>PJTY01000128.1_pt1 | contig 58254 bp, 46 predicted proteins | sample 1512121 | NCBI WGS metagenome assembly PJTY01 (sample SAMN08177680, study PRJNA422409) | Soil metagenome, whole genome shotgun sequencing project. | isolation source: Soil enriched (2) on filter paper: alkali lignin treatment | place: USA: Madison | collected 2015-01-15 | reverse complement strand
TTCCCGTAGCTGGCCGTCTGCCTTGCCGACACCGCTGCACCAACCTAAATCGGCGCCGTTCGCCCACATGCAGAAAACCAGTGCAACGCTGCTGATCATCGATGACGACGACGTGGTCCGTGCAAGCCTCGCCGCCTATCTTGAAGACAGTGGCTTCAGCGTCCTCCAGGCCGGCAATGGCCAGCAGGGGCTTCAGGTCTTCGAAGAACACCAGCCCGACCTCGTCATCTGCGATCTGCGCATGCCGCAGATGGGCGGCCTCGAGCTGATCCGTCAGGTCAGCGAGCGCGCCCCGCAGTTGCCGGTTATCGTGGTGTCCGGTGCCGGCGTCATGAGCGATGCGGTGGAAGCTTTGCGCCTGGGCGCTGCCGACTACCTGATCAAGCCGCTGGAAGACCTGGCCGTGCTCGAGCACTCGGTGCGCCGCGCCCTCGACCGCTCGCGACTGGTACTGGAAAACCAGCGCTACCGCGACAAGCTCGAAGCCGCCAACCGCGAACTGGAGGCCAGCCTGCACCTGCTGCAGGAGGACCAGACCGCCGGTCGCCAGGTGCAGATGAACATGCTGCCGGAAAGCCCCTGGGCGGCCAGCGAGTTCGCCTTCGAGCACCAGATCATCCCGTCGTTGTACCTGTCGGGTGATTTTGTCGATTACTTCCGTGTCGACGAGCGGCGCATTGCCTTCTACCTCGCTGATGTGTCCGGGCACGGCGCGTCGTCGGCGTTTGTCACCGTGTTGTTGAAATTCATGACCACTCGGCTGATGTTCGAGCTCAAGCGCAGCAGGATGCGTGAGTTCAAGCCCTCGGAAGTGCTCAGCCACATCAACCGCGGCCTGATCAACAGCAAGCTGGGCAAGCATGTCACCATGGTTGGCGGGGTGATCGACGAAGAGTCCGGCCTGCTGACCTACGCCGTTGGCGGCCATCTGCCATTGCCGGTGCTGCACACCCCCGAGCACACCCGCTACCTGGAAGGCCGTGGCCTGCCGGTGGGGCTGTTCGACGAGGCCACCTACCAGGACCTGGTAGTGGAACTGCCGCCGCAGTTCAGCCTCAGCCTGATGTCCGATGGCATTCTGGACCTTTTGCCGGGTGACACGCTCAAAGATAAAGAAACCGCCCTGCCGGAAATCGTCAGGGCAGCAGGTGGCAGCCTGGATGGGCTGCGTCAACGATTTGGATTGGCTACGCTTGGGGAGATGCCGGATGATATCGCCCTATTGGTGTTGAGCAGGAACCTTCAATGAGTACCGGTAGAATCCAGTTCGCCGAGCAGAGCGGTACCTTCGTCCTGAAATTTGTCGGTGAAGTGCGCCTGACCCTGTGTTCGGCATTGGATGCAACGATCGAGAAGATTTTCACTGCGTTGAACTTCTCGGCGATTGTCATCGACCTGACCGAAACCGAGAGCATCGACAGCACCACCCTGGGCCTGTTGGCCAAGCTGTCGATCCTGTCGCGCCAGAAGGTGGGCCTGTTGCCGACCGTGGTCACCACCAACCCGGACATTTCCCGGTTGTTGCAGTCGATGGGTTTCGATCAGGTGTTCAACATCGTCGATCGGCCCATTCCTTGCCCGGAATGCCTGACCGACCTGCCGTCCCAGGACCAGAACGAAGACGTGGTGCGCTCCAAGGTACTGGAGGCGCACAAGATTCTCATGGGCCTGAACGACTCCAACCGCGAAGCTTTCCATGACCTGGTCAATGCCCTGGAGCGGACCTGATCTTCAGCCTGTACCGGCCTATTCGCGGGTGAACCCGCTCCCACAGGGTCAACACGGGTTTCGAATGCAGCACAGTACCTGAGGGTGCAGTGCATGACTCAAGGCTGGTGCATAACCTGTGGGAGCGGGTTCACCCGCGAATAGGCCGGCAAGGCCGACACCAGCTACTTGCCTGACCACTCCCGCCGAGCAAACTCGGTAGCCTCACCCCCACCCGCATCCAGCTGATACACCCGCGCCGGCCGCCCCTGTTCATCGAAGAACACCTGCCCCAACCCCGCGCCATTCCACAACCGCTCGCCAGCCTTGCTATGGCTGGGCGTACGCGGCACTACCTCCATTTCCCGCCGCTTGGTAAACCAGTTCAGCGGCGAGCGCGGCGCATACAGCCAGCGGTTGAGCCGGTCGAGCACATCCAGCAGGCGCCGCGGGAATTCGTTCTTGATCCCGCTGCTGGTCACCTGCCACAAGTGCGGGCTGCGCTGGCGGTGGCGGATCAGCACCTCATAGACGAACGAGTAGTGCACATCGCCGGACAGCACCACGTAGTGCCCCGGCGTGCGCGAGTGGCGGAAGATGTTGAGGATGACCTGCGCTGCACCGCGGTGGGCCATCCAGTTCTCGGCATCCACCAGTAGCGGGTAGCCCAGCCAGCTGAACAGTTTCTGCACTGTCTCGATCAGTTTCACGCCGAAAATCGGCGCAGGCGACACGATGATCGCCGACGGGTGGTCCAGCAGTGCTTGCTGCAACTCGCTCAGCGCCTCCCAGTCGAGCAGGCCGGACGGCTTGGCCAGGCTGCTTTCGCTGCGCCAGCGGCGGGTGCGGGTGTCCAGCACCAGCAAGGGTGGGTTGGTGGGCAGGCTGAACTGCCAGCCCTGGAAGCGCAGCAGCGCGCCGATCAGCTCATCCTGTGTCTGGCTGTTCAACGCCTGGCATTGCCCGACCAGGGCCTTGCAACCCTGCGGGTCGTTACCCCAGGCCTGGCACAGCAGGTAGCCGAGCAGGGCATTGCCGATGATCCGCCGCGAGAAGGGGTGGCCGTAGGCGGTTTCTTCCCACTGCGCCGAGAGGTTCCAGTCGTCGGTGATGTCGTGGTCATCGAAGATCATCAGGCACGGCAGGTGGGCCATCACCCTTGCTACCTGGCCCAGGTTGCCGGCAAACGCCTGGATCAGCGGCAGTTCCTGCTGGTAACGGGCCTGGCGCGGTGCGGTGAGCCCGTTGGGCATGTCCAGGTTCACCAGCTGCCACGGCACCGGTGACCACACCAGCAGGTACATGGCCATGACCTCAGCGAAGGTCACCAGGTGGTTGTCGGCGTTGCTGGAGGAGAAGATCGGCTTGCGCTTGCCGCCGAAGAAGCGCTCGCGCAAGGTTTCGTTGCGCTCCTGCGCCGGCAGCAGGTCGGCGCGGTGGTAATAGCAGGCCGGGTGCTGGTACAGCGCCTGGCTGTCGGGCACCACCGCGCCCTCCAGTTGCTCGTCGAACAGGCCAAGGCGCGCTATCAGGCTGTGGACGGCGCGCAGCATCGGGCCGGCGACGTCGTCGGCATAGACCTGGTCGCCGGTCATCAGCAGCACGGCGGGGCGGTCTGTGGGTTTTTCGCAGGCCTGCAGCAGGCGGTCGGCGCACAGCAGGCCATCGGCGGCCGGAAAATGCGGCTTGCGGCAGGAACCGTGCAGCAGGTGGTCGAGCCGATCGCGCAGTACCAGGTTTGGCCGCTGGGTGCCAGGGTAGAGCAGATGTGGCGCCCAGCCGGCGATGCCCTGGCCGTTGATGAGCAGGTCATAGTCGAGCAACTGGTTGCAGGGCAGCGGCTGGGCGAAGTGGATGTCCAGCAGGTGGATGAAGGCGTGCTGGCCCACCGCGACCACCTGGCAATCGACCTGGGCATTGTTTGCCGGGAAGATGAGTTCGGGTTGCAGCGGGTGCGTGGCGACCAGCCAGATGGCCAGGCGCTGGGGTTCCAGGCGGCGCAGTATCGGGCCGGCGAGAACGAGGGGCAATGGGGTAGAGGAGGTCATCGACAGCTCGGGTGGCTTATCGGGCCTCTTCGCGGGTAAACCCGCTCCCACAGGTACAGCGCCAACTTCGGACCCGTGCGGATCCCTGTGGGAGCGGGTTCACCCGCGAAGAGGCCCTGGGATTCAATACACATCTGAAGCCAGGCAAAACAAAACGGGCGGAAAATGCTGAACACTTCCCGCCCGTCAGGCAATCCCGAAATGTATCAGGCCTTTTCAGCCATCAACTTCTCCAGCTTCTCCTGGTCCCGCGCGAACTGGCGAATGCCCTCTGCCAGTTTCTCGGTACCCATGGCGTCTTCGTTCATGGCCCAGCGGAACTGGCTCTCGTTCAGCTGCTGCTTGGGCTCGCCGGCATTGCCCGGCTTCAGCACCTGCGGCAGGTCACCCTGGTCATCGCTGAGCTGCTGCAGCAGCTCTGGGCTGATGGTCAGGCGGTCACAGCCGGCCAGCTGTTCGATCTGGCCGATATTGCGGAAGCTGGCGCCCATGACCACAGTGTTGTAGCCGTTGGCCTTGTAGTAGTTGTAGATGCGAGTGACCGACTGCACGCCCGGGTCTTCGGCGCCCACGTATTCCTTGCCGGTGCTCTTCTTGTACCAGTCGTAGATACGGCCCACGAACGGCGAAATCAGGAACACACCGGCATCGGCGCAGGCCTGGGCCTGGGCGAAGGAGAACAGCAGGGTGAGGTTGGTCTGGATGCCTTCCTTCTCCAGCTTTTCGGCGGCGCGGATGCCTTCCCAGGTGGAGGCCAGCTTGATCAGCACGCGGTCGCGGCCAACGCCGGCGGCTTCGTACAGCTCGATCAGCTTGCGCGCCTTGGCCAGCAGGGCGGGCTCATCGAACGACAGGCGGGCATCCACCTCGGTGGAGATACGCCCCGGGATGACCTTGAGAATGCCCGAGCCCACGGCCACCGCGAACTTGTCGCAAGCCAGGTCGACATTACCCTTGGCATCGGCCTTTACCTGCTTGAGCAGCTCGGCGTAACCCGGGATGGCCGCCGCCTTGAGCAGCAGCGACGGGTTGGTGGTGGCATCGACCGGTTTCAGGCGGGTGATGGCGTCCAGGTCCCCGGTGTCGGCGACCACGGTGGTGAACTGCTTGAGTTGTTCCAGCTTGGAGGTCATGGGCGTGCTCTGTCCTGTGCAATGACTCGACATTACCCGAGCCCCGACGGCCACTCAAGGGCTCGCGAAGCGCGGTGCGAAAGGTGAGGATTCGAGTCGCAAGCAGCCTCGAGGTTCCGCATCTGCTTGCACGGGCCGCTGGAGATACAACTGGCTTACACAAAATGTGGTGGTTTGCGCCATCCCTGTGGGAGCGGGTTTACCCGCGAACACCGGCGAAGCCGGTGCCACACACCGCGTTGTTTTCTTCGCGGGTAAACCCGCTCCCACAGAATCTGCATACATCTGAACCCCTGCAACATCCCGCAGGGGCTGGCTTGTTGGCGATCAGGCCCGCCTGCTGAATCACCGCCCCTGCAACAACTCCACCGCCTGGTCGAACACAGCCAACGGCTCTGCCGCCTTGTGAATATCCGCCGACAGCAGCTGGCGGAAGCGCCGGGCACCCTTGAACCCTTGGGCCAGCCCCAGAATATGCCGGGTAACGTGGTGCATCGCGCCACCACTTTCCATGTGCGCGACGATATAAGGCCGCAACTGCGCCAGCGCCTCGCTGCGGCTGACCACCGCCGCCTCGCTGCCGAACAGCTGCTGGTCCACCTCGGCCAGCAGGTAGGGGTTGTGGTACGCCTCACGCCCCAGCATTACCCCATCGAAGGTTTCAAGGTGTGCCTGGCACTCGGCCAGGGTCTTGATCCCGCCGTTGAGCACGATCTCCAGGTCCGGGAAGTCCGCCTTCAACTGCGCCGCCACGTCATAGCGCAAGGGCGGAATCTCACGGTTCTCCTTCGGCGACAGCCCTTCCAGGATCGCGATGCGCGCGTGCACAGTAAAACTCCGGCAGCCTGCCTCGCGTACCTGGCCGACGAAGTCGCACAGCTCGGCGTAGCTGTCGCGGCCATTGATACCGATGCGGTGCTTGACCGTCACCGGGGTCGATACCGCGTCACACATGGCTTTCACGCAATCTGCCACCAGCGCCGGGTGGGCCATCAGGCAGGCGCCGATCATGTTGTTCTGCACCCGGTCACTCGGGCAGCCGACGTTGAGGTTGACCTCGTCGTAGCCGGCCTCCTCGGCCAGACGGGCACAGGCGGCCAGGTCGGCCGGCACGCTGCCGCCCAGTTGCAGGGCCAGCGGGTGCTCGGAGACGTCGTGGCGCAGGAAACGGTGGGCGTCGTTGTGCAGCAGGGCACCGGTGGTGACCATTTCGGTGTACAGCAGGGTGTTTTTGGAAAGCAGGCGCAGGAAGAACCGGCAGTGGCGGTCTGTCCAGTCCATCATAGGTGCAACGCTGAAGCGACGGGAAGGCTCAGGGCGCGTGGTTGCTGGGTTAGAGCCTGGGTTTGTGGTCATATCGTTCAACGTGTCTTGTACCAAATTCAGCAATTTCGAGGGTGTTTGTAGCAATCCGAGGGCGCGAGGTAGCAAAAGTCGACGGCGGGAGATCGGTGATTGCTAGGGCAGGCGGCTAGTTTATCAAGAGAGCAGGGTATCCGTCTGGACTCGATCTATGCGCGGCCCTGCAGCCTTATGCCGGATCACCTCCGGCATAGGGCACGCGTTTCCCGCCGATCTCAGCCGAAAACGGACGAAGGTCTCGCAGATGGCACACCTCAAAACCCCTGGCGGCCGTCTAGCCAAGTTACTTGAGCGGCACGTAGATATCCGTTTGCCATTGCTCCAGCGGCGTTTCCGGATACACGCTCAAATAGTGAAAGAACAACGGATGGTCACGCAGTTCCTCGTTACTCGAAGGCAACCAGTCCCGATAAACCGGATAGATGGTTTCACCAATGTAGTCAGGCGACCCGGTATGCCGGAGTACGGCGCAGCGGCCCGCCGGGATGATGCGTTCGTGCACGCCAAAATCATTCGGCTGCACGGCTTCGTCTATCTCGCCACACACGGCGAAGCGAAAGGCGTGCGCCGGGGTGGTATCGGGGTTGTCGTGGGGAATGCCGAAGGTTCGGCTGCTGGCCACCGGTGACTGACCGCTTTGAATGCGCCATTGGCGAAAACGCGCAACGCTTTCACTGATGAGGCTGGGCGCCCCTTGGTGTTCGAGCGCGGCTACATGAGTTTCGGCGAAATCCACGATACGGATCTGCATGGTGATGCTCCTGGAATGATGGGGAACAATGAAAACCGCACTCCAGGCCTGCCAGTTCGGGGCCTTGGCGAATACGCTCGGCGCCATGCCAAAAGCACGCTTGAAGGCCCTGGAAAAGGCTTCGGGGCTTTCGAAGCCGGCGCCGAGAGCTGCTTCCAGCACCGAGATGGCAGGCGAGGCGACCAGTTGATGCGCCGCGCGTCGAAGCCTCATCAGTTGCACATACCGTGAAACCGGAACGCCGATGTATGCCGTGAACTGCCGATGGAAATGAAATGCCGAGAAGTGGGCGACGCGGCTCAGGGCAGTTACCGACAGGTCACCTTCGAGGTGGCTGTCGATGTAGGCAAGCACGGCTTCGAACCGTTTTGCGTAGGTTGGGTTGTGCTGTGAGTCAGTCAACGAGCGGAATCTCCGGAAGGTGCGGTGAGCGCTAGCATCCGTTGTTCAGGCGTGGAGGTGCCTAGCCGTGATTGCTCTATCGGGGATTGTCTTGACCATGCTGTGGATGGCACCGGCGTTACCGGTGTTCGCAGGGGAGGGCAGGAGGGTGAGTACAGTACGATCACTGGCGCTTCCGTGCAGGTGGAAAGCGCCAGCGTAACTGCCCCCGCATGATCAGTCGACTGGGCGCAGCGGGTGGTTCACCCCGATCAATGATGCGCGCTGGCCACCGCAATGCTTTCGCCAGAATCGCTGAAGGCCGCCCGGGTCAGAACGCGTACACCAACGTGGCCGTGGCGCTACGCGGACTGCCATACCAGCCTCGTGAGCCAATTGCCGTGTAGTAGGTCTTGTCAAACACGTTGTCGAGGTTCAGCGAGACGCTGGTTTGCGGCGTGAAGGCATATTGCGCCATGAGGTTGACCACGCTGTAGGCGCCCTGGGTGAAGGTTTCGTGGTTGGGGCCTGCGTTCTTCTCGTACTCCGAGTCCTGCCAGCGCACACCACCGCCCACTTTCAGCTGCGGCAGTGACTGCAGGCGGTAGCTGGTGAACAGTTTGAGGGTGTCGCGCGGCACTTCGGTGAGCAGGCGGTCACCATCCGCGTTCTTGCTTACGGCATAGGTGTAGCTGGCCGACACTTGCCAGTCAGGCAGGACCTCGCCCGCCACTTCCATCTCGAAACCGCGGGTCTTGGTGTTGGACTCGGCACGGTAGGCCTGGTTGCCGTCCGGCGCCTTGTTGTCGCCGTCCTTCACGGCCAGGTTGTCCTGGTGCACTTCGAACACGCTGAGCGCAGCAGTCAGGCGCTTGTCCCAGAACTCGCTCTTCAGGCCCAGCTCATAGTTAACGCCCTCCAACGGGTCGAGGTAGCTGCCCGTTGCTGTCTGTTTGTCTTGCGGGTTGAAGATGGTGGTGTAGCTGGCATAGGCCGACCAGTTGTCGTCGATGTCGTAAACCAGCCCGACGTAAGGGGTGACGACCCCTGTTTCTTTTTGCGAGGTGCGTTCGGTTTTACCGCTCGCCAGCTTCTCGTGGGTTTCGTCACGTTGCCAGTCGATCACCCGTGCGCCGGTAATCAGCGACAGGTCATCGGTCAGGCTCCAGCGCACCGAAGCCACCAGGCCGTCCTGGGTTTCATCCAGCGCATCCTTTGTCGTCTTGTTGTAGATAGCGTCAGGTATTGGCAACGAGCCATCCCAGTCGTGGATGTTGTCGATATCCTGATACGTCCACAGATCGTAGCCGTCGTTGCGGTAGTAGGCCCGGTAGTGGCTTAGCCCGACGTACGCCTGGTGCTCGCGCGACAACAGTTCGAACGGGCCCGTAGCCGACAGGTCGAACGAGGTCTGCCGAGGTTCGCCTGCCCAACGGCCAGTCCAGGTCTGGATGCCGCTGCCATCAGGTTTGACGGTGCCGCTGGCGGCGGTGGCAAATACGTCGTCATAGCTCCGGCGACTGTGTTCAGCGTTGAATTTCAGGTGCCAGCCGTTGGCCAGGTCGTGATCCAGCGTGGTGAACAGCGTCTTGGTGCGACGCTTGTGGTAGCTCCAGTCCGACGCCGAATTGAACGAGCGGGAAGGGCTGAAGTGACTGCCATCGGAGTTGAACATCGGGAAGCCATGGTTGCCGGCGCCGTCGTTGTCCATTTCCTGATACTCCGCCCCCACGGTCAGCATCGTGCTGTCGGTGATGTCCCATTCCAGCACCCCGTATGCCACTTGCCGTTCCAGGGACTGGCGGTCGACGTAGCTCTGGCTGTCGGTGTTCGAGGCGACCAGTCGCCCACGTACATTGCCGCTTTCCGACAACTTGCCGGACACGTCCAGCTCGGTGCGGTAGGTGTCCCACGAGCCTGCCTTCAGGGTCAGCTTGCGTTGCGTTTCAAACGTCGGCTTCTTGCGAATCAGGTTGACGGTCGCACCGGGGTCACCGGTGCCGGACATCAGCCCCGTGGCCCCGCGTACCACCTCGACCCGGTCATACGACACCATGTCGGCAAGGTCATCGCGAAAGCCAAAGCTGTCGGGCCGGTTGAGGCCGTCGACCTGGATGGTGCCGACCTCGAAGCCACGTACGTAGATATGGTTGGCGTCGCTGCCGGCCGGCCCCATGCTGTCGACGACCACGCCAGGGGTCTGTTCCAGTACCTGGGTAACATCGTTCAGGTTCTGGTCTTCGATCTGCTGGCGGGTCACCACGCTGATCGACTGTGGTGTCTCGCGTGCCGAGAGGCGCAGCCCGGTTGCCGTGTTGGCCGAACCTGTGGTGTAGCTGCCGGTGCCTTCGGTGGTGGCACCCAGCCCCACGCTGGAGACCGTCGTTGCAGCGAGCTCCATCGTGCCGTCCTGGCTGGGGCGGGCCAGCATGTAGTGCTTGGCTCCCGCTTGCTGCACCTGCAGGCCACTGCCTTGCAGCAGTTGCGCAAGGCCTTGCTCCAGCTCGTAACTGCCCTGCAGTCCCTCACTGCGCAGGCCAGCGATTTCTTCGTTGCCGAAGCTGACAATCACCCCGCTCGCCGTGGCGAACTGGTTGATGGCAGCCCCTAGCGGTCCCGCCGGGATGCTGTAGCTGACAGGGACGGCCCAGGCATTGGCACTGGCCAGCAGTGAGCCCGAAAGGCTCGCCACCAGCGCGGCTTGGCGAATGCTGAAGGCGGGGGGAAAAAAACAGGCGGACATCCATTGGCTCCTTTCGATGGACTTTGCGGGTGCAATGATGGGAAGCGTATTGATAATAATAATGCTTCGCATAAAGGCGGCCGGATACTTGTCTTTCCTCCTGCTGTTGTCAATCCGTGTCTTGCGTTTTTGCGGGCGGGTACAAGCCACTGCCCGTTGCTCGCAGCGGCAGGCCATGCATAAAACCACTGGAGTAAATAAATCTGATTTACAATTGCGTCCCTTTTGCCGAGGCTGACGATTCGTGGATGCGCTGTCGCTTGTCTATCAGCACCTGACCGAGTGGGTAATCACGCCTGTTACCGACCAGTTGCTCGGCATTTTCAATATGAACGGCCGTTTCGGGGCCTTGTTCCTTTGCATATCCTACGGTGCAGCCTATGGCCTGTTCCGCGTCAGGAAGCGGCGCGGCCTGAGCAGCGCCCATTCGTTCTGGCAATTCATCGGCGGCGCCCGTGTACATCTTCATCCCTCTGCGCTGCTGGATTACCGCTACTACTTCGTGCGGGCAATCCTCAAGGTTGCGCTGGTGCTGCCTGTCGTCCAGCTGGTCGATCCGTACATCCTGCGCTCCGGCGATTACCTGGCCTTTTTCAGCAACCTCTGGGGCGCACGCCCGCGCGTGGGCGAGAACCTCGCCCTGTCCCTGCTTTACGGGTTGGGAGTGTTCCTGCTCAAGGACTTCATTCATTACTGGGCGCACCGGGCCTTCCACTCCCGTTGGCTCTGGGCCTTTCACAAGGTCCATCATTCGGCACCCGTGCTGGTGCCGGCGACGGCGAGCCGGGTACATTTTGTGGAAAAGATCGTCGAGAAACTGAGCACTGGCATTTGCATCGGCCTCTACGCCGGGTGCTTCTGGTACCTGTGCGGCGGTGAAGTCAGCCGCTACACCCTGTTCGGCGTGACCTACCTGGTGTTCATCTTCAACAGCCTGGCGGCCAACCTGCGGCATAGCCATGTCTGGCTGTCGTTCGGCCCGCAGCTGGAGCATGTGTTGAACAGCCCGGCCCAGCACCAGATCCATCACAGTGACGCCCCACGCCATTTCAACCGCAACTTCGGCACCAACCTGTCCCTCTGGGACTGGATGTTCGGCACGCTCTATGTCACCACATCGACGCCTGAAAGCATCCGCTTCGGCACCGGCGAGCAAGACCACCAGCGTTACCTGACGGTCTATAGCCTGATCGTCACGCCATTTGTCGAAACAGGCCGCAAGGTCCTGGTGAAACGCCAGCGCAAGGCTGTGCTGGGCGCATCCGGCAGGGCAGGCCGTTAGCTGATCCCGCTGTTGGCAAATTCGTCGCCGAGAAAGTCCAGTAGCGCCCGCACCGATGGAAGCAGACCACGACGGGACGCATAGACGGCATGAACAACTCCCGTGCGGGGCGCCCAGTCTGGCAGCAGGTTCACAAGCTTGCCGTCATTCAGGTCTTCACGCACCACCACGGCGGGCATGTGCACCGCACCGGCGCCCGCAAGCGCGGCCTGGCGCAGGGCGACAAGGTCGTCGGTGACCATTCGCGGCTGATAGCGCACTTGCGCGCTGGCACCCTCGGGGCCATCCAGCTGCCAGTAGTATTCGCGTTGTACAACGCCCCAGTGCAGTGTCGGCAGGGTGGCAATATCGGCAGGGGTCGGCCTTGCCGGAAGGTGCTCGCGCAATGCCGGGGCGCCCACCACATGCTGCCGGCTTTCGCCCAGCACCTTCATCACCAGGTCACTGCTCTCCAGTGGGGGGAAGCGCACCCGCAAAGCGATGTCGATGCCTTCCGGGATCAGGTCCACCTGGCGGTTGGTGCTCTGCACATGCAACTCCACCAGCGGGTACCGCACCATGAATCGCGCCAGCATCGGGCCGACCCAGAAGTTCAGCAGCGCCGTGGGACAGCTCAGGTTCACCACTCCGCGCGGCTCGGCGCGGTGCTGCTCGACGGCCTCGGTGGCCGCCGCCGCTTCCACCAGCATCGCCACACAGTGCCGGTAGAACACCTGGCCGATCTCGGTCACCGAGAAGTGTCGCGTCGAACGCTGGATCAGCCTCACGCCCAGGCGCTCCTCCAGCCCGGCAATGCGCCGGCTGAGCTTCGACTTGGGTTCGCCCAGTGCGCGGCCGGCCGGGTTGAAACCGCCGTGCTCCACCACCTGGGCGAAATAGTAGAGGTCGTTGAGGTCTTCCATTTCAGTGTTCCTCTGGCAGAACACTGATAGTAGTTTTTGCCAACTACCGAAGCAATTGTTCCATCCGTATCGTGACTCCATAGCAGAGCGGACGTTTCGGGTAGATGACCCGCAATGTCACACCCCGGACTCAGATCGCCTGGTCCGGATGAACGCCCGCGCAGGAGGCGCGGGTTTCCCGGCCCGGATGCCCTGTCAGGAGAACCGACATGACCAACTTCTCGCAGATTGCCAACTTCAACGGCCAGCGCCCGGTGATCGACCCCGACGACACTGCCATGCTGCTCATCGACCACCAGAGCGGCCTGTTCCAGACGGTCAAGGACATGCCCATGACCGAACTGCGCAACAACGCCATCACCCTGGCCAGGATCGCCACCCTGGCGAAGATCCCGGTGATCACTACCGCCTCGGTGCCGCAGGGCCCCAACGGCCCGCTGATCCCAGAGATACACGAGGCTGCGCCCCATGCGCAGTACGTGGCGCGCAAGGGTGAGATCAACGCCTGGGACAACCCCGAATTCGTCGCCGCTGTGCAGGCTACCGGCAGGAAGACCCTGGTCATCGCCGGCACCATTACCAGCGTGTGCGTGGCCTTCCCGGCGATCGCCGCAGTCAACGCCGGCTACCGTGTGTTCGCGGTGATCGATGCCTCCGGTACCTATTCCAAGGCCGCCCAGGAAATCACCCTGGCCCGCGTCGTCCAGGCCGGCGTGGTGCCTATGGACACCGCCGCAGTCGCCTCGGAAATCCAGCGCACCTGGAACCGCCCCGACGCCGCGCAGTGGGCCGAGGCCTACAGCCTGATCTTCCCGCACTACCGCCTGCTGATCGAAAGCTACGCCAAGGCCCAGCAGGTCGTGACGGAGCACGAAGTGCTCGATTCGCAACGTTGATGGCTTGCGGCCCGGTGGTTTGCTGCCGGGCTGTACTTGTGGGAGCAACTGTCTTGCCCCATCAGGTTGCCTCATTGCCTGTAGGAGCAGCCTTGTGCTGCGAAGAGGCCGCTACCGGCAAAGAGGATTTTTTGCCCTACCGGCCTCTTCGCAGCACAAGGCTGCTCCTACTGATCCTGTGCATGTCTGGAAGTCGGTGCTGATAATGTGGGAGCGGCTTTAGCCGCGAAGAATCCAACTCGGTGCATGGCACCGGCTGCGCCGGTGTTCGCGGCTAAAGCCGCTCCCACAGGGGCCCTGCTAATGCAATGAGTTAGTGCTGCTCCATGAGAGCCCACGCCGCCGTGTTGCTGCTGTGCCGTGAGAATGGTTGTTCCTACAAGAACTAATCAGATTTTTCCCCTTCCTCGTAGTCCATTTCTGAATCATCCTTTTCAAGCCGTTTCACCATTGCGATGGAAACCTGAGCCCCCTAGTCTCGCCTTGTCGTTGCAAATTCAACGACCGGGTCTGCAAGCCCGTTGCTTGGTTTGGTCTCAGTTTGCTGTTGGCTTCGTTCAATGGTGGCTGCGTGCGGGTGGTCTTCGGGCCAGCCGGGAACCGACCTCCAAGCCCGGTCTTGCAGGCCCGCATGTAGCCGCCACCCTATCATCTGCAAGTGATCTGGCGACGGTCCGACTTGTTATTGTCTGGAGGCTGTCATGCTTAAACTCGTTCCCGATCCACCTTTCTCAAACGACCCATCTCATCACCTGGAAGACACCCTGACCCAGGCCACGGAATACGTGCTCTGCGCCTTGTCCGTAGGTCATCACGCCGTAGCCTCGCTGCCCAGATCTCCCGCCACGATCATGACCCTGGCGGTCATGCATGAAATGGAGGCTGTGCGCATGCTGCTGGAGTCGGCGATTGCGCAGGTGCAGCTTCGAGACGGGCAGCCGATGCATACATTGCATTGATGGGCTGACTTTCAAATTTTGCCAGCCTGGCGGTGCGGTTTTCCTACCAGGGACTGCAACCGGGAAATCGCACTGGCCGGCAGATTCAAAAGAGGGTTTCAGATGGACAAGGAATTGGATGACGACACTGGCACGCTGGGCCTGACCGTAGGCGCGGCCACCTTCCTGGACGGTGTGCTGGACGGCAAGAAACTGTTCCGCGTAGAGGCGGGAAACTGCTGTGACCATGCCATCGAACAAGCGTCGGTATTGATGGATTGCTCACGGCGAGCATCGTTTATCGGGGTGATGGACAACGAACCGGTGCTGGTCTGGGCTTCGCACTTTCTCTGCGACATGGCCAAGGCGCTGATGGATGACGCGCATATGGGCATGCGCAAGAACCGCTGACCTGCCCCCGGGGCGGCGATGTTGTGCAGGCAACAGCGTTCCAGCAGCTTGTTCGACCGCATGCAGCCAGCATCGCCGACAAATTGAACTAACCAATTGAAATAAAGGCACTTTAAAGCCTGGCATGTTTGCTGCTCCTGTCTCCTTGAACCCAAGGGTCACCAAGGAGCCTTACCATGAGCCAAGCCCCGATCAAGTTCGCCTACTGGGTCCCCAACGTCAGTGGTGGCCTGGTGGTCAGCACCATCGAACAGCGCACCAGTTGGGACATCGACTACAACCGCAAGCTCGCGCAAATCGCCGAACAGGCCGGTTTCGACTACGCCCTGTCGCAAATCCGGTTCACCGCCGGCTACGGCGCCGACAACCAGCACGAGTCGGTCACCATCAGCCACGCGCTGCTCGCTGCCACGGAAAAGCTCAAGGTCATCGCTGCCATCCTGCCGGGCCCGTGGAACCCGGCGCTGGCGGCCAAGCAGCTGGCGAGCATCGACCAGTTCACCAACGGCCGCATCGCCATCAACGTGGTCTCGGGCTGGTTCAAGGGCGAGTTCCACGCCATCGGCGAACCCTGGCTGGACCACGACGAACGCTATCGCCGTTCCGAGGAATTCATCCGTGCGCTGAAGGGCATCTGGACCCAGGACAACTTCACCTTCAACGGCGACTTCTATCGCTTTCGCAACTACAACCTCAAACCCAAGCCGCTGCAGCAGCCGCACCCGGAGATTTTCCAGGGCGGCAGCTCGCGCGCCGCACGGGACATGGCGGCGCGCGTGTCGGACTGGTACTTCACCAACGGCAACAGCGTGGAAGGGATCAAGGCGCAGGTCGACGATATCCGCGCCAAGGCGGCGGCCAACGGCCATTCGGTGAAGATCGGAGTCAACGCCTTCATCATCGCCCGCGACACCGAAGAGCAGGCGCGCGCGGTGCTGCAGGAAATCATCGACAAGGCCAACCCCGAGGCGGTGCGGGCGTTTGGCCAGGAAGTGAAGCATGCCGGTTCTGCCAGCCCGGAGGGTGAGGGCAACTGGGCCAGGTCCAGCTTCGAAGACCTGGTGCAGTACAACGATGGCTTCAAGACCAACCTGATCGGCATACCGCGGCAGATTGCCGAGCGCATCGTTGCGCTGAAGGCAGTGGGTGTGGATCTGATCTTGTCCGGGTTCCTGCACTTCCAGGAGGAGGTAGCGTACTTCGGCGAACATGTGCTGCCGCTGGTGCGTGAACTGGAGACCGGGCGCAGCGTGGACAAGGCTGTGGCCTGAAACCGGGCGCAGGGCGGGCTCGGCACCTTGCCTTGGGCTGCCGGAGCACCCCGTGGGAGCGGGCATGCCCGCGAACACCGGCGTAGCCGGTGCCATGCACAGCGTTGGATTCTTCGCGGGCGCGCCCGCTCCCACAGGTATGGCGCATTCCTTGGGCTGCCGGAGCACCCTGTGGGAGCGGCTTTAGCCGCGAACACCGGCGCAGCCGGTGCCATGTACCGCGTTGGATTCTTCACGGGCGCGCCCGCTACCACAGGGTACGCGGACCGCTTGCGAATTCAGTTTTCTAAGCCACAGCGCAGCAGACTGCATAAGGCCACAAACAACCCGCGTCGGTTTCAGGATGCGCCTGGTCGTTCGCACGCAATCCCCGGGCGCCACAAGTGCCATGCTTGCAGGATGCCTCGGACCAGTGCGCGCAGACGTGCGGCCGCAGGCAAGGAGGCCGCTGGCACCACGCAACCGTGACGTGGCCGGCGCGCCGCAGCAGAACACGCCGGATACCTGCCCTCACAACAATTCAGGCAGGGTCCGTGATGCCGAGGTCCGCTGTATGCCTGATGAATTGCTCCACCTGCCTGTGATCCACCGCATTCTGGCCCGTGACAAGGATACCCCCGGCGCGCTGTTGCCGATCCTGCATGCCATCCAGCACGACATCGGCTACATCCCCGATGCCGCTGTCGCCGAAATTGCCCATGCCCTGAACCTCAGCCTGGCCGAGGTGCGTGGGGTGATCAGCTTCTACCACGATTTCCGCACCACGCCACCGGCGCGCCACACCCTGCGCCTGTGCCGCGCCGAGTCGTGCCAGAGCCGGGGCGCCGAGGCGCTGGCCGCACAGCTGCGCGAACAGCTGGCGCTGGACGACCACGGCACCAGCGCCGACGGCGCCATCAGCCTGCGCCCGGTGTACTGCCTGGGGGCTTGTGCCTGCTCGCCAGCGCTGGAACTGGACGGCCAGGTGCATGCGCGCCTTACCCCTGAGCGCCTGCGCGCGCTGGTCAACGCCTGCCAGGAGGACGCAGCATGCTGAAGCTGTATATCCCCTGCGACTCTGTAGCCCGCGCCGTCGGCGCCGACCAGGTCGCCGATGCCTTGCAGCGGGAGGCCGAGCGCCGTCAGCTGCCGCTGGACATCCAGCGCACCAGTTCCCGCGGGCTGTACTGGCTGGAGCCGCTGCTGGAGTGTGACAGCGCGCAAGGGCGCCTGGGTTTCGGCCCGGTCACCCCGGAAGATGTGCCGTCCTTGCTCGACGCCCTCGCCAGTGAAGCCGATGGCCACTCGCTGGCGCTGGGGCCGGTCGAAGACCTCCCTTACCTCAAGACCCAGCAGCGCCTGCTGTTCGCCCGCGCCGGTATCACCCGCCCATTGTCGCTGGACGACTACCGCGCCCATGGCGGTTTCGCCGGCCTTGAAGCGGCCGTGGCCATGGACGGCGCCGAGGTGGTCGCCGCCGTGCTCGATTCCGGCTTGCGCGGCCGCGGTGGTGCGGCGTTCCCGGCTGGCATCAAGTGGCGCACCGTGCGTGACGCCGGAGCCGGGCAGAAGTACGTGGTGTGCAACGCCGACGAGGGTGACTCCGGTACCTTCGCCGACCGCATGCTGATGGAAGGCGACCCGTTCCTGCTGATCGAGGGCATGATCATTGCCGGCCTCGCCGTGGGTGCCGACAAGGGCTACATCTATGTGCGTTCGGAGTACCCAGACGCCATCCGCGTGCTCGACCAAGCATTCGCCATTGCCCGTGACGCCGGCTACCTCGGCAGCGACGTGGCCGGCAGCGGCCAGGCCTTCGACCTGGAAGTGCGGGTCGGCGCCGGCGCCTATATCTGCGGCGAAGAAACCGCGCTGCTCGAATCCATCGAAGGCAAGCGCGGCATCGTCCGCGCCAAGCCTCCGCTGCCTGCGCTGCAGGGCCTGTTCGGCCTGCCGACGCTGGTGCACAACGTGCTCACCCTGGCCTCGGTTCCCATCATCATGGCCAAGGGCGCGGCGTTTTATCGCGACTTCGGCATGGGCCGCTCGCTGGGCACCATGCCGTTCCAGCTGGCCGGCAACATCCGTCAGGGCGGCCTGGTGGAGCGCGCCTTCGGCCTGACCCTGCGCGAGCTGGTGGAAGGCTATGGCGGCGGCACGGCCAGCGGCCGGCCGCTGAAGGCCGCGCAGGTTGGTGGCCCACTCGGTGCCTGGGTACCGCCAAGCCACTTCGACACGCCGCTGGACTATGAAGCCTTCGCCGCCATGGGCGCGATGCTCGGCCATGGTGGTGTGGTAGTGGCCGATGACACCTTGAACATGGCCAGCATGGCGCGCTTCGCCCTGCAGTTCTGTGCCGAGGAGTCCTGTGGCAAGTGCACCCCGTGCCGCATCGGCTCGACCCGAGGCATGGAAGTGGTCGACCGGTTGATCGCCACCAGCGACATGACCGAACGCCACGACCACGCGCTGTTGCTGCGTGACCTGTGCGACACCATGCAGTACGGCTCGCTGTGCGCCATGGGCGGCATGACTGCCTATCCGGTGGCCAGCGCGTTGAAGTACTTCCCCGCCGATTTCGGGCTGACCCACACGGAGGCCGCGCAGTGATCAATTTCTTCGACCCCGCTTCTGATAAAAGCAGCGACCTCGGCACCCCGGCCCGTGACAGCGAGGTACAGGTCAGCCTGAGCATCGATGGCCGTGCCATCACTGTGCCCGCCGGCACATCGGTGATGCGCGCTGCAGCCATGCTCGGTACCAGCATCCCCAAACTGTGCGCCACCGACAGCCTCGAAGCCTTCGGCTCTTGCCGCATGTGCATGGTGGAAATCGAAGGCATGCGCGGTTACCCGGCCTCCTGCACCACCCCGGTCAGCGAAGGCATGGTGGTGCACACCGAAACCCCGCGCCTGGCCGGTTTGCGCCGCAACGTGATGGAGCTGTATATCTCCGACCACCCGCTGGACTGCCTGACCTGTTCGGCCAACGGCAACTGCGAGCTGCAGACCGTGGCCGGCCAGGTGGGCCTGCGCGAGGTTCGCTACGGCTATGACGGTGCCAACCACCTGGCCGAGAAGAAGGACGTATCCAACCCGTATTTCGACTACGAGCCAAGCAAGTGCATCGTCTGCAGCCGCTGCGTGCGCGCCTGCGAGGACATCCAGGGCACCTTCGCCCTGACTATCACCGGGCGCGGCTTCGAATCGCGCGTAGCGGCGGCGGGTGGGGAAAACTTCCTTGCCTCGGAATGCGTGTCGTGCGGCGCCTGCGTACAGGCTTGCCCGACCGCGACCCTGACGGAAAAGAGCCTGGTGCAGCTGGGCCAGCCCGAGCGTGCGGTCATCACCACCTGCGCCTACTGCGGCGTCGGCTGCTCGTTCCGTGCCGAAATGAAGGGCGACCAGTTGGTGCGCATGGTCCCCGACAAGAACGGCGGCGCCAACCACGGCCACGCCTGCGTCAAGGGCCGCTTCGCCTGGGGCTACGCCACCCACCCGGACCGCATCACCAAGCCGATGATCCGCAAGCGCCTGGAAGACCCGTGGCAGGAAGTCAGCTGGGACGAGGCGGTAACCTACGCCGCCAGCGAGTTCCGCCGCATCCAGCTGAAGTACGGTCGCGATTCCATCGGCGGCATCACCTCCAGCCGCTGCACCAACGAAGAAGCCTACCTGGTGCAGAAACTGGTGCGCACGGCGTTCGGCAACAACAACGTCGACACCTGCGCACGGGTATGCCATTCGCCCACCGGCTATGGCCTGAAGCAGACCCTGGGTGAATCGGCTGGTACGCAGAGCTTCGACTCGGTGATGCAGGCCGACGTGGTGCTGGTGATCGGCGCCAACCCCACCGACGCCCACCCGGTATTCGGCTCGCAGCTCAAGCGCCGCCTGCGTCAGGGTGCGCGGCTGATCGTGATCGACCCGCGGCGCATCGACCTGGTCGATTCGCCGCACGCCCGCGCCGAGCTGCACCTGCAACTGCGCCCCGGCACCAACGTGGCCATGCTCAATGCCCTGGCCCACGTGATCGTCACCGAAGGCATGCTGGCCCAGCGCTTCATCGATGCCCGCTGCGAAACCGAGGATTTTGCCCGCTGGCGCGACTTCGTCAGCCTGGCGGAAAACGCCCCCGAAGTGCTTGGCCCGGTCTGCGGCGTGCCTGCCGAGCAGATCCGCGCCGCCGCCCGGCTGTACGCCACCGGCGGCAACGCGGCGATCTACTACGGCCTGGGCGTGACCGAGCACAGCCAGGGCAGCACCGCGGTGATGGGTATCGCCAACTTGGCCATGGCCACCGGCAACATCGGCCGTGAAGGGGTAGGGGTGAACCCGCTGCGCGGGCAGAACAACGTGCAGGGCTCGTGCGACATGGGCTCGTTCCCTCACGAACTGCCTGGCTACCGGCACATTTCCAACGAAGGCGTGCGCGCCGAGTTCGAGCGTGCCTGGGGCGTGACCCTGCAGCCCGACCCGGGCCTGCGCATCCCCAACATGTTCGAGGCGGCGCTGGATGGCAGCTTCAAGGCCTTGTACTGCCAGGGCGAGGACATTGCCCAGAGCGACCCCAACACCCAGCACGTCACCGCAGCCCTGCTGGCCATGGAGTGCGTGGTGGTGCAGGACATCTTCCTCAACGAAACAGCCAAGTTCGCCCATGTGTTCCTGCCGGGCAGCTCGTTCCTCGAAAAAGACGGCACCTTCACCAACGCCGAGCGGCGCATTTCGCGGGTGCGCAAGGTGATGGAGCCGCTGGCTGGCAAGGCTGACTGGGAGGCGACCGTGGCCCTGGCCAATGCCCTGGGGTACCCGATGAACTACCGCCACCCGTCCGAGATCATGGACGAGATCGCCCGCCTGACGCCTACCTTCCACCGCGTCAGCTACGCCGAGATCGACCGCCACGGCAGCCTGCAGTGGCCGTGTAACGACGCAGCGCCGGATGGCACGCCGACCATGCACATCGACCAGTTCGTACGTGGCAAGGGGCGCTTCATGCTCACCGGCTACGTGCCCACCGAAGAGAAGGTCAACAACCGCTACCCGCTGCTGCTGACCACCGGCCGCATCCTCAGCCAGTACAACGTCGGCGCCCAGACCCGGCGTACCGGCAACGTTGCCTGGCATGACGCCGACCGCCTGGAAATTCACCCGACCGATGCCGAGAGCCGTGGCATCCAGGACGGTGACTGGGTCGGTATCGGCAGCCGCGCCGGGCAGACGGTGCTGCGCGCCAAGGTCAGTGCACGGGTAGCGCCGGGCGTGGTGTACACCACGTTCCACTTCCCCGAGTCGGGGGCCAACGTGATTACCACCGACAACTCCGACTGGGCCACCAACTGCCCGGAGTACAAGGTGACGGCGGTGGAGGTGGTGAAAGTGTTCCAGCCTTCGCAGTGGCAGAAGCGCTATCAGGACTTCAGTGACGAGCAGCAGCGCTTGCTGAAGGAGCGCCGTATTGCGGAAAAAGCCGAGGTGCGCCGATGAGCAGTGAGAGCCTGGTCAAGATGGCCAACCAGATTGCCCATTACTTCGACAGCGAGCCAGACCGGGCGCTGGCGGTGCAAGGGGTACGGCAGCATCTGCAGAGCTTCTGGACGCCGGCGATGCGTCGGCAGCTGGCGCAATGGATCGAGGCCAATGCAGGAGAAGGGCTGGACCCGAAGGTCCAAGAGGCGTTGGCCTAGAGATTTCTTGTAAGAAATCTCCTGTGGGAGCGGGTTTACCCGCGAATGCGTCGTTGGACTCACCGCCGCTTTCGCGGGTAAACCCGCTCCCACAGGGGCCCTGCAATTTCAAGGAATCATGTGTCCTCCTGAGGAAGGCAAACTCAACCGCGGGCCAATTCCGCCAGGTGGGCAATTGCCTCCTCGCTCTTGAGCACCAGCACATCCCCCTCCAGCGCATCCAGCACCACCTCCGAGGTATTACCAATCAACGCCCCGGAAATCCCCGTGCGGCACACCGTGCCGATCACCGTCACCACCGCGTCCAGCTTCTTCTCGGTATGCGGAATCAGCACATCTGCAGGCCCTTCGGCCACATGCAGGCGGTCTTCGCTGATGTCGTACTCTGCCTGGAACGCCTTGCAAGCCTCGCGGTAGCGCTTTTCGATGGTCTCGCTCAGCTGGTACACCGGGTCCGATGCCGACAGCATCGGCGACGGATGGGCGCTGATGACGTGCAACTCACCCTTGGCCAGTTCGGCAATCTCGAAACCATGGTCGATGATGCTGGCATGCAGGCGGCGGTGGTCCTCATCCTGGTTGCCGACATCCACCGCGGCCAGGACCTTGCCGCCGGTCCACGGCCGCTCGCTCTTGACCATCAGCACGGCACACGGGCACTGGCGCAGCAGCTTCCAGTCGCTGGGGGTGAGCAGGGCCTTTTTCAGCGGGTTGTCCGGGCGGTGTTCCTTGATCACCAACTCGCAGCCCTCGGCCTGCTGCACAGCGATGATGGATTCATGCAAGGTGTCATGCCAGGCCTGTTCATGGGTAACGTTGTCATAGCCATCATCATGCAGTTGGCTGCTCAGCAGGCTCAGCAGCGCGCTGTGATCGTGCCTTTTGTCGCACATCAGCAGGTGCAGGCGGGCGCCGGTGAGGCCGGCGATCAGCTTGGCCCGGGTCAGCGCCCGGCTGTGGGCGTGCTCTGGGTCGAGGACGACGAGGATGCTGCGGACGGCTTGCATGGGCGTTAGCTCCCTTCAAAGGTGGCGACCAATGCCTGACTATAGTCGGCGCTTCCCCCGCTGGCGCTTGATGTACATCAAGCATAGTCACTGGCGCCGCCCGCCGCCGCCGGTATAATCGCCGGCCCTGCCTGTCCTGTGTGGTTGCACGTCATGTCCCTGATCCCCGAAATCGACGCCTTTCTTGGTTGCCCGACACCAGACGCCTGGATCGAAGCGGCGCTCGCCGACCAGGAAACCCTGCTGATCGACCACAAGAACTGCGAATTCAAGGCTGCCAGCACCGCCCTGAGCCTGATCGCCAAGTACAACACCCACCTCGACCTGATCAACATGATGTCGCGCCTTGCCCGCGAGGAGCTGGTGCACCACGAGCAGGTGCTGCGCCTGATGAAGCGTCGTGGCGTGCCGCTGCGCCCGGTGTCGGCGGGGCGTTATGCGTCGGGGCTGCGGCGGCTGGTGCGCGCCCACGAGCCGGTCAAGCTGGTGGATACGCTGGTGGTGGGGGCGTTCATCGAGGCGCGCAGCTGCGAGCGCTTTGCCGCGCTGGTACCGCACCTGGACGAGGAGCTGGGCCGCTTCTACCACGGCCTGCTGAAGAGCGAAGCGCGCCACTACCAGGGTTACCTGAAACTGGCGCACAACTACGGTGAAGAGGCCGATATCGCCCGCCGGGTGGAACTGGTGCGCGCAGCAGAGGTGGAACTGATTCAGTCACCGGACCAGGAGCTGCGCTTCCACAGCGGTATCCCGATGGCGCAGGCCGCCTGACTCGCGCCAGGCGGCCCAGGTGTCAGTGGCGGCGGCCCAGCAGCAGGCCGACCACCAGCCCGAGGCCTGCGGAAATGGCCACGGTCTGCCACGGGTGGCCACCGATGTAGTCCTGGGTAGCGTCCATCACCGGTTGCGCCTTGCTGCGCACCTTGTCGGCGGCATGGCGCGCCTGGCGTAGCTTCAGGCTTACCTGCGCGCGCAGGGTTTCCGCCTCGTCACCCACCAGGGCGGCGCTGTCGTTCAGCAGCCTTTCCGATTCTTCGATCAGCGCCTGCAGTTCGCTGAATACCTGGTCCTTGATCTGATCGCTGTCGGCCAGCGCGGCTTTTTTCCGGGCCATGAACTCGTCCTCGTCGATGGTGTGGCTTGAACAATGGATGCCGGCGCGTCGGGAAAGTTGCGGCGGCTTTGGGCTGTTGCAATACCTGGGTGTAAGATAGCGGCCATTTTCAAACTTGCAGGTACCTTCATGAGTTTCAATCTGGCCAACATGAGCTTCGAGGAACGGGCGCAGATCGAGGCAGAGAAGGCCCGGCTGTTCGAACTGTGGCAGAACAACCTGGGCAAGGCCAAGGGCGAAGCGGCGCGGCTGATCGCCGAAAAACCACGGCGCAAAGGCAAATGGGCCGAGTGGGTGCGTGCCGAGCTGGATGGCATGTCGCCGCCCGAATACGCCAACATGGTGCGCAGCGAAGTCAACAAGCTGATGGCCGCAGCCAGCGCCAGCCGCTGATCTCACTCTGCCAGGCGCTTACCAGTAAGTGCCCTTGGGCAGGTCCAGCTTGCCCTCGTCGGTAAAACGCACGGTCCCCAGCAGCCCGCCGGCCAGCTTGCCGCGCAGCACATAGGGCAGGCCTTGCAACGAGCCCGCCTGGCCCAGCCCATAGGCCTGGCGCAGGAAGGAAAACGCCGTGATGCTCACCGGCACCACGACCACTGCTTCGCCATAACGGCCGATGTGCCCCTGCTGGTCGCTGACCCCGGCAGCCAGCGGCTGGCCGTTCACTTCCAGGTTCAGGGCGATGCCGTTGTAGTCGATCGGCGCCTCGTTGGGGTTTTGTACCCGCATCTTCACCGCCATGCGCAGTTCCAGCTCCTGCCCGGGCAGCGGCTCGATACCGATCACGCTGATATTGACCGGGTCGCGTGCCTGGAACAGCGCACAGCCTCCCAGGCCGAAGGCCAGCAGCAGGACCAGAAACAGGCGGGCGTAGCGGTGCAGACGGGCAGCCATGGGGAGCGACCTTGCAAGATTGGGCGAATGGGCAGTGTGGCAAATACGCGTCGGCGTTGAAAGTCTCCTTCCAGATGAAAGATACTGTTTCTCATTAACGCCCGATAACTTCTCCTACTGGCCGTTCCCAAACCCATGCTGACCTCTCCCGCGCCGGGCTTGCTGGCAAGTTTCCAGGAGCACTACGACGACCTGCTGCAGTTCCTGACCCGGCGCATGAGCGACCGCCAGCGCGCTGCCGACGTCGCGCAGGAAACCTACCTCAGGCTGGTGAGCATCGACCAGCAGGCGGTGCCGGTGTTACACGCGCGCAGTTTCATCTTCCGCGTCGCCGGCAACCTGGCGATCGATGCCTTGCGCCGCGAGCAGCGCATTGCCGCCAGCCACGACGACAGCGAGCGGGCAGGTGAGGTCGCCTGCCCGGCACCGGCCCCCGAGGCGGCCTTGCTGGCCCGGGAGCGCCTGCAGATCCTCGACCAGGCGCTGCTGCAGCTTTCCGACAATGCCCGCCAGGCGCTGTTGCTCAACCGCGTCGACGGCCTGACCCAGGCGCAGATCGCGCAGCGCCTGGGGGTTTCCGAGAGCATGGTGGCAAAATACATCGGCCAGGCCTTGCGCCATTGCCGTAACTGGCTGAAAAAGGCTGGGGTGGCGGCTGCACTGGTGTTGGCCGTTGCTGTGGCGGGTTGGCAGCAGGCGCCGGTGCTGCTGGCGGATTACCACACCGGGGTCGGCGAGCGACAGGTGATCACCCTGGCCGATGGCACCCGGGTGACGCTGAACAGTGCCAGTGCCCTGAGCGTGGTGTTCAGCGACGATGAGCGGCGGGTGGTGTTGGAGGCTGGTGAGGCCTTGTTCGAGACCACCGATGATTCACGGCCCTTTGTGGTCGATACGGCTGGTGAGCGGGTGCAGGGGAGCGCGGCCACCTTCAGCGTGCGTCGCGATGGCAGCGTGGTATTGGCTCGTGGCGAAGCCAAGGTTGGCGCGCATGAACTGGCAATAACGGCCGATGCCGGCACGCAGTTGGCCTGGCAGCGCGGCAAGCTGATCTTCAACGGTAAGCCGCTGGGGCAGGTGCTGGCGGAGCTGGAGCGTTATCGGCATGGGCGGATCGTGCTGTCGGATGGCAAGCTGGCGGCGATGGAGGTGAGCGGGGTATTCGACCTCGATGAACCTGAGGCCCTGTTGCGCACCCTCGAGCAGCGCTATGGGCTGAAGGTGACCTACCTGCCGTGGTTGGCCGTGGTTCATTGATTCGCCTGTGCCGGCCTCTTCGCGGCTGAAGCCGCTCCCACAGATACTGCACAGGTCTGGAAGTCTGTGGAGATTCCTGTGGGAGCGGCTTCAGCCGCGAAAAGGCCGGCACAAGAAAATTTTTTTATCTTGCACTGCAAGTTCCTGCCAGCCAGATCGTCGTAGTGGGACTGATCAGCAACCAATTCTCATTTACGACTTGTCAGGAAGCTCATTCGTGCCTCTGATGCTCAAGCCTTTGCACCGCCGCCGCGGTCCGCTTCACCATGCCCTGATGTCCTGCAGTGCCCTGGCCATGCTGGTCGGTCCGCTGCAGGCGTTTGCCTCGCCCGCCACCGAACAGGCGCAGACCCAGGCCCGCCAGGTCCAGCTCGACCTGCCGGCCCAGCCGCTGGATCAGGCCCTGACCTCGTTCGCCGACCAGGCCGGCCTGCACCTGCTGTACACCACCGGCGATGTCGCCGGCCAGGCCAGCCCGGCCTTGCAAGGCAGCTACAGCATCGAGCAGGCCCTGCAGCAGTTGCTGGCCGGCAGCGGCATGAGCTGGCAATTCAGCGATGCCCGCACGGTAACCCTGCGCACGGTCGACCCCGCGCCGCAGGCGGTCAACCTCAAGCCGATCGAGGTCAGCGTGGCCTCGCGCACCAGCACCGCGATCAGCGAAATCCCCGGCACCGTGTGGGTGGTCGACCAGCAGCAGCTGCGCGAGCAGATCGACAGCGGCGTCAGCCTGAAGGAAGCCATCGGCAAGCTGGTGCCAGGCCTCGACCTGGCGCCGGAAGGGCGTACCAACTACGGCCAGAACATGCGCGGGCGCAACGTGCTGGTGATGATCGACGGGGTCAGCCAGAACAGCTCGCGCGGCCTGTCACGCCAGTTCGACAGCATTTCGCCGTTCAACGTCGAGCGCGTTGAAGTGCTGTCTGGCGCCAGTGCCATCTACGGCGGCGGCGCCACCGGCGGCATCATCAACATCGTGACCAAGAAGGGCGAACCCGGCCCGGCGCGCTTCGAGACCCAGCTCGGAGCCAGCAGCGGCTTCAACAACAGCGACGACCTAGCCACCCGCTTCGCCCAGTCGATCAGTGGCGGTAACGAGCGGTTCAACGCCCGCCTGGGGGTTTCCGGCGAGCAGAACGAAGCCTTCTACGATGGTGCCGGCGACCAGATTTTCATCGACAACACCCAGACCGACCTGCAGTACAACCGCACCATCGACGTGCTCGGCACCTTGGGGATGCAACTGAACGACCAGCAGAGCCTCGACCTGCTGGCCCAGTACTATGACTCGGGCAACCACGGCAGCACCGGCATCTACTTCCCCAACCTGAACCACAACGCCCCATCCGACCTGGAAGATGCCGAACTGCGCAGTGGCTACTCGTCGGACCTGGAGCCGCGCACCCGGCGCCTGCTGCTGAACGCCAACTACCACCACACCGACGTGCTGGGCCAGGACTTCTACCTGCAGGCCTCGTACCGCAAGGAAGACGACAACTTCTACCCGTTCCCGTACTACAACCGCGCCACGCCCACCGGTTCGCGCGGGGTGTACTTTGCCGCCTCGCAGCAGAACTTCGAAGTCACCAGCCTCAAGGGCCTGTTCGCCAAGCAGTGGGACGCGCTGAAGCTGACCTACGGCGTCGACCTGGACCGCGAGCGCTTCAACGCCGAGCAGACCACCTTCAACGCCCAGACTTCGTCCGAGTCGGGTGGCCTGGAGCTGGAAAAGGACAGCAAGGCCGCACGCTACCCCAGCTACCGGGTCGATGGCGTGTCGGTATACGCCCAGCTGGACTGGCATGCCACCGATAACCTGACCCTGTCCGGCGGCGCCAGGCGCCAGCAGATGGATGTGGACGTCAGCGACTTCAAGGGTGTGCCGGGCGGCAGCAACGATTACCAGGTCAACCTGTTCAACGTCGGTGCCATCTACGACTTCAAGAATGGCCACCAGGTATGGACCAACTACGGCGAAGGCTTCGACCTGCCCGATCCGGCCAAGTACTACGGCAAGCCCGGGCTGAGCGTGGCCGACAACCCGCTGGCCGGCATCAAGAGCCGCCAGGTGGAACTGGGCTGGCGCTATGCCGACCTGGACTGGGATGCCCAGGCGGCGCTGTACTACATCTGGTCGGACAAGATCATCAACGTCGACTCGCAGACGCTGACCATCAATGTGGAAGATCAGAAGAGCCGTGACTTCGGTTTCGAAGGCGCACTGACCCGGCACTTCCAGACCGGCTGGGAAGCTGGTGGCACCCTGCACCTGACCCGCTCCGAGGAAGAAGATGCTGATGGCGGCTGGATCAAGCGCGATGCCCGCTATGCCTCGTTGTCGAAGGCTACCGCGTTCGTCGGCTGGAAGGGCGATGGCCGCAGTGCACGGCTGCAGGCCAACCATGCCTTCAGCCTGAAGGACGATGCCGACCACGAGATCGACGGCTACACCACCTTCGACCTGCTGGGCAGCCAGGACACCGGCTTCGGTACTTTCAGCGTCGGCATCCAGAACCTGCTGGACAAGCAGTACAGCACGGTCTGGGGGCAGCGTGCGACGCTGTTCTACTCGCCGACCTACGGGCCGGCGTACCTGTATGACTACCAGGGGCGCGGGCGTACCTACACCCTGACCTGGAGCATGGCTTACTGATGGGTTTTGTCTGTCCCGGCCTCTTCGCGGGTAAACCCGCTCCCACAGGCGCGACGCAGCCCTCAGGCTGTGTGAGAACCCTGTGGGAGCGGGTTTACCCGCGAAGAGGCCCGGTCAGGCAAACGCCGCCAGTAAATCCTGCGCAAACGCCTGCTGTGCCTCGCCAACCACCTGCGCCCGGTGCCTGGCCAGGGTAAACGGCACCACGAAGTCCAGCCCAGGGTTCAGCGCCCACAGCAGCCCCTCAGCCTCCCACGCTTGCGCGCAGTGGCACGGCAGATAACCAATATGCCGCCCCGACAGAATGAACGTCAGCACGCTCTCGATCTGCTCCGCCACCGCCATGCTGCGCTGGCTCTGGAACGGCTCGCCGCCCTTTAAAAACCGGTACGGATGGCGCACCTGGTCCATCGCCGACAACCGCTCCCGCCCAACGCCAGCCTCACCGAACAGCACATGGCCCTTGCCGCAATACAGCCGTTGCCGTTCCTCGAACAGCGGCTGGTAATCGAAGGCTGCCTGGTTGCCGGAAAAGTAGCTGATGGCGTAATCCAACCGCTGCTCCAGCAACAACCGCTCCAGCTCCGCCGGCGGCGCACTGATCAGCTCCAGCTGCACCGCCTCCTCGCGCCTGCGAAACGCGGCAATGGCCGCCGCCAGCTTCAGGCTCACCGCCTTGTCCTGGTTCTCCGCCATGCCTAGGCGCACGGTCCCCAGCAGCCGCCCGGCAACGCCATTGGCCTGCTGGCGAAACTGTTCGATGTTCAGCAACAAGCCACGGGCGGCGTCCAGCAACAACGTGCCTTTCTCCGTCAGGTGAAAACCGCCCTTGCCGCGACTGCACAGGCGGTAACCCAGCCGCGCTTCCAACTGCGCCATGCGCTGGCTGATGGTGGGCTGGCTCAGGCCCAGCACCCCTTGCGCGGCGCTGAAGCCACCGGCCTCGACTACAGTGACGAACAGCCGCAGCAGGTGCAGGTCGGGGTCATGCACTTGTCCGAGCATTACATTGCTCCTGATGAATGTCAGCTTTGCAAACTTGCCATTTCAGCAATGTAACCCGGCTGGCATGCTCGCGGCATCCACCCATTTGCCGAGGTGTCCGCCATGCGTCGATCGTTGTGCCTGCTGTCCCTGGTCCTGGCCTTGCCGCTGCAGGCCGAAGAAAAGGTCGTCAACCTCTACAGCTGGGCCGACTATGTCGCCCCGCAAACTCTCCAGCGCTTCGAGCAGGAAACCGGCTACAAGGTGCGCTACGACACCTTCGATACCACCGAAGTGCTGGAAACCAAGCTGCTGACCGGTGGCAGCGGCTATGACGTGGTGGTGCCGTCGTCGGCGGTGCTGGCCCGGGCGCTCAAGGCCAACGCCCTGCAGCCGCTCGACCCCCAGGCCATGCCCGGCTATGCCAACCTCGACAAGGACCTGCTGGCCAAGCTCGCCGAGGCCGACCCCGGCAACCGCCATGCCGTGCCCTACACCTGGGGCACCTTGGGCCTGGGGGTGAATGTGGAGGCTGTGCGCCAACGCCTGGGGGATGTGCCGCTGGACAGCCTCGACCTGCTGTTCAAGCCTGAGTACGCCAGCCGGCTGAAGGACTGCGGCATCGCCATGCCCGACTCGCCCCAGGAGGTGATCGGCGTGGCCCTGAACTACCTGGGCAAGGACCCTTACAGCCAAGACAAGGACGACCTGGCCGCCGCGCAGAACCTGCTGAGCCAGCTGCAGCCGTCGATCAGCTACGTCGCCAATGGCCGGCAGATCAGCGACCTGGCAAACGGTAGCGTGTGCCTGGCGCTGACCTACAACGGCGATGCGGCGATGGCCGCCGACCAGGCGCGCCGTGCCGGCAAACCGTTCGAGCTGATCTACCGCATCCCCCGCGAAGGCACGCTGGTGTGGCAGGACAACCTGGTCATTCCCAACGACGCCCCGCACCCCGAGGCCGCGCGGGCGTTCATCGCCTTCATGCTCAAGCCCGAGTCGGTGGCCGCGCTGACCAACACGCTGTTCTTCGCCAACGCCAACCAGGCGGCCACGCCGTTGGTGGACGAAGCGGTACGCAACGACCCGGACATCTACCCGTCGGCCGCAGTACGCCAGCGCCTGTATGCCGACCGCAGCATGGCCCTGGCCGACCTGCGCCAGCGCAACCGCCTGTGGACCGCGTTCCGCAGCCGCCAGTAACCAATAACGACAAAGGAGCCCGACCGTGGAGCAAGCCGCAAACAACGACCAGGCCATCACCCGCGACAGCCTTTATGGCACCGCTGCGGAAAGTACCTACGCAGGCATTACCAGTTTCTCCCGCCGCCGTTATAGCCGCGACCTGCGTGGTGTCGATGTGGTGGTCAGCGGTGTGCCGTTCGATACTGCCACCAGCAACCGCCCCGGTGCGCGCTTCGGCCCACGGGCGATCCGCGCCGCCTCGGTGCAGCAGGCCTGGGCCCGGCACTGGCCGTGGGCGTTCGACCCGTTCGACCACCTGGCGGTGATCGACTATGGCGATTGCGCCTTCGACAGCGGCACCCCGCAGTCGGTACCGGACAGCATCGAGGCCCATGCCACGCATATTCTGGAAGCAGGCTGCGCCATGCTCACCCTGGGTGGCGACCATTTCATCAGTTACCCGCTGCTCAAGGCCCATGCCCGCCGCCATGGCCCGCTGGCGCTGATCCACTTCGATGCGCACAGCGACACCTGGCCGGACGAGGAAGGCAAGCGCATCGACCACGGCACCATGTTCTGGCATGCGGCCCGCGAAGGCCTGGTGGACCCGGCCAGCTCGGTGCAGGTCGGCCTGCGCACCACCAATGACGACAGCCAGGGCTTTGCCATCCTCGACGCCCGCCAGGTGCATCGGCAGGGCACCGAGGCGGTGATCGCGGCGATTCGCCAGCGGGTGGGCGAGCGGCCGGTGTACCTGACCTTCGATATCGACTGCCTCGATCCGGCCTATGCGCCCGGTACCGGCACACCGGTGTGCGGCGGGCTGAGCACGGTGCAGGCGCTGGAGATCCTCGGCGGGCTGCGCGGCATCAACCTGGTGGGCATGGACCTGGTGGAGGTGGCGCCAGCCTATGACCATGCCGATATCACCGCGCTGGCGGGGGCCACCCTGGCGATGGAAATGCTGTGCCTGTATGCGGCGCGGCACAAGGTGGACAAGGGCCAGTAACCTGGGGCCGCTTTGCAGCCCATCGCGACACAAGGCCGCTCCTACAGGTAATCGCATACCCCTGTAGGAGCGGCCTTGTGTCGCGATGGGCTGCAAAGCAGCCCCCAGGGCCCATACTGAAACATCAGGAATCATCTCCACCCGCATTCACACTTTTGCCGCGAACCCTTCGCGCCTTAGGCTATCAAACCCACCAGGCGCGGCATTCTCGTACAGGAGGTGAAGCATGACCCCGACATTGCCCATCCTGGCCCTCGGCCTGGTGCTGTGGTTGCCCGCGCAAGCAGCCCCGGAGCTGCCCGTGCAACTCGCCGCCGGCAACAACAACCCCTATAACAGCCCGATCCAGCGCGCCAACCCCAACAGCCGCCAGGGCAGCATGCCGGCCGCACCTCCCGTGCGCGGCCCATCCACCGACCCATACCAGCGCACGCCCACCCTGGACAACCGCGGCATTGGCAACGGCGACAACCTGCGCCGCCAGCAGCAAACCCCGAACCTGGAGCCCACCCGACCACCTCGCGACAACCCGCGCGCGCCATGAGCGCCCTACGAAAGGAATCCTGCATGCTTCGAGCACCCTGGCTTGTAACCCTGACCGCCGCCGCACTCCTGCCCCTGCTGGCGCAGGCGGCGGCCGAACAGCAGCTGCGCAGTGAAGAAGGCACCTTGACCGTCAGCACAGTGGCCGACGGCCTGCGCAACCCCTGGGCTTTGGCGTTCCTGCCGGGTGGCAAGGACATGCTGGTCACCGAGCGCGCCGGCAACTTGCGGGTGGTCAATGCCGAAGGCAAGGTCGGCCCACCGATCAGCGGTGTGCCCAAGGTCTGGGCCGAGGGCCAGGGCGGCCTGCTGGATGTGGTGCTGTCGCCGGAGTTCGCCAAGGACCGTACCGTGTACCTGTCCTACGCCGAAGAGGGCAGTGACGGCAAGGCTGGCACGGCGGTCGGCCGTGGCCAGTTGTCCCAGGACCGCGCCCGGCTGGAAAACTTCAACGTCATTTTCCGCCAGCAGCCCAAGCTGTCGGAGGGCAACCACTTCGGCTCGCGCCTGGTGTTCGACCGCGACGGTTACCTGTTCATCGCCCTCGGCGAGAACAACCAGCGCCCGACTGCCCAGGACCTGGACAAGCTGCAAGGCAAGATCGTGCGTATTTTGCCGGACGGCGAAGTGCCCAGGGACAACCCCTTCGTCGGCAAGGACAACGTACGGCCGGAGATCTGGTCGTTCGGCCACCGCAACCAGCAAGGCGCCGCACTCAACCCGTGGACCGGCAAGCTGTGGACCCACGAACACGGCCCGCGCGGTGGCGACGAGATCAACATTCCCGAGCCCGGGAAGAACTACGGCTGGCCGGTTGCGACCCACGGCATCAACTACTCGCTTCTGCCGATCCCCGAGGCCAAGGGCAAGCATGTGCAGGGTATGGTCGACCCGCACCATGTGTGGGAGAAGTCGCCGGGTATCAGCGGCATGGCCTTCTACGACAGCCCCACGTTCAAGGCCTGGGACCACAACCTGTTCATTGGCGCGCTGGCCACCCAGGAGCTGATCCGCCTGCAGCTGGATGGCGACAAGGTGGTGCATGAAGAGCGTTTGCTGGGTGAGTTGAAGTCGCGTATCCGCGATGTGCGGGTGGGGCCGGATGGTTACCTGTATGTGCTGACCGATGACAAGGACGGCGCGCTGCTGAAAGTTGGATTGGGAGGCAGCTGAGCCAAAGTCACTTGCACCGGCCTCATCGCCGGCAAGCCAGCTCCCACAGGGATAGCGCATGGCTTGGGGCCAATGCGGTCGAGGTGGGAGCTGGCTTGCCGGCGATGAGGCCGGTGCAGATAATGCCGCATGGCTATCGATCCCCACTCCCTCTACCAGCAGGCCCTGACCACCCAGGGCTATGTCGCCGACCCTGCCCAGGCCTGCGCTGTCGAGGCCTTGCAGGTCTGCTTCCAGGCCCTCGAACAGGGCCGCCCAACCCAGGGTATCTACCTGTGGGGCCCGGTCGGCCGGGGCAAGACCTGGCTGATGGACCAGTTTCACCGCTGCCTGCGGGTACCCAGCCGGCGCCAGCACTTCCACCACTTCATGGCCTGGGTCCACCAGCGCCTGTTTCAGCTCAACGGCACTGCCGACCCGCTGCTGGCGCTGGCCGGGGAACTGGCCGGGCAGATTCGCGTGCAGTGCTTCGACGAACTGTTCGTCAACGACATCGGTGACGCGATCATCCTCGGCCGCCTGTTCCAGGTATTGTTCGACCAAGGCGTGGTGATCGTCGCCACCTCCAACCAGCCACCCGAGCAGCTGTACCGCGACGGCTTCAACCGCGAGCGTTTCCTGCCGGCCATTGCCGCCATCCAGCGGCACATGCAGGTGCTGCCGGTAGCCGGCGAGCAGGACCACCGCCTGCACCCCGGCGCCGAGCGCCAGCGTTACTGGGTGGCGCAAGCGGGGCAGGCCAGCCAGCTGGACGAGGTGTTCCGCCAGCTCAGCCCCGGCGATGCAGGCCAAGACCAGCCCTTGGCGATCGGCTCCCGGCAGGTGCAGGTGGTGCGGCGCAGCGCGCAGGCCATCTGGTGCCGCTTCACCGACCTGTGCGAGCAGCCGCTGGCAGCCATGGAGTTCATGGCCCTGTGCGACCGGTTCCCGGCCATTCTGGTGTCGGGCATTCCGGCGCTGGGTGGGGAGCAGCGGGCCGGGCGCATTGCTCGGGGCACCGAGGATGCTGCGGCGCGGGTGGTGGCGGGTGACCGCGAGCTGCCGGCGCTGTCGCCCAAGGACGACGCAGTGCGCCGCTTCATTGCCTTGGTCGACGAATGCTACGACCGCCGGGTGGCGTTGTACCTGGAGGCACAGGTGCCGCTGGATGCCCTCTACACTCAAGGGTATCTGGCGTTCCCGTACCAACGGACCCTGAGCCGGCTACGGGAGATGCAACTGCAACGCTTCGCCTGAAAAGGAGCCGAACCATGGAGCCGTTGTCGCATCATCTGCTGACCCAGGCCTACAACAATGGCTGGGCCAACCACCGCCTGTACAAGGCCTGCCTGCAACTGACCCAGGACGAATTCGTCGCACCCCGCTGCAGCTTTTTCCCCTCGATCAAAGCCACCCTCAACCACCTGCTGACGGTGGACTGGTTCTACCTGCACATGCTCGAGTGCGAGCAGCGTGGCGAGCAGCCCGACGCCGACGGCGAGCGCTTCTTCGAGCCGGAACAGCCGTTTGCCACCTGCACCGACCTGCATGCCGAACAGGCCCAGGCCGACCACCGGCTGATCGCCTATTGTCGCGGCCTGCGCGATGGTGAATTGGGGCGCTATGTAAGCATCGTGCGCCCCGAGCGGGTGCAGCGCGAGCAACGGCTGCGGCTGTTGGCGCACCTGTTCGAGCACCAGGTGCATCACCGTGGGCAGGTGCATGCGATGCTCAGTGACACGGCAGTGAGGCCGCCGCAGCTGGATGAGTTTTTCTGTGAAGAAGAGGCAGGGTTGCGGGCGGTGGACTTTGCCGAGCTGGGCTGGACAGAGGAGCAGGTCTGGAAAGTGTAGGGGGCCGTAAAGCGGCCCCCCGCCTATTGGCTCACTTGCCCAACCACTCCACCAGCGTACGGTTGAACCGCACCGGCTCCTCGATCTGCGGCGCATGCCCCATGCCTTCAAAGGTAATCAGCTCACCCTTGGGAATCAGCTTGGCCACCTGCGGCCCCAGCTCTGCATACTTGCCCAGCTTCGCTTTCACCTCTGGCGGCGCGATATCACTGCCGATGGCCGTGGTGTCCTGGTCACCGATCAGCAGCAGGGTGGGCATCTGCAGGTCCTTGAATTCGTGGTACACCGGCTGGGTGAAGATCATGTCGTAGATCAGCGCCGAGTTCCACGCCACCGCTTCATGCCCTGGCCCCTTGTTCAGGCCCACCAGCATCTGCACCCAGCGCTCGTACTCCGGCTTCCAGCGCCCGGCGTAGTAGGTCTTGCGCTCATACTCGCGCACGCCTTCGGCATCCAGCTTGAGTTCGCGCGCATACCACTGGTCCACCGTGCGGTAGGGCACGCCCAGGGCTTTCCAGTCTTCCAGCCCGATGGGGTTGACCATCGCCAGGCGCTCTACCTGCTGCGGGTACATCAGCGCATAGCGGGTGGCGAGCATGCCGCCGGTGGAGTGGCCAAGCACGATGCTTTGCTTCACGCCCAGTTGTTCGAGCAGGGCATGGGTGTTGCTCGCCAGTTGCTGGAAGCTGTACTGGTAATGGGCTGGTTTGCTGGAGCTGCAGAAGCCGACCTGGTCGGGGGCGATGACCCGGTAGCCGGCCTTGCTCAGGGCATCGATGGTGGTTTCCCAGGTGGCGGCGCAGAAGTTCTTGCCGTGCATCAGCACCACGCTGTGGCCGTTGGCCTGGCCCTGGGCGGGTACGTCCATATAGCCCATCTGCAGGGCCTGGCCCTGGGTCTTGAAGTCGAAATGCTTGAGCGGATGCGGGTAGCTGAAGCCCTCTAGCTGGGGGCCATAGGTGGGCGATTCGGCAGCGATGGCCGAAGTGCCGGCGAGGCAGGCCAGGGCCAGGGCGGTTGCGCGCAGCATGGGGGCACTCCGTGTAGGGCCATGTAGGAAGGGGCGACTGTAACAGCCAGTGGACCACGCGGAACGTGAAAGGTGTTACCAGGCGTGAAACCAGCCCAGGGTAATCATCGCCAGCACCCCATAGCGACCGGCCTTGGCCAGGGTCACCAGCAGCAGGAAGCGCCAGAACGGCTCACGCATGATGCCCGCGATCAGCGTCAGCGGGTCGCCGATCACCGGCATCCAGCTGAGCAGCAGCGACCATTGCCCCCAGCGCTGGTAGCGCTGTTGCGCGCGCTCTAGCTGGGCAGGGCTGAACGGGAACCAGCGCTTGTCGCGCAGGTGCTCGATGGCCCGCCCCAGCACCCAGTTGAGCACCGAGCCCAGCACATTGCCCAGGGTAGCCACCAGCAGCAGGGTGGTCCAGGCTTCGGGCTGGCGCAGCAAAAGGCCGACCAGCACGGCCTCCGATTGCAGCGGTAGCAGGGTGGCGGCACCGAAGGCGCTGAGGAACAGCGCCCAAAGGCTGAGCATCAGTAGTTGGCGACCACGGTGTCCTTGCCGTCCTGGGTCACGCCGATGACCTGGTAGGCATCCTTGTGGTCACCCATTTCCATGCCGGGCGAGCCCATGGGCATGCCCGGCACGGCCAGGCCCTTGAGGTCGTTGCGCTTGGCCAGCAGGCGCACCTGCTCGGCCGGCACGTGGCCTTCGACGAACTTGCCGTCGATCATCCCGGTATGGCACGACGCCAGGCGTGGCGCCACGCCCAGGCGTTGCTTCACCTCGCTCATGTTCGGCTCGACATGGTCGTTCACGGTGAAACCGTTGTCGCGCAAGTGGCTGATCCAGGCCTTGCAGCATCCGCAGTTGGGGTCGCGGTAGACGTCGATGGTCTCGGCGGCCTGGGCCAGGCCAGTGACGGCCAGCAGGCCCAGGGTCAGCAAGTGTTTGCGCAGCATGGTGAAGCACTCCTTCCAGCGGTAGTTCAGCAGCATAGCGTAAGCGGCTTGCACGATGTTCGCCGCTGGCACCTGTCAGGTACCTGAGGCGCACATTACAGGTTTGTCAGCTGGCCGCCTCGTCGGTGCCGAGGTCGCGCATCAGCAAGGCGTAGTCGAGCGTGACCTGCTCCGGAATCGGCAGGTACACCACGTGGCCGTCACCCGGAGCCACCTCGATGGCCTGCTGCTGGCGGTCGCACAGGCGGTGCAGGTCGAAGTGGTAGTTGCCGCGCGGGGTCATCAGCTCCAGGTGGTCACCCACGGCGAAGCGGTTTTTCACCTTGACCTCGGCCAGGCCGTCGACGCGCACCCCGGTCAGTTCGCCAACGAACTGCTGGCGCTCGGACACCGAGTTGCCGCGCTGGTAGTTCTGGTATTCGTCGTGCACGTGGCGGCGCAGGAAGCCTTCGGTGTAACCGCGTTGGGCCAGGGATTCGAGGTTGTCCATCAGGGCGCGGTCGAATGGCCGCCCGGCCACCGCGTCGTCGATCGCCTGGCGGTATGACTGCACGGTACGGGAGCAGTAGAAGTGCGACTTGGTGCGGCCTTCGATTTTCAGCGAGTGCACGCCCATGGCCGCCAGGCGCCCGACGTGCTGGATGGCGCGAAGATCCTTGGCATTCATGATGTAGGTGCCGTGCTCGTCTTCGAACGCCGGCATTTCGGTACCGGGGCGGTTGCTTTCCTGCAGCAGGAATACCTGCTCGGTGGGGGCGCCCAGGCCCAGGGTCGGCTGCACTTCGCGCACGATGTCGCCGTTGGCGTTCTCGGTGGCCGGGGTGGCGTCATACTTCCAGCGGCAGGCGTTGGTGCAGGTGCCCTGATTGGCATCACGCTTGTTGAGGTAGCCCGACAGCAGGCAACGGCCGGAGTAGGCCATGCACAGGGCACCGTGAACGAACACCTCCAGCTCCATGTCCGGCACCTGCTGGCGGATTTCCTCGATCTCTTCGAGCGACAGCTCGCGCGACAGGATCACCCGGCTCAGGCCCAGTTGCTGCCAGAACTGCACGCTGGCCCAGTTGACCGTGTTGGCCTGCACCGACAGGTGCACCGGCATCTGCGGGAAGTGCTGGCGTACCAGCATGATCAGGCCTGGGTCGGACATGATCAGCGCGTCCGGTGCCATCTCGATCACTGGTGCCAGGTCCTTGAGGAAGGTCTTGAGCTTGGCATTGTGCGGGGCAATGTTGACCACCACGTAGAAGCGCTTGCCCAAGGCATGCGCCTCCTGGATGCCCAGGGCCAGGTTGGCATGGTCGAACTCGTTGTTGCGCACCCGCAAGCTGTAGCGTGGCTGGCCGGCGTAGACCGCGTCGGCGCCATACGCGAAGGCGTAGCGCATGGTCTTGAGGGTGCCGGCGGGGGCCAGCAGTTCGGGCTTGGCGATAAGGGTCATGTGCGCACCGGAGCGAAAGGCGCGGATGCTAGGGTTGGCAGACACGGCGCGTATTGATTTGCATCAAGGGAATGGCGGCACTTTTGCCCAGGTGCGGTGCACTAATAACGCATAAGCCATGCGAGGACCCGCAATGAACCAGACCGCCCTGCAGAACAAAGCCCTGGCAGTACTGCTGGCGCTGGTGACCATAGCTTTCATCTGGATCCTGCTGCCGTACTACGGTGCGATCTTCTGGGCGGTGATACTCGGCATCCTGTTCGCCCCGCTGCAGCGCCACCTGCTGCTGCGTTTCGGCCGCCGGCGCAACCTGGCCGCAGCGACCACCTTGCTGGTGTGCCTGCTGGTGGCGATCCTGCCGGTGATCATCACCAGCGCGCTGCTGGTGCAGGAGGGAGCCGCCCTGTACCAGCGCATCGAGCACGGGGAGCTGGACATTGCCGGTTATGTCGAGCGCGGCAAGGAGATGCTGCCGGCGTTTGCCCAGCAGGGCCTGGACAGCATGGGCATGGGCAACCTCGACGGGCTGCGCGACAAGATCAGCAAGTGGGCCACCCAGGGCAGCCAGGTGTTGGCCAGCCAGGCGTTCAACTTCGGTCAGGGAACGTTTGAGTTCGTGATCAGCTTCGGCATCATGATGTACCTGTTGTTCTTCTTCCTGCGCGAAGGCGCGGAGGTGGCCCGCCAGGTGCGTCTGGCAGTGCCGCTGCCCGAGCAGCAGAAGCGCCGTTTGCAGTTGAAGTTTAACCGTGTGGTGCGGGCGACGGTGAAAGGCAACGTGCTGGTGGCCATTACCCAGGGGGCATTGGGCGGTTTCATCTTCTGGGTGCTGGATATCCCGAGTGCGCTGGTGTGGGCGGTGCTGATGGCGTTTCTGTCGCTGCTGCCGGCGGTAGGGGCAGGGATCGTGTGGGCACCGGTGGCGGCGTATTTCCTGTTGACCGGGGCGATATTGTCGGGGGTGATCCTGACCGCGTTTGGCGTGCTGGTGATCGGCCTGGTGGACAATTTGTTGCGGCCGATTTTGGTGGGCAAGGACACGCGCATGCCGGACTACCTGATTCTGGTGTCGACGCTGGGCGGGCTGGCGGTGTTCGGGCTCAACGGTTTCGTGATCGGGCCGTTGATCGCGGCGCTGTTTGTGTCGAGCTGGGCGATCTTCGCGGCGACCAAGCCCCAGGTGCAGTTGCCGGAGTAGGGGTGGGCCTTCATGGGGCCGCAAAGCGGCCCCAGTGGCCGGGTCAGGATGTTTGCGGCATCTCACCCTGGGCCAGGCGCCGGTTGATGTCGGCGATCACTTCGGGCAGTTCGTTGATGGTGTCTATCAGATAGTGCGGTCGAGAGCCGGCGAACAGGGCGTGGATGCGCTGGCGCTCGCTTTCCAGCTTCTCGGCGCTAAGCGCGCGGTAGCCTTCCCAGGTCAGCCCCAGGGCATTGCCCGAGCACACCAGGGCCACGGTCCACATGCCGGCGCGGCGGCCTTCGAGGATGCCCGGCACGGTGTCGTCGACCTTCACGCAGGCCGCCACATCGTCGATACCCAGCGCAATCACGTTGGCCAGGGCCTGGGCCGGCCATGGGCGGCCGTTCGGGGTTTCGTCGGTGGCCACAACATGGTCGGCCACGTAGCCGTTCTGCGCGGCCAGCTCCACCACCTTGTCCATCACCACCTTCGGGTAACCCGAGCAAGAACCGATCTTCAGGCCGTCCTGGCGCAGCCCGGTGAGGGTGTCCAGAGCGCCGGGGATCAGCGCCGAGTGCACGGCGATCTTCTCGATCTGCAGCGGCATGAAGCGGTTGTAGATGGCGGTGACATCATCGTCGGTCGGGGTACGGCCGAACACCTTGCGGTAGCGCTCGGCAATTTCCGGCACATCGCACAGGGTGCGGATGTGGTCCCACTTGCCCATGCCCATCGGGCCGCGGGCTTCTTCGATGGACACCTGCACATCGAATTCGGCAAAGGCTTCGACAAAGATCTGGGTCGGGGCGAAGGAGCCGAAGTCGACCACGGTGCCGGCCCAGTCGAGGATGGCGGCTTGCAGCTGCGTTGGGTTGCTGTAGTTCATGTGCGCGTGTTCCTGAAATTGGGTGGGCAAAGGGTCAGATATCCAGCACTTCCATTTCCCGCAGCACTTCGGCCACGGCATTCACCGCGGCCTGCATGCCATCGGCTCCGACCACGCCGATGCAGCCGACACGGAAGGTTTCCACCTGGGTCAGCTTGCCCGGGTAGAGGATGAAGCCCTTGGCCTTGACCCGCTCGTAGAAGTCCTTGAACTGATAGCGGGGATCCTTCGGTGCGTGGAAGGTGACGATGATCGGCGCCTGGATCGCGGCAGGCAGGAAGCTGCGCAGGCCGATGGCGGCCATGCCGTCGAGCAGGGTCTTGCAGTTGTCGGCATAGCGCTGGTGGCGCGCCGGCAGGCCACCTTCCTCGTTGTATTGCTGCAGCGCCTCGTGCAGGGCAGCGACCACGTGGGTTGGCGGGGTGAAGCGCCACTGGCCGGTCTTGGCCATGTAGGCGTGCTGGTCGTGCAGGTCCATGGCCAGCGAGTGGGCGTTGCCTTCGGCGGCGGCCAGGGCGGTTTTCTCGGCGAACACGAAGCCCATGCCGGGTACGCCTTCCAGGCATTTGCCGGAGGCGGCAATCAGCGCCTCGAAGGGGATCGCGCGGGCATCGATCGGCAGTGCGCCGAACGAGCTCATGGCGTCGATGATCAGGCGCTTGCCGTGGCCTTTGATCACCTGGGCGATCTCGGGCAGCGGGTTGAGGATACCGGTGCTGGTTTCGCAGTGGATCAGCGCGACATGGGTGATGGTCGGGTCGGCGGCCAGCAGGCGGTCGACGTCGGCGGCGGTGGTCGGTTGGTCTTCGGCGGTTTCGAAGGTGCTGTAGTTGCGGCCCAGTACCTTGCAGATCTTTGCCAGGCGCTGGCCATAAGCGCCATTGATCAGGACCAGAACCTTGCCATCACGTGGCACCAGGGTGCCTATCGCGGCTTCCACGGCGAAGGTGCCGCTGCCCTGCAGAGGCACGCAGTGGTGGCTGGCGCTGCCATCGATGATGGCCAGCAGTTGCTCGCAGACACTGGCAGTCAGTTGGTTGAAGTCGCGGTCCCAGGAGCCCCAGTCCACCAGCATGGCTTGGCGGGTGCGGATTGATGTGGTCAGGGGACCGGGAGTCAGCAGAATCGGGGCGTTGCTCATTCCGTTATTCCTCACAAGCGGTGGGCTGAAACTACGGGACCTAGGTTGCAATTCGCCTGCCCATCAATCAAATTGTTTGTTGTTATCCGAGCTATAAGTCGTGCCGATAAATGGCCCCGCGTTCCTCTGCTTTACGCCTGTTTCCCTCGACGATTTCATCGCGCAGCACCTGCCTGCCTGGCCAGTCAGAAGCAACTGGCCACGTTTACCGGTCCACCTGTCATACGTGCTATCGCGCTCATTCGAGAAGCAGTTGGTACCTGGCCACACATGCCTTCGCTGATTGCCCTTGCTAGCTGACGCCCTCATCAGTCAAATTGCTCGCAGACAATTCGAGCATTAGCCAGGCCTATGTCCATGAACCTGTTCCAGTTGCGTGCTTTCGACGCGGTAGCCCGTGAAGGCAGTTTTACCCGCGCCGCCGCACGCCTGTTCATCAGCCAGCCGGCGGTGACCGGTCACATCAAGGCGCTGGAGGAGCATTATCAGATTACCTTGCTGCGGCGCACGGCCCGCCGGGTGGAGCTGACAGAAGAGGGCACCCGCCTGGCAGCCATCACGCGGGCCATGTTCAGCCTCGCCGACGAAGCGCAAGCCATGCTCGAAGCCAACCGGCAACTACTGACCGGGCGTCTGGAAGTGGCCGCCGACGGCCCGCATCGGGTCATGCCGATGCTGGCAATACTGCGCGAGCGCTACCCGGGTATCACCGTCAATCTGCGGCTGGGCAATGCCCAGGAAACCCTGGCCGCGTTGCTCGGTGAACATGCCGATGTCGCCGTGCTGACCGAGATCGAACCGCGCAAGGGCTTGCATTTGCAGAGCCTTTGCCAGTCACGCCTGTGTGCCTTGCTGCCAGTGGGGCATGCCTGGGCGGCAGAGCAGGGCGACCTGCCGCTGACAGCGCTTCATCAGCAGATCATGGTACTGCGCGAGCCCAGTTCCACTACCCGCCGCACGTTCGACAAGGCCTGCCTGGCGGCGACGGTGCAGCCGCGCGTACTGCTGGAGCTGGACAGCCGCGAAGCGGTCACCGAGGCAGTGGCAGCGGAACTTGGCATTGGCGTGGTTTCGTCCACCGAGGTCGCCAGTGACCCGCGGGTGGTCGCCCGGCCCCTGGCCGGGCAGGGGCTGGTCAACCAGCACCTGGTCGGCTGCCTGGAGCGGCGCCGGGAACTGCGCCTGATCCAGGCTTTTCTGGGGCTGGCGGCAACACTCTGATGGCGGTTGCCCAAGGTGGCCGTAACTACCGAGATCAAGCCGACGGGACGGCCGATGAGCGAAAAAGACACCATCTCCATGCACCTGGTGCGTGAGGCACTTTTACAAACCTGCCCGGCCGGCGAGCCTGACAGGGGTTTGCTGACGCGCGCCGGTATCGACGCCGACCAGTTGCACCAGCCGGATGCGCGCGTTGGGGCGCAGGCCTATGCCCGGCTCTGGCGCCTGCTGGCGCGGCGTTGCAACGATGAGTTTTTTGCCATGGACCCGCGCGGCTTGCGCAATGGCAGCCTGGCGTTCATGTGCCGGGCCAGCATGGCGCAACCTACCCTCGGCGCCGGTCTGGAAACGGCCCTGGCCTTTTTGTCATTGATGCTGCAGGACCTGCAACCGGCCCTGGTGCGTCAGCAGGGCTTGGCCGAGATCGTGATCAACGAACCCCGCGATCAACCCCGCCGGGCGTTTACCTATTTCACCTTCTGGATGATCGTGCATGGTGTTGCGTGCTGGTTGGCCGGGCGACGCATTCCGATACTGGCCATCGACCTGCGTTGCAGCGCGCCGCCATTCTGCGAAGACTATCGCGTGATGTTCTCAGACAACCTGCACTTCGAGCGGCCATTGACCAGGCTGGTAATGGCGGCAGACGGCCTCGACCAGCCGCTGCGCCGTACCGAAGAAGAGCTGCAGCGCTTTCTTGCCGAAGCGCCGGGCAATATCCTGGTGAAATACCGTGACCCAGCCAGCCTGGGCCTGCGTATCCGTAGCGATCTATTGGGCCTGGACCCTGGCCGTTGGCCCGACAGCGACAGCCTGGCAAGGCGTCTGTGCTTGTCACCTTCCACCTTGCGCCGCCGCCTGGCTGAAGAGGGGCAGTCGTATCAAGGCCTTAAAGACAGCGTCCGGCGCGAGCTCGCCATTGCCTGGTTGAGCCAGCCACAGCCAGGCATGGTTGAAATCGCCGAGCGCTTGGGGTTTGCCGACAGCAGCTCGTTCTACAAGGCATTTCGCAAATGGTTTGGCTGCAACCCAGGGCAATATCGCGAGCAGACCCAGGCCCGTGGCAGGCGCTGAACGGGCGTGAAAGGCAAGTGGTGAGGCAGTTCCCCCTGACCGGCAGGGCACTTCGATGAAAGATTGTGCGTCTCTTTCCGCCGATCAGAGCACAGCCCATGCGCCAGTTTGCCGCCGTTTCGCAAAAGCCCCTCGCATACACCGTGGAGGATGAGCAGCGGGCCACCGACCGTTTCATCCAGCAGCGCTTGCCAGACTGGCTAAAAGAAGCATCCGTGGGGCAAATCAGCGAACTACGCCGCCTGCTCGACGCGCACAAGGTCAGCCAGAAGCGAGTGAAGGATGCGACGCAAGCGGTCGCCCCAGTGCAGCAGTTTGCCGCAACCCAGTTCGCCCGGGCCCTGAGCCGGTTTCTGCCAGCGGGCAAATCACTCAGCAAGCTGCAGTGGCGAGACAAGGGAGTGGAGCTGCTGGGTGTCTCGCTGCCGCACCTGCGATACACCTACAAGGAAGGCCCTGCCTTGTTGCGCCTGATGCAGAACTTCGCCGAAGGCGCCACCCCGCTGGATGGCAGTGGCCTTTACGATCCTGTCACGCAAACGCTGGTGTCCGAGGATATCGATTCGCTCGTGTTTGCCTGCCGAAGCCTGGATGCGGGTGGCAGGTATCAGACCTTGCTCACCGACAACTTCAGACGCCACCGGGCGCTACTGGTCGGTGACAAACTCGCCGCGCTGCGGCTTGCCGCGCAGGTCGCGCTCTTGCGCGGGCAGATCGACGCGACAGTGAAAGCAGCGTTGGATGCCTGTTTCGCGCCCAGTGCCAGGGCACCACAGGATCCCGCTCCCGCATTGATCGCGTATCCTGGCTTGCTGAGCATGCTCGGCCATACCGTGCACGAGGCGCTGTACATACAGTTGCGCGGCCACGATGACAGTGATCAAGGGGTAATCCTGTACCTGGCAGATGGCTCCGATCATCCGTTGCGCCGCTATGACTCGAAGCTGGCCCTTGAGCAGGCGCTGGTCCGCCAGTTATCGACGCCGGAGCCCCTGGCAGCATTCAGCCAACGCATAGCCCTGCGCGAGCGAAAGCCGTTTCTTGATCAACTGGGATTGCGCCTGGCAGATGCTGAACCCGATCTTGAAGTGGAAGGCGAGGCGGGGCATGGCGCCATTGGCGAGCGTTGGGTAGCGGCGCTGATCGATCGGGCCAAAGATGATGCGCGGCTGCTTTTGGTGCCCACCGCTGATGCCGACGCCAAGGCCAGTCAGGAGCGCCTGGCGACCTGGAGTTCGGCCGGTTGGAACCTGGCCAACCTCGCCGGATTCTTCATTCCGCTGGTGGGGGCAGCATTGCTGGCCGACTTGCTGCGCCAGGTTTGTTCCCATACCTATGAAGGGATGGCCGACTGGGCCGAGGGGCATGACCACGAGGCACTTGAACATTTGCTTGGCGTTGCGCAGATTGCTGCGGGCGTAGCCATCACCACCGGCGCGGTGGCGGGTGCCGGGGCTGTGGTACGGCTGTTACAGCGCAGTACATTCGTCGACGACCTGGTGCCGGTCAGCCTCGAAGGTGGAGGCGCACGTCTCTGGCAAAATGATCTGACGGCGTATGCCTGTGATCTGGAGCAACATGCGTTGCTGGATGAGCGAGGCCTCTACAGCACCGGTCAGCGGCACTGGCTACGCATCGCTGATGATTACTATGAGGTGCACCAGCCGAACGTGGGTGGCGGCTGGCGCTTGCGTCATCCACTGCGCAGTGAAGCCTATGGGCCTGCAGTCGATTTCAACGGGGAGCGCTTTTGGCACTTGCCGCAAGAGCGCCTCGCAGCCTGGAGCGATCCAGCGCAGATGCTCAACCGGCTGTGGCCGCAGGCACAGCCACTGGACTCACAGCGTGCCGAAGCAATATTGCGAGTAGCAGGCAGTGACCTGGACGAGCTGCGCGGTATCGTCCTTGATAACCGCGCCTTGCCAGCCAACCTGCGTGATACCTTGCGCCGCTTCGAGGCGGATCGGCGCATCGAGATGTTTTTTGCCGCGCTCGGCGCCGCCGAGGCTGGGGCGGATCCAGCACTCCTCCAGTACTGCCGGCAACGTCCGCAATTTGCCGGCGTCGAGGACGCCGACCTGGCTGCTGCGGTTGTCGAACACAGCTCGACATTGCGCGCGGAACTGTTTGCCCACCTGACCCAGGAAGCGACCACGGAGGACCGCGTTGCAGGCGTAGTCATGCGTGACTTTGCAGGGTTGCCTGTGGGCTATGCTCTGGAGTTGGCTCACTCGGTCACTGGCGAAACCCGGCAGCAGATCGAGCTGTTGCAGCGGCTGCCGCTGCCGGTCGCCGAAAAAGCCCGAGCGTTGCTGCAGCTGGCCAGGCTGAGCCGGGCTCAACAAGGCCTGCTGCTGCGCAACGCTTACAGTGACGAAAGCGGCGAGCTGCTGATGCAGCTGTTACCACACCTGGCCAACTGGTCTTTCCAGCAGCGGCTGGAGCTGCGCGCAAAAAGCGCGTCGGGCCGCCTGATCGCGATCCTCAACTTGCAAGCACCTGCAGAGGCCGGGGTAGTACTGGTGCACGCCGAGGGGCAATTCAAGTTGTATGATCATCGAGGCGCGTTGCTCGATAAAGAGGTGGATGCACCAGACGACATCTTCGCGGCGGTTGTTGCCACGCTGTCACCCGGACAGCAAAGCCGGTTGAAGCTTGACCCCGCGAACCCGGCCGGTGCGCTGCGCCGACTGATTACCAAGGCAATACCGACGACGCGTACGCAGTTGCTCAGGCGGCTCGGCTGGCGAGAGCAGCCAGGTTGGTTCAACCCCGGGCAGCGCTTGCCTGACGGGCGAGTGGGTTACCCTCTGGGCGGTCAGCAGTCTACCGAACAGGGCTATGTGGGCCAACTGCGCGCGCGGCTCAGAAGCCTTTACCATGGTGCGAGAGAAGCAGAAATCGATGAACACCTGGACAGGATCAACCGCAGCGAAGACCCGTTCGCAGCGATGCTTGCCGAGGAAGAAAATTTTCGCCTGCTCAACCACCGTCTAGGCCGATGGGTTTCGTATGCCAGGGGCAACGAGGCGGGGCCGCGGCGGTTGTTTGCAGCCCGGTTACGCCAGGCTTGGCGCCGGCAATTGCCCCTCGACACGATGCATGCCGAACTGGGTGGGCGGATTCTTGACCTGAGCGGCTTTCAGGTCAGCAGCCTGCCGGAACTGGCAGAGGCCCTCGACTTCCATTTCGTGACCACGCTGGTGATGATCAATACGCCGCTGGTCGTGGAGCCTAACGAGTTCTTCAGCTGCTTCAGAGAAGTGCGCAGGCTGAATTTTTCCAGAAACCACCTGCGCCGGGTGCCCGCCGGCCTGCGGCATATGGTCAACCTGGAAAACTTGCAGTTGTCTTATAACCGCATCCAGTGGAGCGAACTGGGTAGCGAAACCTTGAGCGGGTTACAGCATCTGTCCGTGCTGGACCTGAGCGCCAATCCGCTTCATCGCCTGACGCTGCGCTTCAACCCGGAACCGCAGCTGCAAGCCTTGCATCTACGCCATTGCAGTCTGGTGGAATGGCCTGCTGGGCTTGAACAATGCGCCATGCTCACAATTGTGGATTTGCGCTGTAACCAGATCCCCGAGGTACCTCAGGCGATCATGCAGATGCCGTATGAGTTTCGTATGGCTTTTCACGTACAAAACAATGCGATCTCCGCACGCCAGCTGGCCGGATTGCACGCTCCGCCGGCGCATGCGGCGCATCCAGAGGCCGCCCCAATGGCACAAGTCCCGGCTCGGCAGCTGTGGTTGGGCGAGGCTGCCACCCAGGTGCAGAGCGATCGTTGGGACCGAGTGTTCGGCGTGGCGGGCCGTGCGCGTGTGCTGGATATCTTGCAGGCGCTGCAGAACACCAAGGACTACCACAGGCACCGAGCCGATCTGACACTGCAGGTGTGGGGGCTGCTCGAGGCGATGGATGAAGATGCCGAGCTTGCAGGCCAGGTGACAGCCATCGCCGAAGACAGGACGACCTGCGCCGACAGCATTGCCGAACGCTTCAGCGAAATGCATCTGCAAGCCCTGATCGCCCAGACCAACCGAGCCACCGACGTCCAGCAGGATGGCTTGTTGCAACTGGGGCTTGGCTTGTTCCGGCTGGAAAGGTTGCAAAGGTTCGCACGCATGGACATTGCCACGCGCGAGAGCCTGCACCAACAGGTAGACCCGATAGAGGTCAAGCTCGCCTACAGCGTGGCATTGGCGCAGGAAATGGGCTTGCCAGGGCAACCCTCGTCATTCAGGTACGGCGATCTGGCCAATGTTACCCCAGCTCAGCTGGAAGCAGCGCGCGCATTCGTCCGCGAAAGCGAGACCGTAGAGGCGCAGGCCGAGTTTCTCGCGTTGCAACCGTTCTGGAGCGGTTGGGTGGAAAGCCAGAATCAGCAGCGCTTCGAGGAGCTCGATACGCACTATGCGCAGCAGGCAAACGCATTGTCCGCTCAGACGGAGCAGGGCGCCGGCGCGCAGGCACCTCAGGCTGAATGGGATGAGCTTGAATACAGGCGGACCTCGGACCGCTACAGGTTGGTTGTGGAATTTACCAAGGAAATATTGCAAGCCAGGCCTGACCACGGCGCCTGATCGCCCTGCTATCGATCGCGCAGGAGAGTGAAATTCGTATCTCGCCCAGGACGCTTGCCCGAGATGGTTGCTGCCCAGAGGCAAGCGTTCCTGCTGTCTGTACCGAGGCTGGCTGATCATGGTGATGGCCCTTCAACCAGACAGGGCTCTGCCTATGTGTCCCGCAAAGGCGCTCCGCGCCTCCTCTTACCCTGGCAATGGCTTCATTGCCAGTCATTTGCCCGAGTGGCTTGCCAAAGCCAGTGCGCAACAAGTCAGGCGCTTGCATGACTGTGTGACTGCGCATTTGCAAAGCCAGAAGCAGATGGCCCGTTATAGCGGCCAGTTGCAACCGCTTGGGGAATTCGCGAAAGGTCTGCTTCAACCAGCCATTGCAAGCCGGCTGGGGCAGGTGATCGAGCTGGATACCGCCGTCTGGCGAGAAGCGCGCATTCATGTCAGCCAGCGGCCATTCGAGCCCATTCCGGGTTTGCTTCCGCCAGACTTCGAAACACGTTTCGTCCAGCAGCCGTTGCTGCAAAAACTGCTGCAAAATTTTACTGCAGGCGAGTCTTTCGCCAACCAGACCGCAGTGCTCGGGCCACAGGCTGCGGGCCAGCAAGCGCCCGTCATATTGACCGACCGAATCGATGATCTGGTCGCCGTCTGCCGGGAAGTCGATGTCGGGGCCGCTTACCAGGCGCATCTTGCCCGGGTACTGGGCCCAGCCTTCGTCGATGCGCTGGCGCAAGACAAACGCCAGGAGCTGGCACTCGCCATCGAGCTGGCCTGCCTGAAAGGGCAGCTCAACAGTGCCGATGGCATGGCGTTAAGCTTGATTTGCCAAGACAAGCCAGCACTCCATGCCGAGGGGCTGGTCGTTGACACCGGGGCGTTAAAGGTTCTGGGAAAACGGGTCGACGGCGCCCTGGCCTTCGAGTTGCGCGAGCCGATCCGGCGGCAGAGTGATTTCCCGGTGGGGCCGCCTGATCGTCTCAAAGGCGTGATCATTTACCTCCCCGGCGCGGCGTCAGCGTCGTTACGTCGTTTTGCGGATTGGGGCGCTGTCAAGCAAGCTCTGGTCCGTGAGCTGGCGCAAGTGGCATTTCAGCATGCTTTGCTGCAGCGCATCGCTTTGCATGATCGGGCGGGTTTCCAGGCTTTGTTGGCTGTGCGCTTGAGTGATGCCCAGCCAGACTTGCAGCCTGGCCGGTCGAAAACCGATGGTAAGTGGTTCATCGATATGGCCCGCTGGCAGGCGCGTCGTATCAAGAACGACGCGATGTTTGTGGCGGTTCCCTCGGCTCGCGTGGATAGCCAAGCGGCTGCGGTGCGCCTGACCGCACTGAAAAACGCCGGCATCGGTCTGCTGACCCTGGCCGGTTTGTTCGTGCCTGTGGTGGGCACCTTGCTGTTGGCAGACATGGCCAGGCAAGTGTTGGGGCATGTGTACGAAGGCGTCAGCGACTGGTCCCAAGGTCACCAGCACGAAGCCTTGCAGCATTTGCTGGAGGTGGCTGGCGCGGTTGCAACGCTTGGGGTGGCGTCCGTGGCGGCCTACACGGCGCGTAGCGTTTTTGTCGAGACGCTCGAACCCGTTATCACTGAGCAGGGGCAGGAGAAACTCTGGTTGTCCGATCTGGCGCCGTATCGACAAGCAGACCCTGATGTTGAGATGACTGAACGCCACGACGGGATGTTCAGCGGTGCCGGTGAATTATGGTGGCACAACGATGGGAAATTTTACGGCGTGTATCAGGACAGCAAGGGCGCGTGGCGCTTGCTGCACCCGGATGGCCCGCAAGCATTCGGCCCGCTGCTGCGCAGTAATGGCGAACGCGGCTGGTGGCTGAGCCTGGACCGGCCACAGCAATGGCAAGGGAGCGCGTACTTGCTCACACGCCTGTGGCCGGCGGCCAGAACCCTGTCAGCCGAGCAGGTGGCGCAGATACTGCTGGTTGCGGGCACAGACGAGGCGGGGTTGCGTCGGCTGGTGGTCGAATCCCGACCGTTACCGGTGACGCTGCGCGACACCCTCGAGCGGTTCGCGGTGCATACTCAGAACCAAGCCTTTTTTGACGGTTCGGCTGAAGGCGCGGCCTTTGCCGATCGGCTCAACTGGTGTAGCCAGAAACTGGGTGCGCCAGTGGATGCCGCGAGCGACCAGGCCGGCCAACTGCGCCCTGCCATGCTGGATCATTTTGCTGAGCGATACCTGCGCGAAGAGCCGTTGTGGCCGTTGTTCGCTCGCCATTTCCCGCAACTGCCCAAAGCCTATGCGTCGGATATCCTCAGAACGGCCACCAGCGAAATGCGAGCAAGCATGCAGAGCAGTTCGCGCCTGCCGCTGGTATTGGCTCAACAGGCGCGGCTGCAGCAGCAGCGTGCTCGGCTGACCCGCCTGCGCGAGGCATTGTGTTTGCGTGACAGCTACAGCCATGATGCCGTTACTTTGGTATTTCGTCTGTTGCAACGTCAGGGGCTCGCTGCCGACCAGACCGACCTGGTGCTGCATGAGCGCTCGTCCAGCAGCCCGGTACTCGAGCGCTTGCTGCCGGCATTTGGCAAGCCGCCGCAAAGGCTGCACATGGTCTGGTCAGCGGGGCGCTTCGAGCTGTATGACGACGCTGGCAGGCGCAGCGACCTGGATGTCGCGCAGCCGCAAGGCTTGTTCGAAGTGCTCGCGGCCTGCCTTTCCCCTGCCTACTGCCGTCGGCTGGGCTGGCTGGGTGACGATGCGCCGCAGCGCATCCGCGCGCAGATACAGGCCTGGCTGCCATCTGAACCCAAGGAACAGCTGGCCTTGTTAGGCTGGCGTGAAGCCAGGCCGCTTGGCGCCACCTTCCAGCGGCTCGGCGATGGCCGCGCCGGCTACCCGCTCGGCCCGGTGCTGTCGTGCCTGGACTCGCCTGAGTGCGTGTTACGCCGCAGGATCCTCGCGCTTTATCCGAGCTTGAATGAAGTGCAGGCCGAGCATTACATCGATTTGCTTTACCAGCACAGCGCGTCACCGTTCAGCTCGGTACTGCGGCTGGAGCTGGAATACGATCAGCTGTCCCAGCGCCTCAATGCCTGGGCGCGGCATGCCAATAGACATGTGCGTGATCATCGCCTGCAAGCTAGCATCGAATTTCAGCGGGCGTGGCGAATGGAGACCTTCCGTTTGGCGGCCCGGCCGCAGGGCGGCAGGCAGGCAAACGTTTCTCTGATCTCCATTCCTCTGGGCGAGCTGCCCGAATTGCCCGCCGGCACGGATTTTGGCCACATCGACCAGTTGGTGTTGGTCAACCTGCGCCTGCCGGCGCTGCCTGAGGATTTCCTGTCGTTCTTCCCCAATGTGCAGGTACTCAACCTTGCCTACAACGATCTGCATGCACTGCCTGCCGGCTTGGAGAACCTCGGCCAGCTGCGCGAGCTGAACCTTGCCGGTAATCAGATTCGCCTGGACGAGGACCAGGCGGCGGTGCTGGCTGGCCTCGGCGAACTGCGCAGCCTCGAGCTCAGCGATAACCCGTTGGGCGCGGTGACTCTGCAGTTGGGAGCTCTACATAGCCTGGAAACCCTGAGCCTGCGCCGCGTTGGCCTGACGGCAATGCCCGAAGGGCTAGAGCTTTGTGAACAGCTGACCTATGTCGACATGCGTAACAACCAGATCACCGACCTGCCGCAAGCACTCATCGATTCACCAGTGCCGCGGCGCCAGCTGCTTATCCTGTCTGGCAACCCATTGTCGGAGCAAGTGATGGACCAACTGCGCAACCCTGCGCACCCCGGCCAGCCGACGCTGGTCGAGCTGGAGCCCGTCGTATCGAAGAACACCTGGCTGGGCACGCTCGATGACAACCAGCGTCAAGCCCATGAAGCGCTGTGGGATGCGCTGCGCATCGAAGCGGACAGCGATGCATTTTTCGGGCTGCTCGACGAATTGGTGGAAAGCGCCGATTTCAGGGCAGCGCCGCAGGAGACCGGGCGAAGGGTATGGAGGGTGGTGGCAGCAGCCAAGGGCGATGCCCGGGTGCGCAGGGACCTGTTCGACTTGGCGGCCGACCCGCGTACTTGTGCCGACAGCGTAGCGCATTGTTTCAGTCAGTTGGAGGTGGGTATGCATGTGGCCGAGTTCACCCACAACGGTGAACCCGGCGCAACTGCCAAGGAACGCCTGATGCTCGCTCGGCGCCTGTTCCGCTTGGACCAGGTCGAAAAGCTCGCCCGCGCGAACATGGACGCAAGGTATGCAGATGGCCGCTGGGAGCAAGGTGAGCACGACGAGGAGGAGGTGGAGGTCAGCCTGGCTTATCGGGTGGGGCTGGCGCAGCGTCTCAATCTGCTCGGTCAGCCCACCAGCACCTATTTTGCGCACATGGTCGAGGTTAGCCCGGCAGACCTGGACGCGGCCTATGTTTCGGTGCTTACAGCTGAAGCCAGCGAGGAGCGACCTGCATTCATCAGCAAGCTCGGGTTCTGGATCAAGTCCTTGCGGGCACTTCATCCATCGCTCTACAGCGCGGTCGAGGACGACTTCCTCGAACAATGGCAGGCTGTGGAAGCACAAGGGCAGGCGCAGCGCAGTGCTGCCGCCGCGCTGGGTGACCCTGGCTATCTGCAGCAGGCGCGAAACCTTCAGCAAGCCCGCGCACGGGCGCTTGCCGCGCTGAACTTGCGCCTGACCAGAGAAGCGCTGGCGCGGCCGGTCTGACGCGCCCAAACGGCCAAACCGGTCATCCATATTGACAGCTTTGGCCATTGTCGCCGCGCCCGGGCAGCGCGAATATCGTCGAACCGATGGTTAACAAAAACAACAAACCAGGAGTTCGACGATGCGCGACTACGCTCAGGCCGCTCGTACGTTTGACCATGACCAGGCTGTTGCGGCGGCGCTGCAGGGTAGCCTTGAAGCCCTCAATGCCTGTGTCGAATGCTGCGACCGCCACGCCGGTACCGGCAAGCTGGCGCTGGTCTGGGAAGACCGTGATGGCAACAGCGCACGATACAGCTTCGATCAGCTCAAGGACCAGGCTGCGCGGTTCGCCACGGTGCTCAGGGAGCATGGCGTAGGCGCCGGCGACCGGGTCGCCGGACTGATGCCGCGTACTCCCGAGCTGCTGGTCACCATCCTCGCCACCTGGCGTCTCGGGGCGGTGTACCAGCCACTGTTTACCGCGTTCGGCCCCAAGGCCATCGAACATCGCCTTGAGCAGTCCCACGCCCGCGTGGTCGTCACCGACAGCCACAACCGCGCCAAGCTGGACGATGTGCACGCCTGCCCGACCATCATCACCGTCAATGCCCGCAGTGGCGAGCTGGACTTCCAGCAGTGCCTGGACAATGCCGCAGACCAATGCGAGCCGGTCATGCGCTCGGGCAACGACCCGTTCCTGCTGATGTTCACCTCCGGCACCACTGGCCCGGCCAAACCGCTGGAAGTGCCGCTGCGTGCCATCGTCGCGTTCCAGGGCTACATGCGCGATGCCATCGACCTGCGCCCCGAGGACAACTTCTGGAACCTGGCCGACCCGGGTTGGGCCTATGGCCTGTATTACGCGGTCACCGGCCCGCTGTCGCTGGGCCATGCCACCACCTTCTACGACGGCCCGTTCAGCGTTGAAAGCTGCGCGCAGGTGATCGACAAGCTGGGCATCACCAACCTGGCCGGCTCGCCCACCGCGTACCGCCTGCTGATTGCCGCCGGGCCGGATTTCTCGGCACCGATCAAGGGCCGCCTGCGGGTGGTCAGCAGTGCCGGCGAACCGCTCAACCCGGAAGTGATCCGCTGGTTCGCCGACGAACTGGGCGTGACCATCCACGACCACTACGGGCAGACCGAACTGGGCATGGTGCTGTGCAACCACCATGGCCTGCAGCACCCGGTACACCTGGGCTCGGCCGGTTTCGCCATCCCCGGCCACCGCATCGTGGTGCTGGACGAGCAGGGCAACGAACTGCCTGCCGGCCAGCCGGGCATCCTCGCGGTCGACCGCGAGCAGTCGCCGTTGTGCTGGTTCGCGGGTTACCACGGCCTGCCGACCAAAGCCTTCGTCGGCAAGTACTACCTCAGCGGCGACACCGTCGAACTGAACCAGGACGGCAGCATCAGCTTCGTCGGCCGCAGCGACGATGTGATCACCACCTCCGGCTACCGGGTCGGCCCGTTCGATGTGGAAAGCGCACTGATCGAGCACCCGGCGGTGGTCGAAGCGGCGGTGATTGGCAAACCGGACCCGGAACGCACCGAGCTGATCAAGGCCTTCGTGGTATTGGCCAGCGGTTACCAGGGCAGCGCCGAGCTTGAAGAGGCTTTGCGCCAGCACGTACGCCAGCGCCTGTACGCCCATGCCTACCCAAGGGAAATCGAATTCGTCAGCGAGCTGCCCAAGACCCCGAGCGGCAAGCTGCAACGCTTCATCCTGCGCAACCAGGAAGTCGCCAAACAACAAGCGCAACAGGCCACCCCTGCCAGCGCCTGAAAGGAAACCGATCATGCAAATAGCCAACAAACACTTCATCGTCAGCGGCGCTGCCTCCGGGCTGGGTGCTGCTACCGCACAGATGCTGGTCGAGGCCGGCGCCAAGGTCATGCTGGTCGACCTCAATGCCCAGGCCGTCGAAGCCAAGGCACGCGAGCTGGGCGACAATGCCCGCTTCGCGGTGGCCGACATCAGCGACGAGCAGGCCGCCCACGCGGCAGTGGATGCGGCTGTCAACGCCTTTGGCAGCCTGCACGGGCTGGTCAACTGTGCCGGTATCGTCGGTGCCGAAAAAGTGCTGGGCAAGCAGGGCCCGCATGGCCTGGCCAGCTTTGCCAAGGTCATCAACGTCAACCTGATCGGCAGCTTCAACCTGCTGCGCCTGGCCGCTGCGGCCATGGCCGAAGGGCCGGCCGACGATGGCGGCGAGCGCGGGGTGATCATCAACACCGCCTCCATCGCCGCCTATGACGGGCAGATTGGCCAGGCCGCCTACGCGGCTTCCAAGGGCGCCATCGCCAGCCTGACCCTGCCGACCGCCCGCGAACTGGCGCGCTTCGGCATCCGTGTGATGACCATCGCCCCGGGCATCTTCGAAACGCCGATGATGGCCGGCATGACCGAGGAAGTACGCGCCTCGCTGGCCGCCGGCGTGCCGTTCCCGCCGCGCCTGGGCCGCCCGCAGGAATATGCCGCGCTGGCCCGCCACATCATCGAGAACAGCATGCTCAACGGCGAGGTGATCCGCCTCGACGGTGCACTGCGCATGGCTGCCAAGTAAGGAGAGCGAACATGACCCTCGCCAATGACCCGATCGTTATCGTAAGCGCCGTGCGCACGCCCATGGGCGGCCTGCAGGGCGACCTCAAGAGCCTGACTGCGCCGCAGCTGGGCAGCGCCGCCATCCGTGGTGCCGTGGAGCGCGCCGGCATCGATGCTGCCAGTGTCGAGCAGGTGCTGTTCGGCTGCGTGCTGCCGGCTGGCCAGGGCCAGGCGCCGGCGCGCCAGGCCGCGCTGGGCGCCGGGCTGGACAAGCACACCACCTGCACCACCCTGAACAAGATGTGCGGTTCGGGCATGCAGGCGGCGATCATGGCCCATGACCTGCTGCTGGCCGGCACCGCTGATGTGGTGGTGGCCGGTGGCATGGAAAGCATGACCAATGCGCCCTACCTGCTGGACAAGGCCCGTAGTGGCTACCGCATGGGCCACGGCAAGATCATCGACCACATGTTCATGGACGGCCTGGAAGACGCCTACGACAAAGGCCGCCTGATGGGCACCTTTGCCGAAGACTGCGCCCAGGCCAATGCCTTCAGCCGCGAAGCCCAGGACCAGTTCGCCATCGCCTCGCTGACCCGCGCCCAGGACGCTATCAAGAGCGGTCGCTTTGCTGCCGAGATCGTGCCGGTCGAGGTCACCGAAGGCAAAGAGAAACGCGTCATCAAGGACGACGAACAGCCGCCCAAGGCACGCCTGGACAAAATCCCGCAGCTCAAGCCGGCCTTCCGCGAAGGCGGCACGGTGACCGCCGCCAACTCCAGCTCGATTTCCGACGGCGCTGCGGCGCTGGTGCTGATGCGCCGTGCCGAAGCCGACAAGCGCGGCCTCAAGCCGCTGGCGGTGATCCACGGCCATGCCGCCTTTGCCGACACCCCGGCACTGTTCCCGACCGCACCGATCGGTGCCATCGACAAACTGATGAAACGCACTGGCTGGGACCTGGCCGAGGTCGACCTGTTCGAGATCAACGAGGCCTTCGCCGTGGTCACCCTGGCGGCCATGAAGCACCTCGACCTGCCGCATGACAAGGTCAATATCCATGGCGGCGCCTGCGCCCTCGGCCACCCGATCGGCGCTTCCGGCGCGCGCATCCTGGTGACCCTGCTGTCGGCCCTGCGCCAGAACAACCTGCGCCGTGGTGTGGCGGCCATCTGCATTGGCGGCGGCGAGGCCACTGCCATGGCTGTCGAATGCCTGTACTGAGGTGAACCATGCTGGTAACTGACGAGCAACAACAGATCGCCGACGCGGTTCGCGCCTTTGCTCAGGAGCGCCTGAAGCCGTTTGCCGAACAATGGGACAAGGAACACCGCTTCCCGAAGGAGGCCATCGAGGAGATGGCCGAGCTGGGCCTGTTCGGCATGCTGGTGCCGGAGCAGTGGGGCGGCAGCGACACCGGCTACGTGGCCTATGCCATGGCCCTGGAGGAAATTGCCGCGGGTGACGGCGCCTGCTCGACCATCATGAGCGTGCACAACTCGGTGGGCTGTGTGCCGATCCTGCGCTTTGGCAGCGAGCAGCAGAAAGAGCAGTTCCTCACCCCGCTGGCCAGCGGCGCGATGCTCGGTGCCTTTGCCCTGACCGAACCACAGGCCGGCTCTGACGCCAGCAGCTTGAAGACCCGTGCACGTCTGGATGGCGACCACTACGTGCTCAATGGCAGCAAGCAGTTCATCACCTCCGGGCAGAATGCCGGGGTGGTGATCGTGTTCGCCGTGACCGACCCGGACGCTGGCAAGCGCGGCATTAGCGCCTTCATCGTGCCCACCGATTCGCCGGGCTACCAAGTGGCGCGGGTCGAGGACAAGCTCGGCCAGCACGCCTCCGACACCTGCCAGATCGTATTCGACAATGTGCGCGTGCCGGTGGCCAACCGCCTGGGTGCCGAAGGCGAGGGCTACAAGATCGCCCTGGCCAACCTCGAAGGCGGCCGTATCGGCATCGCCTCGCAGGCGGTGGGCATGGCCCGCGCGGCGTTCGAGGTGGCGCGTGACTACGCCAACGAGCGGCAGAGCTTTGGCAAGGCGCTGATCGAGCACCAGGCGGTGGCCTTCCGCCTGGCCGACATGGCGACGAAGATTGCCGTGGCCCGGCAAATGGTGCTGCATGCCGCCGCGCTGCGCGATGCCGGGCGCCCGGCGCTGGTTGAAGCGTCGATGGCCAAGCTGTTTGCCTCGGAAATGGCCGAAAAGGTCTGTTCGGACGCCTTGCAGACACTGGGCGGTTATGGCTATCTGAGTGACTTCCCGCTGGAGCGCATCTACCGCGACGTTCGGGTTTGCCAGATCTACGAAGGCACCAGCGACATTCAGCGCATGGTCATTGCGCGCAATCTTTGAAGGAGCAGACTGCATGGCATTCGAAACCATCCTGTTGGACAT
>PJTY01000127.1_pt1 | contig 58260 bp, 51 predicted proteins | sample 1512121 | NCBI WGS metagenome assembly PJTY01 (sample SAMN08177680, study PRJNA422409) | Soil metagenome, whole genome shotgun sequencing project. | isolation source: Soil enriched (2) on filter paper: alkali lignin treatment | place: USA: Madison | collected 2015-01-15 | reverse complement strand
GACGCGGTGTTGCCGCGCACGCCGCCCGTGACGGACGGAGAGTTATTCAAACGACTGAAGTCGATGACCATGATCAGAAACCTCTGGGTATTTGGACGCTTGCCTTGTTTTCGGCCAACCCGATATAAACTTTAGGCACAAATGCATTGCCGCCTGTCGGCAAGCCCGCGAACCCGTGTTCTGACACAGTTTAGGAAAAGCGGTTCCTCACTGCCAGCGCAATCTGGTGGCTGGCCTACATACTGACCTCGACTTGGCCCGGGCCGGTCACCCTGGCCTTGACCACGCGTTTTGAATTGAGGTTGCGTACCCGGATCTGCTCGCTCAGGCCGCCCTTGCTCAGGGCTTCGCCCGGCATGCGCACACTCAGGCTGCCACTGCGGGCAATGATCACCACCTGGTCACCCTTGCGCACCACCTCGGCCTGTTCCAGGTGTTGCGGGGTGAGCACCTGGTCGATCACCGTGGGGCGCAGCATCTTCATGCCCACCGCCTGGTCCAGCTCGGTCAGAAAGCCCTGGCCCAGGGTGCCGACATCGCGCTCGCGCAGGGCCACGTCACCTTCGCCGACTGTGTTGTCGCGCTTGAGCGGGCGGGTCACCACCACCACGTCGCGGAAAAGTCGCACGGTGGCCGGCACAAATACCGTCCACGGTGCTGCGCCGTTGCAACGTACCCGTACCGTCACCCGGCCCAGCGGCTGGGCCGGGCTTTCCAGTGAGGCGTCCAGCTGCTGGCTGCACAACGGCATGCGCAGGCGCGGGTCCAGCGGGTTGACCTGGATTTCATAGCGGCCGGCGGTCTGGGTAGTGGACAGATAATCTTCAACGGTGAATTCAAGAAACCCTTGGGTGACACCGATAAGCTGTTCAGGCAAGGTGAACGCGTTCGCCACCGTGCGAACGCCGGGCATCAGCAGGCACAGCGTGGCCAGCGGGCCAGTCAGCAGGCGTGTCAATCGTCGGGAAAATGTCGTTTTCGTGTGCATGACACTCAAAAAAGCAAAGCCCGTGCCGACTCGCTACCTGAGTTGCAACGAAAGGCTGAAACGTTAAGGAGTCTGGCATGGCGGGTGTTATGGATTCGGTCAACCAGCGCACGCAGCTGGTGGGGCAGAATCGCCTGGAATTACTGCTGTTCCGCCTCAATGGCGAACAGCTTTACGGCATCAATGTGTTCAAGGTCAGGGAAGTACTGCAATGCCCTGCGCTGACCCTGCTGCCCAAGGCGCACCCTGTGGTGCGTGGCGTTGCCAATATTCGTGGGTCGACCATCCCGATCCTCGACTTGTCGATGGCCACCGGGTTGCGACCGCTGCAGGAAGACACACGCAACAGCTTCGTGATCATCACCGAGTACAACACCAAGACCCAAGGCTTCCTGGTGCATTCGGTGGAGCGCATCGTCAACATGAACTGGGAAGAGATCCATCCGCCACCCAAGGGTACTGGCCGTGATCACTACCTCACCGCGGTCACCCGGGTGGACAACTGCATGGTCGAGATCATCGACGTGGAGAAGGTGCTGGCCGAAGTGTCGCCGTCGTCCGAGTCGGTATCGGCCGGTGTGATCGATGCCGAAGTGCAGGACAAGGCGGTGTTGATGCGGGTGCTGACCGTCGACGACTCGTCAGTGGCGCGCAAGCAGGTCAGCCGTTGCTTGCAGACCGTTGGGGTCGAGGTGGTGGCGCTCAATGATGGCCGTCAGGCGCTGAACTACCTGCGTCAGCTGGTGGATGAGGGCAAAAAGCCGGAAGAAGAGTTCCTGATGATGATCTCGGACATTGAAATGCCGGAAATGGACGGATATACGCTAACCGCGGAGATTCGCAGCGATCCGCGCATGCAAAAATTGCACATCTGCCTGCATACTTCGCTTTCCGGGGTGTTCAACCAGGCAATGGTCAAGAAGGTCGGCGCCGATGACTTCCTGGCCAAGTTCAAGCCGGACGACCTGGCCCAACGGGTGGTCGACCGGATCAAGGCAGCGCATTGAAGCAGCCGGGGGCATGCCCCCGGCACCAGTGATTGAAAAGAGGCGGCAGTAGTGTCTACGGGTAATTTGGATTTCGAACAGTTCCGGGTCTTCCTGGAGAAAGCCTGTGGCATCCTGCTGGGCGAGAATAAGCAGTACCTGGTTTCCAGCCGTCTCAACAAGCTGATGGAACAACAGGGCATCAAGAGCCTGGGTGAGCTGGTGCAGCGCATTCAGGCCCAGCCGCGCGGTGGTTTGCGCGAGCAGGTGGTCGATGCCATGACCACCAACGAGACCCTGTGGTTTCGCGACACCTACCCCTTTGAGGTGTTGAAGAACAAGGTGATCCCCGAGTTCATCCGCAACAACCCCGGCCAGCGCCTGCGCATGTGGTCGGCGGCCTGTTCGTCGGGGCAGGAGCCGTATTCCATCTCGATGGCGATCGACGAGTTCGAGCGCAGCAACCTCGGCCAGTTGAAGATGGGGGCGCAGATCGTCGCCACCGACCTCTCCGGCACCATGCTGACCAACTGCAAGACCGGCGAATACGATAGCCTGGCGATTGCCCGCGGCCTGTCCCAGGAGCGCCTGCAGCGCTACTTCGACCCCAAGGGGCCGGGGCGTTGGGCGGTCAAGCCAGCGATTCGCAGCCGTGTCGAGTTTCGCTCGTTCAACCTGCTCGACAGCTATGCCAGTCTGGGCAAGTTCGACATCGTGTTCTGCCGCAATGTGCTGATCTATTTCTCGGCGCAGGTGAAGAAGGACATCCTGCTGCGCATTCACAGTACCCTCAAGCCAGGTGGCTACCTGTTCCTCGGCGCCTCGGAGGCGCTGAACGGCTTGCCGGACCATTACCAGATGGTGCAGTGCAGCCCGGGGATCATCTACCAGGCCAAGTAAGCACGAAGGCCGGTATCGAGAGATGTCGGTCTTTTTGTTTGCCTATCCGCTGTTCCTGCCGAGCTCCCCGTAGGCGCGGGTTTACCCGCGAAGAGGCCGGCCCTGCTGGCCAATCTCCACCCGCCGTTCACCGTTGCTGCCGCTACCGTATTCGCGGGTAAACCCGCTCCTACGACGGATCGGGGGTGGACATAGGTCGGTGGTTGGGCACAGGCCGCGTGTAGGAGCGGGTTTACCCGCGAAGAGGCCCGCTCAGGAAAACACTGACGTCAATTTTTTGTTTTGCCGCTTTTGCCGCCCATCAATTGCCGCTTTTGTCACCTCAGGCGGAAGGCCTTTGCCGCTTTTCTGGCATCAGTCTGACAGTACGATTCCGCCAAGCCCCATGAACAGGGGCTTCTTCGTGGTTGGCACAGCCCTTGCTAAACCAAGCTCAACGAAATTCCGGTCAACCTCTGAAGGTTTCCCCGACATGAGCATCAGTTTCGACAAGGCGCTTGGTATCCACGAAAAGGCCCTGGGCTTCCGCGCTCAGCGCGCCGAGGTGTTGGCCAACAATATCGCCAACGCCGACACGCCCAATTACAAGGCGCGTGACATGGACTTTTCTTCGGTGCTCGCCGCCGAGACCAGCAAGCAGCAAGGCGGCCGCTTCGCCATGGACCGTACCAACAGCCGGCATATCGAAGCCGAAGGCCTCGCCATCGCGGCTGACGATACCCTCAAGTACCGCACGCCGCTGCAGCCGTCGATCGACCAGAACACCGTGGATGCGCAGATCGAGCAATCGAACTACACGGAAAACGCGATTGGCTTCCAGGCCAGCTTCACCTTGCTCAACAGTAAATTCAAAGGGCTGGTTTCCGCCCTGCGGGGAGAATGACCATGTCCCTTTCCAGTGTCTTCAACATTGCCGGTAGCGGCATGAGCGCACAGAACACGCGTCTGAACACCGTGGCGTCCAACATCGCCAACGCCGAGACCGTGTCTTCGAGCATCGACCAGACGTACCGCGCCCGTCACCCGGTGTTCGCCACCACTTTCCAGAATGCACAGGCCGGCAGCAGCCAGTCGCTGTTCGAAGACCAGGGCGAGGCAGGGCAGGGCGTGCAGGTAAAAGGCATCGTCGAAGACCAGAGCACGCTGGAAGCACGCTACGAGCCTAACCACCCGGCGGCGAACAAGGACGGCTACGTCTACTACCCGAACGTCAATGTGGTCGAGGAGATGGCTGACATGATCTCCGCCAGCCGCGCGTTTCAGACCAACGCCGAACTGATGAATACGGCCAAGAGCATGATGCAGAAAGTGCTGACCCTGGGGCAGTGATAAGGAATTCAGACCATGGCAATCGATACTAACGGTGTAAACCTCAATGACGTGCTGTCGGCGTCGGGCGTGGGCACCAGCACCAAAAAGACCACGGACACTGCATCCAAGACCGGCAACGATTCGCTTGGCAAAGATGCCTTTCTGCAGCTGCTGGTCACCCAGATGCAACACCAGAACCCGCTGGACCCGCAGGATAACAGCGAGTTCGTTGCCCAGTTGGCGCAGTTCAGCAGTCTGGAAGGTATTACCTCGCTGAACGATTCGGTCAGCTCCATCACCAGTGCAATGGCCTCGTCCCAGGCGCTTCAGGCGTCGTCGCTGGTAGGGCGCTCGGTGGTGGTTCAGAACGACAAGGCTGTGGTTGATACCGCTGAAAGCTTCAATGCCCAGTTCGTTGTGCCTCAGGCAATCAGTGAAGCGAAGATCACTATCAAGGACAAGGATGGCAACACGGTCAAGACCATCGAGTTGGGTGAGCAGAAAGCCGGTTACGCCGACTTCATCTGGGACGGTACCAACAACAGTGGCGAGAAAGTCGACCCGGGCACTTACACCTTCACCGCTAGCACCACAGTCGATGGCGAGGCGGTGCAAATGAGCACGCTGTTGCCGGCCAAGGTAACCAGCGTCAGCTTCAGTGCCTCAGGAGAAATGGTGCTCAACCTTGCCGGTGTAGGCAAGGTCTCCCTCTCCGACGTGCAAACCATCGGTATCTAAGGCCCGCTAGCGCGGCAAAAGGAGCGAATTCATGTCTTTCAATATCGGCCTTAGCGGTCTGTACGCAGCCAACAAACAACTGGATGTCACCGGCAACAACATCGCCAACGTCAATACCACGGGGTTCAAGGCCTCGCGTGCCGAGTTCGCGGATGTCTATGCGGGCGCCAACCGTCTGGGTGTGGGCAAGAACCAGGTGGGCAATGGTGTGCGACTGGCAGCCATTTCCCAGCAATTCACCCAGGGTGATGTAAACACTACGGGCAACGCGCTGGACATGGGTATCCAGGGCCAGGGCTTCTTCGTGCTGTCTGACAACGGCTCGAAGGTTTACACGCGGGCGGGTTCTTTCCAGCCTAGCAAGGACAACTTCGTCGAGACCTCCGATGGCCTGCGCCTGCAAGGTTACATGGCGGATGCCACCGGCAAGATCCAGAAAAGCGGCCTGACCGACCTGAAAATCGACACATCGGCATTGCAGCCCAAGCCGACCTCGTTGATCGATCAGGGTATCAACCTGAACTCCTCGGCGGCCTCGATTCCTTTCCAGGTGTATGACAACACCAAGCCGCCAGCCATGGCTGCATTCGACCCTGCGGACCCAAGCACTTATCAGCGCTCTAGCACCAGTACCGTGCTGGATGCTGACGGCGTTCAGCACGAAGTGCAGCAGTACTACCGCAAGACCGATACCAACGAATGGACCATGTACACGCTGGTCGATGGTCGAAACCCGTTCGATCCAGCCAGTACCACCCCGCTGGCCGGCACCATCAACTACAACAGTGACGGCACCATCAGCTCCATGCTGGCCGACACCACGGGTGTGCCAAGTGGGGCGTCGTTCACTGTCAGCAATGGTGCATTTGCCATGACTGGCTGGGTGCCGGCCGCTCAGGATGCGAATGGCGACTGGGTTGCCAGTGGCGCGGCAGGTACTGACCAGGCGCTGGGTGTTACCTCGCCTGCCTTGGTGGCGAACAAGCCGTTCGACCCTTCTGACGATACGACCTATACCCGCTCGTTCCCGACCAAGGTGTATGACAGCCAGGGCAACGAACACACCATGGAGCAGTTCTACCGTAAGACGGGCACCAACGAGTGGACCATGTACACGCTCGTTGATGGGCGTAACCCGTTCAATCCGGGGAGTACGGAGCCACTGGTGGGCACGATCGCATTCAACAGTGATGGTTCGGTCAACTCGATGACGGCCGACAATACGGGGCATCCGGTGGGCACCTCGTTCACGGTCGTCAACAATACCTTCAGCATGATTGGCTGGGTGCCGGCAGCCGAAGATGCTTCAGGTAACTGGAGTGCCAATGGCGCGGTGGGCGATGCTGCCGGCATGAAAATGTCGATGGCCAGCACCACCTCCTACAACACTGAAACTGCGCGCATGTCCCAGTCTCAGGACGGTTATGCCACGGGCATTCTGTCCAACCTGAGCATCGACGCGACAGGTGTATTGTTCGCCTCCTTCAGCAATGGCCAGTCGCGCGCCATTGGCCAGGTAGCGCTGGCGAGTTTTGCCAACGAGCAGGGGCTGCAGCAAATCGGCAGTACCCGTTGGACCGAGACCTACAACTCTGGCATTCCGGGTATCGATTCGCCGAAAACCGGTACTTTGGGTGCGATCGAGTCCAACTCCCTGGAAGGTTCCAACGTCAACCTGACGCAAGAGCTGGTTGATCTGATCAAGGCGCAAAGCTACTACCAGGCGAATGCCAAGACCATTTCGACCGAAAGCACCGTGATGCAGACCATCATTCAGATGACTTGATCGTCATCGTTTGAGTGAGTGCAGGCGAACCCCTTTCTCGTGAAGGGGTTCGTTGTTTTTGCAGGAGGGGTGATGAAAAGGCTGTTTGTCGGAATGCTGCTCGGCTGCTGTCTTGGTCAGGTGCAGGCGGCGCCAGCGCCTTACTGGCGATGGGAAAGCCTGGTAGATGGGCGTCTGGTGTGTTCCCAGTGGTCGCCAGGTGAAGGCTGGAGACGCTTTGCCGGGCCCTACAACAATGCGCGTTGCCGTGACCTGCCGTAGGCACAGGTTTGCCTGCAAATGAAACCTTTTTGCCGCCAACGGCAAAACAGCGCCGGATAACCGGCGGCCGTCGCTGCATGGGCTTTCTCAACTGCCCGTATTCATGGGCTTTTTCCTGCTTTTAGCAAGTTGGTTCGGAACTTGCTTTAGCCCCTGTAGAGCAACGGCGAACGGCAAACGGCCGCCAGTGCAATGGAGGATGATTGTGGACAAGATGCTTTATGTGGCCATGACCGGGGCCAGCCAGAACGCGCTGGCGCAGAAGGCTCATGCCAACAACCTGGCCAACATTTCGACCAATGGTTTTCAGCGTGACCTGGAGCAGGCGCGCTCGATGCCGGTGTTCGGTGACAGCTTTCCGGCGCGTGCCTTTGCCATGACCGAGCGCCCAGGCACCGACTTCAGTGAAGGCCCGATGGTGGAAACCGGCCGTGACCTGGATGTGACTGTGAGCGGTAACGGTTTTATCGCCGTGCAGGCGCCAGATGGCAGCGAAGCGTATGTGCGTACCGGTAGTCTGAACATCGATGCTCTCGGGGTATTGCGTACCGGCAACGGTATGCCTGTGCTTGGCAACGGCGGCCCGATTGCCATCCCGCCCGAGCAGAAGGTCGAAGTCGGCTCCGATGGCACCATCAGCATCCGTTCCATGGGTGAAGACCCGCGCGTGATGGCGGAAGTCGACCGCATCAAGCTGGTCAACCCCGACACCAAAGGCCTGACCAAGGGCCAGGACGGGCTGATTCACACCTCGTCCGGCCAACCCGCGGATGCCGACGTCAACGTGCGGGTGGTTTCAGGTTTTCTGCAGGGCAGCAACGTCAATGCTGTCGAGGAAATGACCTCTGTACTGGCGCTGTCCCGCCAGTTCGAGCTGCACGTCAAGATGATGAACGCAGCCAAGGAAGGCGACGAAGCCATGGCGCGTGTTTTGCAACTCGGCTAACCACATTTGAACGGGTGCCGTAATTCAGGCGCACGAGGAGAACACTAAATGCTTCCGGCTCTCTGGGTCGCTAAAACCGGCCTGTCCGCACAGGACACCAACCTGACGGTCATCTCCAACAACCTGGCCAACGTCTCGACCACCGGCTTCAAGCGTGATCGTGCCGAGTTCCAGGACCTGCTGTACCAGATCAAGCGTCAGCCAGGCGCGCAGTCTACCCAGGACAGCGAACTGCCGTCGGGCCTGCAGGTCGGTACCGGTGTGCGCATTGTCGGCACGCAGAAAAACTTCCAGACCGGTAGCTTGCAGACCACGGAAAACCCGCTGGATATGGCTGTCAATGGCCGTGGTTTCTTCCAGATCCTGCAGCCTGACGGCACCGTCTCCTACACCCGCGACGGTACGTTCCACCTGAACTCCGATGGCCAGATCGTCAACGCCGATGGCTTGGCGCTCGAGCCTGCCATCGTGGTCCCGAACGACGCCCAGACCTTCACCGTCGGGCAGGACGGCACCGTGTCGATCACCACCGCCGGCAACCCGGCTGCGCAGGTTATCGGCAACATTCAGACCGCCGACTTCATCAACCCGGCTGGCCTGCAGGCGATGGGTAACAACCTGTTCCTGGAAACCGCTGCCAGTGGTGCACCGCAGGTCGGCACTCCGGGCCTCAATGGCTTCGGCACTACCCTTCAGCAGACGCTGGAAAACTCCAACGTCAGCACGGTGGAAGAGCTGGTGAACATGATCACCACCCAGCGCGCCTACGAGATGAACTCCAAGGTCATCTCCACCGCCGACCAGATGCTGTCGTTCGTTACTCAGCAGCTCTAAGCCCTGTCGCTTTGTTACACCCGTGAGGTTTGCATCATGAATCGTCTGTTGTCCGTGTTCGCCCTGGGGGGGGCGGTGTTGCTGGCAGGTTGCGTCGCACCGACGCCCAAGCCCAACGACCCGTACTATGCGCCGGTGTTGCCGCGCACCCCGTTGCCGGCAGCGGCCAACAACGGTTCGATCTACCAGGCCGGTTTCGAGCAGAACCTGTACAGCGACCGCAAGGCGTTCCGGGTGGGTGACATCATCACCATCACGCTCAATGAGCGCACGTCCGCCAGCAAGAACGCGGGCTCGCAGATCGCCAAGACCAGCAAGACCGACATCGGCCTGACTTCGCTGTTTGGTACCACGCCCAACACCAATAATCCGTTCGGTGGCGGCGACCTTTCGCTGGAGGCCGGTTACAGCGGCGATCGCGCCACCAAGGGCGACAGCAAGGCCACCCAAGGCAACACGCTGACCGGTTCGATCACCGTCACCGTGGCCGAGGTGCTGCCCAACGGCATTATCGCCGTGCGCGGCGAGAAGTGGCTGACCCTGAACACCGGCGAAGAGCTGGTGCGCATTGCCGGCATGATCCGCGCTGACGATATCGCCACCGACAACACCGTGCCGTCCACCCGTGTGGCCGACGCGCGCATCACCTACTCCGGCACCGGTTCGTTCGCCGATGCCAGCCAGCCCGGGTGGCTGGACCGCTTCTTCATCAGCCCGCTTTGGCCTTTCTGAGTACGGATGACCATGTTCAACGTAAGGCAGCTGATTGCCACAACCCTGCTTTTGTCCTGCGCCTTCGCTGCCCAGGCCGAGCGTCTGAAGGACATTGCCAGCATCTCTGGCGTACGTTCCAACCAGTTGATTGGTTACGGCCTGGTGGTGGGCCTCAATGGCACGGGTGACCAGACCACCCAGACGCCGTTCACCCTGCAAACCTTCAACAACATGCTGTCGCAATTCGGCATCAAGGTGCCGGCCGGTTCCGGCAACGTACAGCTGAAGAACGTTGCCGCAGTGTCGGTGCATGCCGACCTGCCACCGTTCGCCAAGCCGGGCCAGGTGGTGGACATCACCGTGTCGTCGATCGGTAACTCGAAGAGCCTGCGCGGCGGCAGCCTGTTGATGACCCCGCTCAAGGGTATCGACGGCAATGTCTACGCCATTGCCCAAGGCAACCTGGTCGTGGGCGGCTTTGATGCCGAAGGTCGTGACGGCTCGAAGATCACTGTCAACGTGCCGTCGGCCGGTCGTATTCCGGGTGGTGCCAGTGTCGAGCGTGCGGTGCCGAGCGGCTTCAACCAGGGCAATACCCTGACCCTGAACCTCAATCGTCCCGACTTCACGACCGCCAAGCGCATCGTGGACAAGGTCAACGACCTGCTCGGCCCTGGCGTGGCCCAGGCCGTGGATGGTGGTTCGGTACGGGTCAGCGCGCCGATGGACCCAAGCCAGCGCGTGGATTATCTGTCGATCCTCGAAAACCTCGAAATCGACCCGGGCCAGGCGGTGGCCAAAGTCATCATCAACTCGCGTACCGGCACCATCGTCATCGGCCAGAACGTCAAGGTGTCGCCGGCGGCGGTAACCCACGGCAGCCTGACCGTGACCATCACCGAAGACCCGATCGTCAGCCAGCCGGGGGCCTTCTCCAATGGCCAGACTGCCGTGGTGCCACGCTCGCGGGTCAATGCCGAGCAGGAAGCCAAGCCGATGTTCAAGTTCGGCCCAGGCACCACGCTGGATGAAATCGTCCGCGCGGTGAACCAGGTGGGCGCAGCGCCCGGCGACCTGATGGCGATCCTCGAAGCCTTGAAGCAGGCCGGCGCCTTGCAGGCCGACCTGATCGTGATCTGAGGACGGCGCGGATGAACAGCAAAAGCCTGGTTTCCGGCAGTGCCGACAGCGGTGCCTACACCGATCTCAATCGCCTGAGTTCGCTCAAGCATGGCGACCGCGACAGCGATGCCAACGTGCGCAAGGTAGCCCAGGAGTTCGAGTCGCTGTTCATCAGCGAAATGCTCAAGGCCTCGCGCAAGGCAAGCGACGTACTGGCCGACGACAACCCGATGAACACCGAAACGGTCAAGCAGTACCGTGACATGTATGACCAGCAACTGGCTGTGAGCATGTCACGCGAAGGTGGTGGTATCGGGCTGCAGGATGTGCTGGTGCGCCAGCTGTCGAAGAACAAGGCCAGCCAGGCCAGCACCAGCCCGTTTCCACGTACCGAGGGCAACGCCCCGGCGCTGTGGGGCAACAAGGTGGCCGAGCCCGTGCATGCCACCCAGTCGACCGCCACCCGCAACGACGTCGCTGCACTCAACGCGCGTCGTCTGGCGCTGCCGAGCAAACTCACCGATCGCCTGCTGGCCGGCATCGTGCCATCGGCGGCCACTGCAAATACCGCCACTGTGCCTGCCCGTGACGGCCAGCAAGTGGCCAAGGCCTTCGCCGTGCCGGACAACGGCCTGCGCATTGTCGGCCGCGCCGTGGCCCAGCCGCCGCTTGCACCGAACAAGGCCTTTGGCGACAGCGATGAATTCGTCGCCACCATGCTGCCGATGGCCGAACAGGCGGCCAAGCGCATTGGTATCGATCCACGCTACCTGGTGGCCCAGGCTGCACTGGAAACCGGGTGGGGCAAGTCGGTCATGCGCAACACCGATGGCAGCAGCAGCCACAACCTGTTCGGCATCAAAGCCACTGGCAACTGGGACGGCGGTGAGGCGAGGGCGATTACCAGCGAGTACCGTGATGGCCAGTTCGTCAAGGAGACGGCGGCGTTCCGTTCGTACGATTCCTACCAGGACAGCTTCCACGACCTGGTGAGCCTGTTGCAGAACAATTCGCGCTATCAAGATGCGGTGAAGGCCGCCGATAAACCAGAGCAGTTCGTGCAAGAGTTGCAAAAGGCCGGGTACGCCACCGACCCGAATTACGCCAGCAAGATCTCGCAGATCGCAAGACAGATGAAGTCGTACGAGCACTACGCAATGCTCGGTACTGCAACGAAACTTTAAGGGCATGGAACCATGGCGAGTCTGATCAACATTGGTATGTCGGGGCTGGGTGCCGCGCAATCGGGGATGTACACCCTCGGTAACAACATCGCCAACGCCGATGTCGAAAGCTACTCGCGCCAGCAGAACGTGCAGAAGACCAAGGGCGGCCAGCAGGTCGGCCAGGTTTTCATCGGCAGTGGCACCACCCTGGCGGACGTGCGCCGGGTGTACAACGCGTTCATCGAGAACCAGCTGCGCACGACCACCTCGCTGAGCAGTGAGGCGTCCTCGTACCTGGATCAGATCACGCCGCTGGATACCTCGCTGTCCAGTAGCGATACCGGTATTACCGCCGCGCTGAAAACATTCTTCACTGCCATGCAGGATGCGGCGGCCAAGCCGGCGGAAGACTCTTCGCGCCAATTGCTGTTGTCCAGCGCACAGTCCCTGGCCAAGCGTTTCAACACCTTGTCGTCACAGCTCAATCAGCAGTTGAGCAACGTAAACAGCAACATGGCTGGGATTGCCGATCAGGTCAACAACCTGACCAAGACCATCGCAGAACTGAACACTCAGATCACGCGGGTCAGTGCTACTGCCGGCCAGCCCAACGATCTGCTTGACCAGCGAGATGGTGCGGTGCGTGAGCTTAACAAGCTGATTGGCACCGACGTGGTCGAGCGTGAAGGCAACTACGATGTTTACCTGAAGAACGGGCAGGCGCTGGTACTGGGCAAGACCACCCAGACCTTGGGCGTGGAGCCGAGCGCGGCCGACCCGACCCGTTCGAACCTGATCCTCAACCGCGGCTCGACCAAGATGGACATTACCAGTAGCGCCACGGGTGGCGAGCTGGGGGGCTTGATCCGCTACCGTACCGATACCCTCGACCCGGCCCTCAATGAGCTGGGGCGCGTGGCGCTGGCAGTGGCCGATGCCATCAACAGTCAGCTTGCCCAGGGTGTCGACAAGAACGGCAACTTCGGCGCCACGTTGTTCGGTGATATCAACAGTGCCAAGGCCATCAGTGAGCGCAGCATCGCCAAGTCGACCAACAGCGCTGGCTCCGGCAACCTGGACGTCACCATCAAAGACCCCGGCAAGCTGTCTACCAGCGATTACCAGGTAACCTTCACAAGTGCCACGGGCTACAGCGTGCGTAAGCTGCCGGAAGGTACCGAGATGGGCCGCTATGACCTCAGTGATGACCCCGCACCTGTGATCGACGGTTTCACCTTGTCGCTCAACGGTGGTGGCTTGGCTGCCGGCGACAGCTTCAAGATTACCCCGACTCGCAATGCCGCTGCAGACATCGAAACTGTCCTTACCGACCCCAAAGGCTTGGCGCTGTCGTCACCGCTTACCGCCACCAGTGGCTCGGGCAACAAAGGCACCGGCGTGATCTCCCAGCCCACGCTGACATCGAAACTTGACATCTATGATGCTGCCCAGCGTTCGCAGTTGCAGACGGGTCTGACCTACTCGACCCCGGTCAAGCTGGTGTTCGGTGACAACACCACTTCGCCCCAGGCTTACAAGATGTACGACGCCAAGGGCACTGAGATCGGCAGCGGCACCATCGTGCCGGGCCAGGAGAACAAGCTGCAATTGTCGGTGCCGATGGTGGATGGCAATGGCAACTCGCTGGGCGGCAACTTCACCTTTGAAATGAGCGTTTCCGGCGCGCCACAGAACGGCGACAGCTATACCGTGGGCCTGACCGGCGCAGGCTCGTCAGACAACCGCAATGCTCAGGCGATCATTGACCTGCAGACCAAGTCCACGATCGAAGTGGGTGCCAATGGCAAGGGCATCAGCTTCACCGATGCCTACGCCAAGCTGGTGTCCAACGTCGGTGGCAAGGCCGGCCAGGCGCAAATGGACAGTGATGCCACCAACGCATTGCACACCTCGGCGCTGGACAGCCGCAACGGCCTGTCGGGCGTGTCGGTGGACGAAGAGGTCGGCAATCTGGTCAAGTTCCAGCAGTACTACACCGCGTCGTCGCAGATCATCAAGGCGGCCCAGGAAACCTTCGCCACCCTGATCAACAGTCTTTAAGGAGCCGTAGATCGTGAGCGTACGCATTTCTACTTCGCAGTTTTACAACACCAGCAGTGCCAACTATCAGCGCACCTTCGCCAATAGCGTGAAGAGCCAGCAGGAGTCCAGCGATGGCATTCGTGTGCGCTCCGGCAAGGACGACCCGGTGGGCGCCGCACGTTTGTTGCAGCTTGAGCAGCAGCAGAGCATGTTGAACCAGTATTCGACCAATACCGTCAATGTGCGTAACGCGCTGGGGACTGCGGAAAGTACCCTGACTTCGATTGGTAACGTACTGCAGCGTGTGAATGAGTTGGCCATTAGTTCCGGTAACGGTGCGTTCACAGATGCTGATCGAAAGGCCAATGCTGACGAACTGGCTTCGTTGGAAGATCAGCTGTTCAACCTGATGAATAGCCGGGACGAAAGTGGCAAGTACATTTTCTCGGGCTCCAAGGGCGATACGCCGCCTTACGTTCGCAATGCGGACGGCACCTACAGTTACCAGGGCGATCAAGGCAAGTTGAACCTGCAGGTGGGAGACATGCTCAGCCTGGCTGCCAACGAAACCGGTTATGACGCCTTCGAGCAGGCGCTCAATACCAGTCGGACCCAGACTCAGCTGACTGCGCCGGCGGTCGATGATGGGCGTATCAACCTGTCCAATGGTCAGGTTGCTGGTAGCTCTACCTACAATGATCGGTTCCGTAGCGGCGAGCCGTACAAGATCGAGTTCATCAGCAGTACCGAGTACAAGATCACCGACGTCAATAACAATGACGTCACGCTCGAAGCCAGCCAGGGCGGCAAGTTCGACCCCAATGGCGACAACGCGACCATCAATTTCCGCGGTGTCGATCTGCGCCTGGACATCACCTTCAAGGATGGTGACAAGGGTAATGAAGATGCCGTTATCGCAGGGCATACCTTCAGCCTGAGCTCCAAGACCGATGAGATTTCCGGCTCCCGCAGCCCTGGCAATACCTCTTCCGATCAGGTGACGGGCGCGACCATCACCGATCAGGCCGCATACAAGGCTGCCTTCCCGGGCGGTGGGGCGGTGCTCAAGTTCACTGGCAGCAGCACCTTCGAACTGTACGCCACGCCGGTCAAGGCTGACAGCCGACCGGTGGCCTCGGGTACGTTGGGCGGGCCGGGCGGTACCACCGCCACTGCGGCAGGGGTCAGCTTCGAGTTGTCTGGCACACCGGACGCCGGGGACTCGTTCGCGGTCAAGGTCGATACCCATCAGACCCAGAACATCCTCGACACCATCGGCAAGCTGCGTACCGCCCTGACCAGCCCGGTGGACGACGACCCGGTGGCCCGACAGAACTTCCTCGCCTCGCTGGATTCGGCGATTGGCAACATCGCCAGTGCCACCAACCAGGTATCGTCGTCGGTCAGTGCGATCGGTGGCCGTGGCCAGGCGCTGGATGTGCAGGTCGAGACCAACGAGGCGCTGAGCACCGAGAACACCAAGACCCAGAGTTCGATCCGCGAAAGCGACCCGGCCGAAGTGATGCTGCGCCTGCAGATGCAGACCAACATGCTGCAAGCGTCACTGCAGGCCTATGCCAAGGTCGCTGGCTTGTCGTTGGTCAACTATATCTGAGTTGACGCCTATCGGTTCATTTCTGTGCGCCATGCCGAAAGGTCTGGCGCACAGTCATTGTTAAAGGTCTTGCGCTGTGATTGAGCTCCCTCTCGTCAGTATTGTCATCCCCGCCTTCAATCCCCGTTACTTCGCCATGGCCCTGCAGAGCGCGGTGCTGCAAACGCAGCAGCGGCTTGAGGTTGTGGTCAGCGACGACAGTGAGGGCGACGAGATCGAGGCCATGGTGGCGGCGGTGCAGGTGCCAGAGGGCGTTGCGCTTCGCTATGAGCGTAATGCCTCGCGGCTGGGCTTCGCGCAGAACCTGGTGCATGCACTGGAGTTGGCGCGTGGTGACTTTGTCAAAGTGCTTTGCGATGACGACAGGCTTTTTCCGCTGTGCGTTGAGCGACAGGTACAGGTGCTGCAGGCGCATGACGATGTGACATTGGTCTTGGCGCAACGGATGTTTGCCGATGCCAGTAACTACGTGTTGCCGATGCGCTTGAACAACGCACGCTTTGCCAGCATTGATAGCCTGTTCAATGGCGGCGATATGCTTGCCCTGCTCGATGGCCGGCCATTGAATTTTCTGGGAAATTTTTCTGGCGCATTGCTGCGTCGTGAGCCGGCACTGGCGTTGCTGCACGCGTTGACGCAAGCGCAGAACGGCTTTGTCGCCTTGCTTGACCAAGCGCTTTTCTGTTGCCTGCTGCGTCGCGGCAATTTCGTGATGCTTAGCGATGTATTGCTGATCGAACGTTTGCACCCAGAGCGTCTGAGCAACCAGGCGCCGGTCATCGAGGCCCTTGCCCCCGAGTGGGGGTGGCTGCAGCAAATGTTGTCGCAACGGGGGAGCGAGGCGCCGCCTGCGGTTGGCTGGGTGCGCTACGTGACCTTGGACGGTGCGACCGACGCCCGGCGAGACTGGCAGGAAATGAACATGGTGCTGCTCTTGAGCAATTGGCAGACCTGTATGCTCGGGCGTATCGGCAGTGATTGCGACAGTTATGAACAGCTCTACCAGCAGTGGCTGGCCGGCCGCCAGCTCAATCCGGCTCAGCGCCGGCAACTGCCGCGCACTATCCAGTCCTGGCCACGTCAACCGCGCATCAAGGTACTGGTCATCGATGCTGATGGCCGTGAGCAGGCTGTCCGCCACACGCTCGATAGTCTGAATCAGCAGCTCTATGGCGCACAGGCCTGCATCGTCCTGTCGAATATGGAGTCGGATGTGTCGCTGCCGGTGACGCATGTCGCCCTGGAAAGCGACTGGCCACGCCAGCTCAACCAGTTGCTCAAGGCAGGCCATGACGCCGACTGGGTCTATCTGCTGCGGGCGGGCGACCGACTCAGTGAATCCGCCTTGCTGTTGTTGGCGGAGCGCATTGCAGTGTTGCCGGGCCTGATGTGTGTTTATGGCGACGAGGGTGCTTGGGTCGATGGTCTGGCTTGCGAACCGGTGTTCAAACCGGATTTCAATATCGACCTGATGCGCAGCTATCCCTATGTGGGACGTGCTCTGGCCTTCGATTGCAACGCACTGAACGCGCTGGGTGGCCTTGATCCGTCTTTCGGTGAGCTGGCCCCGCATGATCTGCTTTGGCGCATGGTGGAAGCCCATGGGCCGCAGGTCATCGAGCATATTGCCGAGCTGCAGATGCAGTCGGAGTTGAGTTTCGCCCAATGGCTGTCGCAGGAGCAAGTGATCCGGCAAAGCCCGCGGATTGTCAGTGCGCATCTTGACCGAATGGGGGTTGCCCATTGCATGGGTCATGATACGTTGCCCTTGCTCAATCGGGTGGAATACCTTCATTCAGAGCAGCCGTTGGTTTCGATCCTGGTGAGCTGTGGCACCGATCTTGGCGCGCTGCAGCAGTGTGTGATGAGCCTCATGGAGCGTACGGTTTATCCGCGATATGAGCTGTTGCTGCTGGCCGAAGACGGCATGGATCCGCCCATGGCTGCATGGCTTGCGGCCATGACCGAGGTCGGCAATTCGGTCATGCGAGTGTTGGGGGCAGGGCTCGGTGGCGATGCCGCAACGTTGATCAATGCCGCCAGCAGGCAAGCGCTCGGCGACTACCTGGTGATGGTCGCCGCCGATCTGCAGGTGGCCGACGGGCAGTGGTTGAGCGAGTTGTTGCTGCATGCCCAGCGACCCGAGGTGGCGGTGGTGGGCGGCAGGGTGCTGAATGAGTCTGGCAAGCTTGTGCATGCGGGCATTGTGCTGGGGGTCAACGATTCTGCAGGTCCGGTGTGTGTCGGCGAAGACGGCCATGGCCGTGGCTATCTGCAGCGATTGCAGGTGGTGCAGAGCTGGAGTGCGGTAAGCGGCGCCTGCATGATGGTGCGCAGGGCCTTGTTCGAGGAGCTGGGTGGCCTGGATACGCCGCGGTTCTCCTCGGGGCTGGCCGAGATCGACCTGTGCATGCGTGCGGGTAGCCAAGGTTATCTGGTGGTGTGGACGCCGTATGCAACCTTGCATTCGCAAGCGCGCGAGCTGTTGCAGGTGCCTGTGGCCGAGCGGCAGATCCAGGAAGACGCCTTCTCTGAACGCTGGTTGCCAGCCGTAGCGCGAGATCCTGCCTACAACCCTAATCTGAACCTGATGTTCGCCAATTTCAGCCTCGACCCTGGCCAGCAGGGTGGCTGGAGCCCTTTCTGTGCCCGGGCGGTGCCTAGCGTTCTGGCGTTACCGGTCAATGCCTCGGCGGTGGGGCAGTATCGTGTCATTCAGCCTTTCCATGAGCTGGAAATGGCAGGCCACATCGTCGGGCGGGTGGCTTACGAAGTGCCGAGTGTGGTGCAACTCGCCCGGATCGATCCCGACGTGATCGTCGTGCAGTTGCGGCACAATGAAGAAACCGTCCGCGATATCGGGCGCATGGCGCGTTTCTCCAACGCCCGACGAATCTTCGAGATCGATGACTATGTAGTCAGTACACCCAAGAAAAACAGCCATGCACGCAACAAGCCCAGTGATATCGAACAGCACCTGCGCAAAGGTATCAGCCTATGCGATCGCGTGGTCGTGACCACCCAGGCGTTGGCCGATGTGCTGTCGGATATGCATCAGGATATTCGCGTCGTGCCCAACATGCTGGACCCTGAGCGCTGGGCAGGTCTACGCAGTCACCGGGCCATATCGTCGAAACCGCGCGTGGGTTGGGGCGGTGGTACAAGCCATGGCGGGGACCTTGAAATCATCGCCGAGGTGGTGCGAGAGCTGGCCGCGGAGGTGGAGTGGGTGTTCTTTGGCATGTGCCCTGATGTGCTCAAGCCTTATGTGCACGAGTTTCATCCGCTGGTGGGGTTGCAGGCCTACCCGTCGAAATTGGCAAGCTTGAACCTCGACCTGGCCTTGGCTCCTCTGGAATTCCATGTGTTCAACGATTGCAAGAGTAACTTGCGCCTCCTCGAGTATGGTGCCTGTGGCTATCCGGTGATCTGCACCGATACCGCTGCCTATCGAGGCGATCTGCCTTGTACGCGTGTGCGCAGCAACAGTACCCGGGAATGGGTGGATGCCATTCGCATGCACCTGCACGATCCCGATGCCAGTTATCGATCGGGCGATGAGCTGCGCGAAGCCGTACAGCGCAATTTCATGCTGCGCGCAGACAACCTCCAGCATTGGCAGTGGGGTTGGCTGGCAGACTGAAACCAGCCCCGGATCTTGCCTTGCCCGAGCTATTGGCGCACTTCCTGCAACTTGCCCGTTAAGCGTCATAAACCCGTCTCCACCTGAGTTACGGCAGTGAGGCGGCGAAAAAATCGTTGGGTGATTTGAATGTACACAACCGTGCCACGGGGCTGACCCGTGGCGGGCCGTTGGGTCGCAGATGGCACCGGCGTGCATTTTTTAGTGAAGGATTTACGTATGCAAGGTCTCTCAGAGCAGCGTGGGCGGATAAGTTGCGCCGAGCGTTTGACATTGGTGGTCATCAGTCGTGGGCACCCTGTGCTGTTGCGCCGTGCCGTGCAGTATCATGCCAGCTTGGTAGACCGCCTGATGGTTGTGGATACGTCCGCGCAGCCTGCGCGCTGGGTCGATCCGTCACAAGTCTATTACTACCATGAGCCGGAGCTGGCATCGGCGAGTGACCAGGCACTGCACGCCTTCGCGGTGCAGCATGTACACACGCCGTTCGTGGCGTTCATCAAGGCCGATGATTTTCTCGTGGCGGATGCCCTTGAGCAGTGCGTGGATTTTCTCGAAGCCAATCTCGACTACGGCTACTGCCATGGCTATGGCCTGGGCTATCTCGCTTCTGGCGTCGGCATCCGCTATTGCCTGCGTCAGCGTAAAGGGCCGGAAGATCATGCCCAGCAAGAGCCGGCTCAGCGCCTGCTTGGCCAGGCCCGACATTTCGTGCCGATGCTCGATGCAGTGATGCGCACTGAGCTGCTTTGCCGCTGGCATGAGCAGGCGCCAGTGCTGGACGGTGAATTGCTCGCGGTCGGCCAGGCCCTGTTCTTCCTGAGCCAGGCCAAGGCGCGGGTATTGCCTGTAGCGTATGGCGTGCGGGCGCTCAACTATCCCGAGGCCGAGATTGAGGCGCGAATCGAGCAAAAACTGCTGGGGACCGATCCCGAGGCGGTTGCGAGTCGCGAGCAGTTGATCGGCGCCATCAGTGCATTGCCGGGCATGGACGGGACGGCTGAGCTCGTGCGCCTGGCTGTCGGCGAAATCGGGCGTTGCCTGGCGGCCAAGGTATCGCTGGTGCTGCAAGAGATCTTCAGCTGCGAGCTGAGTTGGCGCGCAGGTGCCCAGCACCGCTTCCAGCCTGTGCAGTACATGGAGATGCCATTCTACAACCAGGCATTCTTCGAGGTGCTCGAACAGATCGAGTTCCTCGTGCACGCGGTGCCATGTGGCGCGATTCAGACCCAAGTGCTGGAGGCTACCCTGCTTGATCAGCGTGAGCGAGCACGGCCACGCAAAGGGCAGGGGGCAGAGCAACTGAATGAGTGGGCAGGAGAGGCATTTGACCTTTACCCGTTCGATGCTGACCTTGGCCGACAGCAGCTGGCGAATTTGCAGCGCAACGGTGAACAGCAGCTGGCTCGGCGGCTTGAAGCCTGGCTGGAGCGCCTTGAGCAAGCGCAACGTGGCGGCGCGGTGCCGATATTTGAAGAGAGCCTGAGCGGCATGCTGTACCAACGTCTGCATGCCTGGCAACCTGGTGAGAAGCAGCTGCAGATGCTGAATGAGCAACTGGAGAGCGGCTTGCTTGGGCTGGTGCTGCTCGACCTCGAAGGTGACATGGACAAGTTGCAGGTGTCGCTCGATAGCTTGCTTGAGGGTGAGTTCATCCACTATCAGATCGTCGTGCTGACAACCTTGATACCGCCGGTTTCAACCCAGGCATCCGATCGACTGCATTTTGTCAGGGTGCAACCGCGTGACTGGCAGCAGCAGCTCAATCGCCTGGTGGAAAGCGCTGGCTGGAAATGGCTGCTGGTAGCGCAGAACGGGGTCACCTTCACGCCTTACGGGTTGCTCAAAGTGGCTGTCGAGCTGCAGCAGGCCGACGCTTGCCGCGCAGTCTATTGCGATGAACTGCAGCGCTTGCCGGGGGGCACCTTGACCTCGCTCTACCGACCCTCGTTCAACCTCGATCTGCTATTGTCCTCGCCACGGAGCATGGCGCAACACTGGTTCATCCGCCGTGAGGTTTTCGTTCAGCTTGGTGGCTACAGTGCCCAATTCCCGCACGCTACGGAGCTGGACTTCATACTGCGGATGATCGAAGCGGGTGGCATGTCCGGCATTGGCCACTGTGACGAACTGTTGCTGATCAGCGATCACGACGAGCGCGAAAGCAACCATGACGAGCTCGGCGCATTGCGTCGTCACCTGGCTGCCCGGGGGTATGACCGCGGCGTCGTGCTGCAGCCGCGACCGCGCGCTTACCATCTGCGTTATGGCCATGCGCAGCGCCCGCTGGTGTCGATCCTGGTGCCGACCCGCGATCAGCTGGCCATGGTTTCGCGGTGCGTGGAAAGCATCTTCGAGCGTACCCGTTATCCGCATTTCGAAGTCATCCTGATCGACAACCAGAGTGAGACAGAGGAGGCCAGGCACTGGCTGGACGGGCTGGAGGCGATGCCGGATGCGCGGATTCGCGTGCTGCGCTATCCGCACCCGTTCAATTTCTCTGCGATGAACAATCAGGCTGCAGCGGCTGCGCGCGGCGAGTACCTGGTGTTGTTGAACAACGATACCGAAGTGATCGATGCCAACTGGCTGGACGAATTGCTCAATCATGCCCAGCGCCCGGAAGTGGGAATCGTTGGCGCGCGTCTGCATTATCCGAACGGTAAGCTGCAGCATGCGGGTGTGGTGCTGGGATTGCGTGGCCCAGCTGAGCATCCGTGGCTTGGGCTTGATCCTGAGGCGCCCAGCTACATGGGGCGCAGCCAGCTTGACCAGAACTTCAGTGCGGTCACCGCGGCGTGCCTGATGATCCGCAAGTCGGTCTATGAGCAGGTTGGTGGGCTGGATGAACAGGCGTTCGCTGTTTCCTATAACGATGTGGACCTTTGTCTGAAGGTCGGGCAGGCCGGATTCCTGACGGTCTGGGCCCACCGCGCGGTGGTCATGCACGAAGGCAGTGTCAGCCAGGTCATGCTTGACCCGCATGCCAACAGCGCCAAGCGGGTGCGGTTCGTGAAAGAGCAGCTGGCATTCTACGAGCGCTGGATGCCGATGCTGGTCGATGATCCTGCCTACAATCGTAACTTGTCCCTGGGTGGCAATGGCTTCGCGGTCGACGACAAACCATTGATAGAGCCAGGGCTGCGTGTTCGGCCACTGGTCTTGTTGCTGAACAGCCCTGGCCAGATTGCCAGCCTGGCTCAGCCTTGGGCCGGCTTGAAGGAATGCGCCACGGTGTCGGTCGGGGCGCATAACCTGCAAGTGGCGGAGCTGTTGCGAATGGCGCCGGACGTATTGGTCGTGCCAGCAGGGGAAGGGCGCTGGGATCCGCTGGTATTGGCGCTTTTCGGGCAATACTACAAGGGCGTCAAGGTGCTGGACCTGTCCGCCATGGCCGGGTCGAGCCTGGGCTGTGCCGAGGAACTGCCCGAGTACATTCGCCAAGCCTTGCCAGGGTTTGATCGGGTCTTGGTGGCCGACCCCCAGCTTGCGCGCCTTTTGCAAGGCGTACATGCGGATGTGCGCAAGGTGCCAGTGCTGCTTGAAAGCGCAGCCACAGCCGCAGGGCAGGGGAGCTCGCGGACGCCTCTGACATCTGATCAGTTGCAGGCTTGCCTGCCCTAGCGCGTCGCGGGCATGCAGCGCACCTGGCGCAGGCGCGGGCCTGCGACAGGTGCGTGAGCGTTGCAAATATGAGATGGTTAGCCAAAGGTGTGACTTGCGGGTCACTAAGTGCATCTCTATATCATTACGGTGGCCTCCGGCCGGTCGATGCTGCCGGCCGTTCGCCTGCACTCGCTTGCTGCCCAGGAGGTTGGATTCCCTTGGGCCGAGCGGTGATATAGAGCAGCTAATATTATTGGGAAGCCATGATGATTGGCATCAAGAGCATTGCGAGCTACGTGCCGGCACAAGGCACGGATAATTACGAACAAGGTGCACGTTTCGGCAAGGACGAAACGTTCATTCTGGGTAAGATCGGTTCGGCATTCCTGCCGCGTAAAACCGATGACCAGGAGACATCCGATCTGTGCGTAGAGGCAGCCAATGCGTTGTTTGCCGCTAACCCGCAGTTGTCGCGTGAGGCCATCGATGCGCTGATCGTGGTCACTCAGAACGGTGACGAAGAGGGGCTGCCCCATACCGCAGCCATCGTGCAGGACAAGCTGGGCTTGACCACGCGGGTAGCGGCCTTCGATGTGTCGCTGGGCTGTTCTGGCTACGTTTACGGCCTTTATGCGCTCAAGGGGTTCATGGAAGCGGCGGGCTTGAAGAACGGCTTGTTGATCACGGCAGACCCTTACTCGAAGATCGTCGATCCCGAGGATCGCAACACGGCCATGCTGTTCGGTGATGCGGCTACCGCAACCTGGATGGGCGAAGATGCTCACTGGCAACTGGGCAAGGCCAGCTTCGGTACTGATGGTGCGGGTGCGCCGCACTTGAAAGTGACCGATGGCGTATTCTTCATGAACGGGCGCCAGGTCTTCAACTTTGCCCTGCTCAAGGTGCCTGCGCACCTGCAGGAATTGTTGCAGGCCAGCCAGTTGCAGGCCAAGGATGTCGATGCCTTCTGCATCCACCAAGGCAGCGCCGCCATTGTCGATGCGGTTGCCCGACGTTTTGAGGAGGCTGACGAAGGCGAGGCGCTCAAGGATCGGTTCGTCAAGGACATGATCGAGACGGGCAATACCGTTTCCTCCAGCATTCCGCTGCTGCTCGAGAAGCATGTGCTCGATTCCAGCTTCAAGCGTGTGGCGATCAGCGGCTTCGGTGTCGGGTTGTCGTGGGGCTCGGCTATTTTGCAGCGTTCTGATTGAACCATCGGCTCGGACAGAAAACCGCCCTGCGTTGGCGGTTTTTTTGTGCGCGCTGTTCAGTGGGCAGGTTCATGGCCTGTTGGTAATGCCTTAAGATTTGCGCAGCGCGTCCGATACAGCAGTATCGAATGCGGTTCGGCTGTAGATCCATGACCGCGGACTTTTTCTTGACCGGTGAACCGGCAACTGCCCAGGACGTTCAGCCCCGTATGATTTCCCTCCAGGATCTAAAAGGTTTCATCAGTAATCCGGGTCTGGTCGACAGCATTTCCCAGGTGTGGGCGCTGATTGGCCAGCACTACGAGCAAGCGCAGCAGGCGCTGCCACCGGAGCAGGCGATGAGTCGCTCCGAACTGTCGTTCCATGGCCATGTGCAGTTGTTGGGCTACTTGGCCCTGCTGCTTGATGGCGTAGAAGGCGACGTGGTAGAGATTGGCGTCTGGAAGGGTAAGTCGCTGGTATTGATGAACGAGGTGTGCAACCGCGAGCGCCGAGTGATTGGCATTGACCCGTTCGAACTGCCCAATCAGTTCGAGGAGTTCAGTCACTACCAGTCGCTGCTGTTGCCCGATGCGCATATCCTGCGCGGGTATTCGGAGCATTGTATCGAGCGATTCCAGGCGCTGGCACCGAAGGTCGCGCTGTTGCACATCGACGGGGGGCATGCAGGGCGCAATGTGCTGCTGGATTTCCTCCTGTATTCGCCAAGTGTGGTGCGTGGTGGTTTTGTCGTCTTCGACGATTACGGCGACCATCAGTACTCTCCCGAGGTCGGTCCCGCCGTGGACCTGTTGCGTGCTGCTGGTTACTTCAGGGGCTTCAGTGTGCTGGGCGTCGTCGCTGGTTTCGAGAACAGTTATGTGCTGCAGCGGCTGTAAGCGCACCAGCCGCTGAGCGGAGGAGGGTCTATGGGCTTTTTGAGCAGCGCCGACATCGAGGCAATGGGTTTCTCCCGCGTCGGCGCCAATGTGCGTCTTTCGGACAAGGCCTCTTACTATAATTGCCGCAATATCGCTATTGGCGACAATGTGCGCATCGACGATTTCTGCGTGCTTTCTGCAGGTGCCGGCGGGATAGAAATCCAGAGCCATGTTCACATCGCCGTGTATTGCCTGTTGACGGGGGCCGGAAAAATCACCCTGTGCGACTTCAGTGGCCTTTCTTCGAGGGTTTCGGTGTACAGCAGTAGTGATGACTACAGTGGCGCGAGTTTGACCAATCCGACCGTTCCCGATGCCTTCAAGGGTGTCGTCACTGCGGACGTTTGCCTGGGGCGGCATGTGATCGTCGGGTCTGGAAGTGTCATCCTGCCAGGTGTCGTGCTGGGCGATGGCGTTGCAGTGGGGGCGTTGAGCCTCGTGTCGAAGAGTTGCCCGGCATTCGGCATCTACTCCGGGGTGCCAGCCAGGCGGATCAAGGAGCGTAGACAGGCCCTGCTGTCGCTGGAGGCGCGACTCTTGGCGGGCGAGGACAAGCCGGGGGAGTGAGCCTCTGGCGCACCTGAAGGTGATGCTTCTGGTGGCGGATGGATGATCGAGCGCGATGTTGGCCGGTTTTTTGCTCCGCCAACGCAATCGTCAGGTTCATGACGCGGGCCAGTATCGACGATGGCTGCTGTGCCATGAGCCTCCTCACTCTTTTCTCGCGAGCGACTCGTCGTCATGGCCGATCTGATTACTGTCACCAGCCCACTGCTGCCGCCCCTTGAAGAATTCATGCCCTACTTGCAGGAGATCTGGGATAGCAAGCGCCTGACCAATGGCGGGCCTTTTCACGAGCAGCTGGAACAGGAGCTTGCCGACTATCTGGGGGTTAAGCACCTTTCATTGTTCTGCAACGGCACGCTGGCGTTGGTGGCGGCGCTGCAGGCGCTGCGCATTACCGGTGAAGTGATCACCACCCCTTATTCGTTTGTGGCTACCGCGCATTCGCTGCTCTGGAACAACCTCAAACCGGTTTTCGTGGACATCGACCCGATCAGCAAGAACCTCGACCCCAAGCGGATCGAAGAGGCGATCACGCCTGCCACCACCGCGATCCTGCCGGTGCACTGTTACGGGATACCTTGCGACGTTGAGGGCATTCAGCGAGTGGCGGATACGTACGGGCTGAAGGTCATCTACGATGCCGCCCATGCATTTGGCGTGCGCCAGGATGGTGTCAGCGTTCTCAATCACGGTGATCTATCAATCCTGAGCTTCCATGCCACCAAGGTCTTCAATACCTTCGAAGGGGGCGCCATCATTTGCCCGGATGCCAAGATCAAGCAGCGCATCGACTACCTGAAAAACTTCGGTTTCGCGGATGAAACCACCGTCATGGCGCCTGGCATCAATGGCAAGATGAATGAGGTGCAGGCCGCATTTGGCTTGTTGCAGTTGCGTCATATCGACAGTGCGCTGGGCCAACGCCGCGCGGTTTTCGAACGTTATCGCCAAGGTCTGGAAGGCGTGAAGGGCATCAGCTTGCTGGAGCCGCCGGCAGGCTTGGAGTGGAACTACGCCTACTGCCCGGTATTGATAGACGAGCAGCAATTTGGCTGCAGTCGTGATGCCTTGTACGACCGATATCGTGAACAGTGCATCCTGGTGCGGCGTTACTTCTATCCGTTGATCAGCGAATTTCCCATGTATCGCGGTTTGCCCAGCGCAGCATTGTCGGCTCAGCCACATGCTGTGCATGTGTCTCGCCAGGTGCTTTGCCTGCCGATCTATCCGCAATTGCCCATCGATACTCAGCAAGCCATCATCGATATCGCACTGAGGTGCCATGCCGAGCGTGCGCTTGCCTGACCGTTGCCCCCTCGCGACGCCAATGCCCGGCCACTCCCGCTCAGCATGGGTGTGAGTGGCCGCCGGGCACCGATCACATTTCTACATTCTTTCAGGACTTTCGATGAGCCACCCGGTACTGGTCAGTATTGTGATTCCGGCCTACAAGCCGCAGTTCTTTGAAAAGGCGCTGATGAGCGCCATGCTCCAACAGTACGATGCCATCGAAATCGTCGTGTGCGATGACTGTCGAAGCGATGCCATTGCCAGCATCGTGGAGCACAATCGTTCCAAGAGCCGTTTTCCGATCCGCTATTTCCACAATCCGGTCCCCCTGCTGGAGCCTGGCAACCTGGCGCGAGGGATCAGCGAGGCGCGGGGTGAATACGTCAAGTTTCTTTATGACGACGATCTGCTGATGCCCAATGCGGTGGGCGCGTTGCTGAGTGCACTGCAAGCGCATCCAGGTGCGGTCATGGCTTCGGCCCGACGACGGATGATCGACCCTGACGACAACCCCTTGGGCGACAGCCTGCTTACCCTGTTCCCTTTCAAGGAAAGCGTCATCATCGACGGGAAAGAGCTCGCCTCGTTTCTTGGCCAGCATATCTACAACTTCATTGGCGAGCCCACCTCGGTGATGTGTCGACGCGCCGACGTGCTTGCGTTCGGTGCCGATATCATGGGGATCAATGGTCAATTGATGGAGTGGTTGGGTGACCTGACCCTGTACTTGAAGCTGTTGCGCCAGGGTGACTTGATCATGCTCGTCGATACGTTGGCGTGTTTCCGTGTTTCCAACCTGCAGACCAGCCAGATCGCCCGTGATACGCCGCATGTTGCCGCAGTACCGTATGAGCGCTATGGCAAAGCTGTTCGGGCGCTTGGCTGGATGCGACCGCCGGCGCTGAACGGTACCGTCAAGGTGGCCAGGCTGCAGAGCCCTGAACAGTTCCAGGACCTGCATCTGGCGGACTACTTCTCCTCCGGTGGCGTGCTGCCCATGGGCGCTGCGGACCTGCAGGCATGGGCTCATCCAAGTGCCTCGCAGATGCCGGTGAAGGACTGGCTGGCCCGGCGCACCTTGACGCCGGTGCAGCAAGGTTTGCTGGATCAGCGCCGTCAGCGCATCGCTGGCCAGGCAAGCCTCAGTGTCGTTGTGCTGGAAGATGGTGGTGATGGTCTGGGTACCACCCTGGCGAGCCTGGCAGCCTGGTCGCGGGCCAGCACTGGCCGTCTCGAGCAGCACGTTGTCAGTGGCAGCCCGGCGAGCCGCGTCGCACAATTGAATGCAATCCTGAGCGAAAGCGATTGTGGCTGGCTACTGATTCTGCGCGCCGGGGATGAGCTTCTTGCGTCGGGCACGCTCATGCTGGACCAGCTGTTGGCTGATGCGCCTGAAGCCCGTCTTGTCTATTGCGACGAGCTATATCGCACCCGACATGATCTGCAGCTGGCGTTGCGCCCCGGGCCTAACCTTGACTACCTGCTCAGCGCTCCCGCGATCATGGCGGGGCACTGGTTGTTGCGTCGAGCATCGGCGTTGCAGGCCGGTGGCTTCGATGCCAGCGTTGCGGGCGCCTGCGAATTTGACCTGATCTTGCGACTGATCGAGGCGCAGGGGCTGCAAGGTATCAAGCATTTGCCCGAGCCATTGTTGATTGGCGATGCGCCGGACACGGAGCCGAATGCGGACGAAGTGTCGAGCCTGGTCCGGCACCTGGTGCGACGTGGCTACATGGATGCGCGGGTGACGCCAACTGCTGGTCGGCAGTATCGCATTCACTATGCTCACCCAGAGCAGCCCTTTGTCTCGATCATCCTGTCCGGTGAGTACCCTTTAGCCATTCTGCAGCGCTGCCTGGAAAGCTTGCTGGCGAAAACCCGCTACCCGTTTTTTGAAGTGATTGTTCTCGATCAACCGCTGGCGGACGCGGCAACGCGCCGCTGGTTGTCGGCTTTGCCGACGGTTGGAGGAGGAAAACTGCAGGTTGTTCAAGTGGGCGCAGGTGCCGGGTTTGCAGAGACGATCAATCAGGCAGTCAGTCTGGCGAGAGGCGATTACCTCGTTTTCCTGGAAGGCGATGTCATTGCAATTCACGACGATTGGCTTGAGCAGCTGCTTAACCATGGACAGCGCGAGGAAGTGGCGATTGTGGGGGGGCGGCTGGTTGCTACCGATGGCAAGGTAGTGCAGGCGGGATTGATCGGTGGGCTGCACGGTTCGGTCGGCAGGGCGTTCGATGGCCTCAGAGGTCATCAGCCGGGCTTCATGCAGCGCCAGCAGGTCGAGCAGAACTTCAGCGCCGTCTCACCTTCGTGCATGATGGTGCGCAGGAGCTTGTATGAAGAGGTTGGTGGCCTGGATGCGGTAATGCCAGTAGGGGATCTTGCGGGCTTTGATCTGTGTTGCAGGATTGCGCAACTGGGCTATCTGGTTGTTTGGACGCCGCATGCAACGTTGGTGCAAGAAGGGCGGCAAGGTGCTCAGGGTGCTGACACTGACCGCGATAGTGTCCATGATCGCTGGCTGCCGGTACTGGCCGATGATCCGGCCTACAACGCCAACCTGACCTTGAGCGGTGATGCATTCGGCTTGGAGCATCGTGTTGCGCTCAACTGGCGCCCTCTGATGTGGCGGCCGTTGCCGGTTGTGCTTGCCTGTACAGGGCTTGACTGCGAGATGCATGACTCACGCCTGGCGGCTCCGCTGCAGGCCATGTGCGATGCGGGGTTGATTGACGGGGTGCTGAGCGCCGAGTGGCTTGTACCTGCCGAACTGCACCGCCTCAAGCCGGATGCAGTGATCTTTCAGGATAACGTCTGCGCCCTGCCGCTGGACGCCTTGCGCCGTTTGAGGCGCTTGAGCGAAGCATTTTTCATCCTGGATGTGCATGCGTTTCTTTTGCAGGCGCCGTCGAGTGCAACCGTCGATCCGCAACAGCGCTGGAATGAGTTGTGTGAAGCCGCCAGCCTGGTTGACTGTGTTGTAGTTCCGACCCAGGCGCTAGCTGACGCTTTTGCGCCGCTTCATGCCGATGTCCGTCTTTTGCCACCACGCCTGGGCAAGGAGTGGGGGGGCTTGCCGGCGAAGCCTGTGCGGCATGGTAAGGCGCGTATCGGTTGCGCCTTCGACCCGTCGACCAGCCTCGAACCGCAATTGCTCGAAACCGTTGTGCGGGCCTTGGCCGATCAAGTTGAATGGGTACTGTGGGGCGATGTTCCCGCCCCATTGCATGTGCTGGCGACCGAGGTCCATGAGGGGGCGCTGGACAATGATCCGAGGCGCTTGGCAGGGCTGCGTCTGGATCTGGCGCTCGCGCCCCTGGGCGCGAGTGGTCTCGATGGCTGTCGCACGCCACTGGCCTTGTTGCGTTACGGTGCCTGCGGATACCCGGTCATCTGCAGCAGTTCCCCGGCCTATCAGAATGACCTGGACGTATGCCGGGTGGAAAACAGTCCTGAGCAATGGTTGCTGGCAATCGAGCGCCACCTGGCAGATCCATTTGCCTCGATGCAGCAGGCCAGCAGGTTGCAGGAGCAGGTAAGGCGGCAATGGCTGTTCGATGACGTCAGCGCCGCCTTCTGGGCCAAGGGCTGGGCGCGCACTTCACAGCCGTGATGACGGGCAACGTGTTGTTTTTATTGGGCTGGCGAGTTGCCATTAACTTTTTCTGAAAAAAGCCCTAAAGCAACCTGCCAACCCGACGATAAACATTACGAAGGTTCTCTAGGCCACACCCGGCAGATGCCAGGGCCGGAAGCCGTAGTACCCAATCCAACGAGGAATTCGTCATGGCTTTGACAGTAAACACCAATACCACTTCGCTGGGCGTTCAGAAGAACCTGAACCGCGCTACCGACGCACTGGCCACTTCGATGACCCGTCTGTCTTCCGGCCTGAAAATCAACAGCGCCAAAGACGACGCTGCTGGTCTGCAAATCGCTACCCGCATGACTTCGCAGATCCGTGGTCAGACCATGGCGATCAAAAACGCCAACGACGGTATCTCCATTGCCCAGACCGCTGAAGGTGCAATGCAAGAGCAGACCAACATTCTGCAGCGTATGCGTGAACTGGCCGTTCAGGCCAACAACTCGTCCAACAGCGACAAAGACCGTGACGCGCTGAACAAAGAGTTCGCGTCGATGTCCGACGAGCTGACCCGTATCGCCAACAGCACCCAGCTCAACGGCAAGAACCTGCTGAACACTACCGCCACCATGTCGTTCCAGGTTGGTTCGAACACTGGTAGCGAGAACCAGATCTCCATCACCCTGGCCAACCTGACTGCTTCGTCCCTGTCGGTTAGCAGCGGTACGATCGCCATTTCCGGTACTGACACCACCATCGGCGCTAGCTTCAGCGCCGCTGTAAATGCCATCGACACCGCTCTGCAGACCATCAACACCAACCGTGCTGACCTGGGTGCCGTGCAGAACCGTCTGACCAGCACCATCAACAACCTGCAGAACATCAACGAGAACGCCGAAGCCGCGCGTGGCCGTGTACAGGACACCGACTTCGCTGCTGAAACTGCCCAGCTGACCAAGCAGCAGACCCTGCAGCAAGCGTCCACCTCGGTTCTGGCTCAGGCCAACCAACTGCCGTCGGCAGTACTGAAACTGCTGGGCTAATCTGCCTGGTAGCTGGCGGGGAAGTGCTCGAGCAGCGCTTCCCCGCCTTTTCTTTGCGAGGTGGTAGACATGGACATGAGCGTCAAGCTGAACCTGTCTTACCCGGCCACACGTTCGGCCGAGCAGGTTGCCGAAAAACCGGTTGTCCGGTCGACGGGGGAAGTCAAATCCGAAGATGACAAAAAAGACCCGCTGGCGGTGCAGGACACCGACAAGGTCAAGGAAGCCGTCGCGGAAATAGAGAAGTTCCTGAAAGCGTCGCAACGCAATCTGGAGTTCTCCATGGATGAAGAGTCCGGGCAGATCGTTGTCAAAGTCATCGCAACCGATAGTGGTAAGCTGATCCGTCAGTTGCCCTCGGAAGAGGCGTTGCGGATCGCACACAGCCTGAGCGATATCAACAGTGTTCTATTCGATGCCAAGGTATGATTGGCGGCGAACATCAATGAAGTAATGCATGTCGCCTCACAGGAGTGAGGTTTATGCGTTGAAGCGAGGGACAAAAGCATGGCAAGCCCGCTAACTTCCAGTTTAGGCCTTGGGTCTGGTCTCAACATCACCGAGATCGTGAGCGTTCTGGTCAAGTCCGATACTGCTGCCAAACAGGCGCAGATCACTCGGCAGACCACCAACAATACTGCGTTTATCTCCGGGGTTGGCGCGCTGCGTAGCGCTCTTACGGCCTTCACTACGGCCATGGGCAAGCTGAACGACAAGACGGCTCCCTCTTTCAACGCCTATGCGGCAACATCCGCCAGCGAAAGTATCGTCAAGGCGACTGCCAGCAATACCGCTGTGGCGGGCACCTACAGTGTGGAAGTGAAGAATCTGGCGACCAGCTCCAAGGTGGCCAGCCAGGCCTTTGTGGGTGGGGCGGATGCGGCCATTCCTCAAGGTGACCTGGTGATCAGTCAGGGCGGCAAGGACTACACCATCTCCGTGGGTGAAAACGCCACGCTTCAGACCGTGCGTGACCAGATCAACAAAGAGTTGGGCGCAAGCGGGTTCTCCGCCAACATCATCGCCGGCAAGGATGGTGCGCGCCTGGTGCTGGGTTCCACGACCACGGGTGCCGGCTCCGATATCTCGGTGAGTGGCCTGGGTCTGGATATCGATGGCACCGAATCGATGGCTTCCAATGGCGCCGGTTACGTCACCGGTGTCGCCATGGATGCGTCGGTCCTGATTGACGGCCTGGAAGTCACCAGTGCAACCAATACCGTCACCGATGCAATCAGCGGGATCAAGCTCGACCTTAATGGTGCCAGTGCCGCTGGTATTGCCACCAAAGTTACGGTGGCTGCCAACAATGATGGCCTGAAAACGTCGATTCAGGGTTTCGTTGACGCCTACAACACTCTGCAGAAGGCCATTACGTCGCTGACCGGCACCTCCAAGGATAGTGATGGCAATACCGTGCTGGGTTCGTTGACCAACGACCCGACCACCCGCTCGTTGCTGGGTGACATACGGGGCGTGCTGGCGGAGGTCGGGGCGGGTGATCGCTTGACCACGCTCAGCCAGTTGGGCATCAACACCCAGAAAGATGGCACTCTGGAGTTCAATAACACCAAGTTTACCGCGGCGATGAATGACAAGAAGCTGGGGGGGGAGGTGCAGGACCTGTTCACCGGCACCAACGGCATCTTCGAGCGCATGAACAAGGCCATCGATCCGTACAATTCCACTGATGGGGCCTTGGCCACGCGCAAGGCCAACCTGGACATCGTTGCCAAGAACCTGGCTGACCAGCAGGCCGCGCTGGACCGTCGCACAACGTCGCTGACCGAATCTCTGACCAAGCAGTACGTCGCCCTCGATACCGCCCTGGGCAAGATGAAAGCCCAGTCCGACCAGATCACCTCGATCTTCGAAGCGATCAACGCCCAGGCCAAGAAATCCTGATCGGCTGAACATGCCAAAAGCCCGGCGGCGTCCGCGAGACGCCCCGGGCTTTTGGCTTTTCCCCTAAAGTTTTTTGACGTACGGGCGATACAACAGGTACAAGCACCTTTTTACCGCAGCAACGAGGCAGATCCATGAACCCGATGTTGGCCCTTCGGCAGTACCAGAAAGTCAACGGAGCAGCGCAGACGTCCGAAGCCACCCCGCACCGCCTGGTGCAGATGCTCATGCAGGGCGGCCTTGATCGCATGGCGCAGGCCAAGGGTGCCATTGCCCGCAACGACATCGCGCAAAGGGGCATCCTCATCGGCAAGGCCATCGACATCATCGGCGGCCTGCGTGAAGGCCTGGACCTGGAAAACCATGCTGAAAGCCTGGCCGAACTGGACAGCTTGTACATGTACATGAGTCGTCGCTTGATCGAGGCCAACGTCAAAGGCGACCCGACCATCATCGACGAGGTCGCGCGCCTGCTGATCACTGTAAAGGAAGGCTGGGACGCAATCGGCGATCAGTCGTCGGCCTCCTGATAAAGGAGCATGACATGAGCGAAGTAATCACCCGAATCGAACAGACCCGCGACATGCTGTTGGCGGCGCTGGCTGATCGTGACTGGGAGGCGGTGGGGGAGTTGGACCTGGAATGCCGTTTGCGCATCGGTGACATGGTGTCCGAAGCCAAAGGAAATGAGGCGGACGTGAGTGCCAGTCTCGAGGAATTGCTGGTCGTGTACCGTCAACTAATCGAGGTTGCAAGTGGCGAGCGTCAATCGTTGGTCAATGAAATGACGAAAATCCGTCAGGCGAAGAACGCGGCAAAGGTATACCATTTGTTCACCTGACCACCAATGTTGCAAAAAGCCGTGCGCCATTAATTTGACTGATCGGTGTTTTTTGACTTTACTAGTGGCTGTTTTCGAATTTCAGACGTCCGAACACTGACCATTCAGTCGGAATGATGTCGAGCACGCCCCTGCAGGGCGCCGATATGACTAGGGAAGTTGCTATTGCATGTGGCGTGAAACCAAGATTCTGCTGATCGATGACGACAGCGCGCGCCGCCGCGACCTTGCGGTGGTGCTGAACTTCCTCGGCGAAGAAAACCTCGCATGTGCCAGCCATGACTGGCAGCAGGCGGTCGAGCCATTGTCCTCGAGCCGCGAAGTGCTGTGCGTGCTCATCGGCACCGTAAATGCTCCGGGCAATCTGCTTGTGTTGCTTAAGACAGTGGCTACCTGGGATGAGTTCCTTCCAGTTTTGCTTTTAGGTGAAATTTCTTCCGCCGAGCTGCCGGAAGACCTTCGCCGCCGGGTGCTTTCCAACCTGGAAATGCCGCCAAGCTACAGCCAGCTGCTGGATTCGCTGCACCGTGCTCAGGTCTACCGCGAAATGTATGACCAGGCGCGCGAGCGCGGTCGCCAGCGCGAGCCCAATCTGTTCCGTAGCCTGGTGGGCACCAGCCGTGCCATTCAGCACGTGCGGCAGATGATGCAGCAAGTGGCGGATACCGACGCCAGCGTGCTGATCCTGGGTGAGTCGGGCACCGGCAAGGAAGTGGTGGCGCGCAACCTGCACTACCATTCCAAGCGCCGTGAAGCGCCGTTCGTGCCGGTCAACTGTGGCGCGATCCCGGCCGAGCTGCTGGAGAGCGAACTGTTCGGCCACGAGAAGGGCGCCTTTACCGGGGCCATCACCAGCCGTGCCGGGCGTTTCGAGCTGGCCAACGGCGGTACCCTGTTCCTCGATGAAATCGGCGACATGCCGTTGCCGATGCAGGTCAAGCTGCTGCGTGTGCTGCAGGAACGTACCTTCGAGCGTGTGGGTAGCAACAAGACCCAGAGCATCGACGTGCGCATCATCGCTGCGACGCACAAGAACCTCGAAACCATGATCGAGGACGGCACCTTCCGCGAAGACCTGTACTACCGCCTGAACGTGTTCCCTATCGAAATGGCGCCGTTGCGTGAGCGGGTGGAAGACATCCCGTTGCTGATGAACGAGCTGATTTCGCGCATGGAGCACGAGAAGCGCGGTTCCATTCGCTTCAATTCCGCCTCGATCATGTCGCTGTGCCGTCACGGCTGGCCGGGTAACGTGCGCGAGTTGGCCAACCTGGTCGAGCGCATGGCGATCATGCACCCGTACGGGGTCATTGGCGTGTCGGAACTGCCGAAGAAATTCCGCTATGTCGATGACGAAGACGAGCAGATGGTCGACAGCCTGCGCAGCGACCTGGAAGAGCGCGTGGCGATCAATGGCCACACACCCAACTTCAGCAACCACGCCATGCTGCCGCCCGAAGGCCTGGACCTCAAGGACTACCTGGGTAGCCTGGAGCAGGGGCTGATCCAGCAGGCGCTGGACGATGCCAACGGTATCGTTGCGCGCGCGGCTGAACGTTTGCGTATTCGCCGTACCACCCTGGTCGAGAAAATGCGCAAGTACGGCATGAGCCGCCAAGGTGGCGAGGAACAGGCGGAAGATTGAAGCCTGGCGGTTACCTATGATGGCTTCTTCGCGGGCACGCCCGCTCCCACAGGATCGATACACATCTTCAATTCGGTGATATCCCTGTAGGAGCGGGCGTGCCCGCGAAGAGGCCGGCACAAATCCCTATCTCCGGCACGGCTATTGCTACATCGCTGGCAACACACCGTTTTTATGACGGTCAGCCACGCGAGAGAGCACGATGCCCCAGGCCGCCCACGTATCCCGAGCCCCCGATCAGCAGGGGCAAACCCCGGTCGCGCAGGACAGCGGCCAGGGTATCGCGCAAGCCTTTGCCCTGTTCAATCAGGTGTCCAGCCAGCTGAGCCAGTCCTACAGCCTGCTTGAAGCCCGGGTCAGTGAACTCAAAGGTGAGCTGGCCGTGGTCAGCGCCCAGCGCATCGACGAACTGAGTGAAAAGGAACGCCTGGCCAACCGCCTGCAGAACCTGCTCGACTTGCTGCCTGGCGGGGTGATCGTGATCGATGGTCAGGGCCTGGTGCGCGAAGCCAACCCGGCCGCCTGCGAGTTGCTCGGTGAGCCTCTGATCGGCCAATTGTGGCGCCAGGTGATCGCCCGTAGCTTTGCCCCGCGCAAGGACGACGGCCACGAAGTCTCGCTGCGCGACGGTCGCCGCCTGTCAATCGCCACCCGCTCACTGGATGCCGAGCCTGGCCAGTTGGTGCTGCTCAACGACCTGACTGAAACCCGTCGCCTCCAGGACCAGCTGGCTCGCCACGAGCGGCTGTCGTCGTTGGGGCGCATGGTTGCCTCGCTGGCCCACCAGATCCGCACGCCACTGTCGGCAGCCATGCTGTATGCCGGCCACCTGGCCGACAACGAGCAAGCGCTGAGCGTGCAAACCCGTCAGCGCTTCGCCGCGACCTTGAAGGAGCGCCTGCACGAACTGGAACACCAGGTGCGCGACATGCTGGTGTTTGCCCGTGGCGAGTTGCCGCTGGGGGATCGGGTGACCCCGAAAGCGCTGTTCCAGGCCCTGCAGCAGGCGGCCCAGGCGCATGTGCAGGGGCACGCCGTGCGCTGGCAGTGCGACAGTCATCTGGGTGAGCTGCTGTGCAACCGCGACACCCTGGTCGGTGCCTTGCTCAACCTGATTGAAAATGCCCTGCAGGCCAGCGATGGCCCGGCACGGCTGAAGGTGCACCTGTACCGCCGCGAACGTAGCTTGCACCTGTGCGTCAGCGATGCCGGCAGTGGCATCGATGCAGGCTTGCTCGGCCGTTTGGGCGAGCCGTTCCTCACCACCAAGGCCACCGGCACCGGCCTGGGCCTGGCCGTGGTCAAGGCGGTGGTGCGTGCGCACCAGGGCACGATCAACCTGCGCTCGAAGGTCGGCCGTGGTACCTGCGTGCGGGTAGAGCTGCCATTGATCGACGGGCAATTGGCGGAGGGGGTGTAATGGCAATCAAGGTGCTGCTGGTCGAGGATGACCGCGTATTGCGCCAGGCGCTGGGCGATACCCTGGAAATCGGCGGTTTCGCCTACCAGGCCGTGGGCAGTGCCGAAGAAGCGCTGGAGGCCGTACTGGATGACGCGTTCAGCCTGGTGGTCAGTGACGTCAACATGCCCGGTATGGACGGGCATCAGTTGCTCAGCCAGCTGCGCCGCCAGCAGCCACAGTTGCCGGTGCTGTTGATGACGGCGCATGCCGCCGTCGAGCGTGCGGTCGAGGCCATGCGCCAAGGCGCCGCCGACTACCTGGTCAAACCGTTCGAGCCCAAGGCGCTGCTCAGCCTCGTGGAGCGACATGCCGCCGGGCGTGTGACCGGCGAAGAGGGGCCGGTGGCCTGCGAGCCGGCCAGCCGCCAGTTGCTGGAGCTGGCGGCCCGTGTGGCGCGCAGTGACTCGACCGTGCTGATTTCCGGCGAGTCCGGTACTGGCAAGGAAGTGCTGGCGCGCTACATTCACCAGCAGTCGCCGCGCGCGGCGCAGCCCTTCGTGGCGATCAACTGCGCGGCGATCCCCGACAACATGCTCGAGGCCACCCTGTTCGGCCACGAGAAGGGTGCCTTCACCGGTGCTATCGCGGCTCAGGCTGGCAAGTTCGAGCAGGCCGAAGGCGGCACCTTGCTGCTCGACGAAATCTCGGAAATGCCCATGGCCTTGCAGGCCAAGCTGCTGCGTGTGCTGCAGGAGCGGGAGGTGGAGCGGGTAGGCGGGCGCAAGCCGATCAGCCTGGACATTCGGGTGCTGGCCACCACCAACCGCGACCTGGCCGGCGAAGTGGCGGCCGGTCGCTTCCGCGAAGACCTGTACTACCGCCTGTCAGTGTTTCCGCTGGCCTGGCGCCCGCTGCGGGAGCGGCCGGGCGATATCCTGCAGCTGGCTGAGCGCTTGCTGGCGCGCCATGTGGCCAAGATGAAGCACACCCCGGTGCGCCTCTCGCCAGCGGCTCGGGCCTGCCTGCAGGCACATGCCTGGCCGGGCAACGTGCGCGAGCTGGACAACGCCCTGCAGCGGGCGTTGATTCTGCAGCAGGGTGGCGTGATCGAGGCGGCGGATTTTTGTCTGGCAGGCGCCATTCCATTGTCAGCTGGCACCGAGCCATCTCTCGAGGTGGTTGCTGATGCCGGCGGCCTGGGGGATGACATGCGTCGCCACGAGTACCAGATGATCATCGACACCCTGCGCGCCGAGCGCGGCCGCCGCAAAGAGGCGGCCGAACGCCTGGGGATCAGTCCGCGGACGTTACGCTACAAGCTGGCGCAGATGCGCGATGCCGGGTTTGATGTCGAGGCCAGCCTGTTCGGCTGACAGGCCAATCATCTGCAACTGGCGCGGACCTCTGTGGGAGCGGCCTTGCGTCGCGATAGGGCCGCAAAGCGGCCCCGGCGATCTTTGCGGCGGAGCTGAAGTCCTGGGGCCGCTTCGCGCCCCTATCGCGACGCAAGGCCGCTCCCACAGGAATTGTGTGAGCCCTGGGAAATGAGTCGCGAAGGCTGGCACCTTTGTTGCTTTAGGTAGGTCATTCGCCGCATGAGTGTCAAAAAAATGCGGCCGCAGGAGAGAGAAGGGTCATGAGCCAAGGTGTTGAATTCAATCGTCTGATGTTGGACATGCGGGCCATGCAGGCCGATGCCATGTCGCTGCCCAAGGTAACTGCCGCCCCCGAGCTGGCGCCAGGGCAAAGCACCTTCGCCGACATGCTCGGCCAGGCCATCGGCAAGGTGCATGAGACGCAGCAGGCCTCGACCCAACTGGCCAACGCGTTCGAAATCGGCAAAAGCGGCGTCGACCTGACTGACGTGATGATCGCTTCGCAAAAGGCCAGCGTGTCGATGCAAGCCATGACCCAGGTACGCAACAAGCTGGTCCAGGCGTACCAGGACATCATGCAGATGCCGGTTTGAGGACGGATGTAACCCATGGCTGAAGCAGTCGTCGAAAACGCCCCCGCCAAAGCTGGCTCGCCAGCGGCCAAGCCGCCGCTGTTTGGCATGGCGTTTCTGGAAAACATCTCGCAGATGCCCATGCTGCGCCAGATCGGCCTCATGGTCGGCCTGGCGGCCAGCGTGGCCATCGGCTTTGCCGTGGTGCTGTGGTCGCAACAACCCGATTACCGTCCGTTGTACGGCAGCCTGTCGGGCATGGACACCAAGCAGGTCATGGACACCCTGGCCGCTGCTGACATCCCCTATAACGTGGAGCCCAACTCGGGGGCCCTGCTGGTCAAGGCCGACGACCTCTCCCGTGCGCGCCTGAAATTGGCAGCCGCCGGCGTGGCGCCGAGTGACGGCAATGTCGGCTTCGAGCTGCTCGACAAGGAGCAGGGCCTGGGCACCAGCCAGTTCATGGAAGCCACCCGCTACCGCCGCAGCCTTGAAGGCGAACTGGCCCGTACCGTTTCCAGCCTCAACAACGTCAAGGCCGCGCGCGTGCACCTGGCCATCCCGAAAAGTTCGGTGTTCGTGCGTGATGAACGCAAGCCCAGCGCCTCGGTACTGGTCGAGCTGTACCCAGGCCGTGCACTGGAAGCCGGGCAGGTGATGGCCATCGTCAACCTGGTCGCCACCAGCGTGCCGGAACTGGACAAATCCCAGGTCACCGTCGTCGACCAGAAAGGCAACCTGCTGTCCGAACAGATTCAGGATTCCGCGCTGACCCAGGCCGGCAAGCAGTTCGAATACAGCCGCCGGGTGGAAGGCATGCTCACCCAGCGTGTGCACAACATTCTACAGCCGGTGTTGGGCAATGACCGCTACAAGGCCGAAGTGTCCGCCGACCTCGACTTCAGCGCGGTCGAGTCCACCTCCGAACAGTTCAACCCCGACCAGCCGGCGTTGCGCAGCGAGCAGTCGGTCGACGAACAACGTGCCAGCAGCCAAGGCCCGCAAGGCGTGCCTGGCGCGCTGAGCAACCAGCCGCCAGGCGCCGCTTCGGCACCGCAGACCACTGGTGGCGCGGCTACCCCGGCTGCTGCCATTCAGCCTGGCCAACCGCTGGTGGATGCCAACGGCCAGCAGATCATGGACCCGGCCACCGGTCAGCCGATGCTCGCGCCGTACCCGTCAGACAAACGTCAGCAAAGCACCAAGAACTTCGAGCTGGACCGTTCCATCAGCCACACCCGCCAGCAGCAGGGGCGCATGACTCGCCTGTCGGTAGCGGTGGTGGTGGACGACCAGGTCAAGATCGACCCGGCCACTGGCGATACCACGCGGGCGCCATGGGGTGCCGAGGACCTGGCGCGCTTTACCCGCCTGGTGCAGGACGCAGTCGGCTTCGATGCCAGCCGTGGCGACAGCGTGACGGTGATCAACGTGCCGTTCGCCGCCGACCGTGGCGAGGAAATCGCCGATATCGCCTTCTACCAGCAGCCGTGGTTCTGGGATATCGTCAAACAGGTGCTGGGCGTGGTGTTCATCCTGGTGCTGGTGTTCGGCGTGCTGCGGCCAGTGCTGAACAACATTACCGGGGGCGGCAAGCAGGCTGCCCCGGACAGCGACATGGAGCTGGGCGGCATGATGGGTCTGGATGGCGAACTGGCCAACGACCGCGTCAGCCTGGGTGGCCCGACAAGCATTCTGCTGCCTAGCCCGAGCGAGGGTTACGAGGCACAGCTCAACGCAATCAAAGGCCTGGTGGCCGAAGACCCGGGCCGTGTGGCTCAGGTCGTGAAAGACTGGATCAACGCCGATGAGTGATAACCGAGCCGTTACCGCCAAGCTGAGCCGCGTCGACAAGGCGGCGATCCTCCTGCTCTCGCTGGGCGAGACCGATGCGGCCCAGGTGCTGCGGCACATGGGCCCGAAGGAAGTGCAGCGGGTGGGGGTGGCCATGGCGCAGATGGGCAATGTGCACCGTGACCAGGTTGAACAGGTGATGAGCGAGTTCGTCGACATCGTCGGCGACCAGACCAGCCTGGGCGTCGGTTCTGATGCGTACATCCGCAAGATGCTCAACCAGGCCCTGGGCGAGGACAAGGCCAACGGCCTGGTCGACCGCATCCTGCTCGGCGGCAATACCAGCGGCCTGGACAGCCTCAAGTGGATGGAACCGCGTGCCGTGGCCGACGTGATCCGCTATGAGCACCCACAGATCCAGGCCATCGTGGTCGCCTACCTCGACCCGGACCAGGCCGGTGAAGTGCTGAGCAACTTCGACCACAAGGTGCGCCTGGACATCGTCCTGCGCGTGTCATCGCTGAACACCGTGCAACCCGCGGCGCTGAAGGAGCTGAACCAGATTCTCGAAAAGCAGTTCTCGGGCAACTCCAACGCCGCGCGCACCACCCTGGGTGGCATCAAGCGGGCGGCCGACATCATGAACTTCCTCGACAGCTCGGTGGAAGGCGCACTGATGGACGCGATCCGCGAAATCGACAGCGACCTGTCGGAGCAGATCGAAGACCTGATGTTCGTCTTCAACAACCTGGCCGACGTCGACGACCGGGGCATCCAGGCGCTGTTGCGCGAAGTGTCCTCCGACGTGTTGGTGGTGTCGCTCAAGGGCGCCGACGAGCGGGTCAAGGACAAGATCTTCAAGAACATGTCCAAACGTGCTTCGGAGTTGCTGCGCGACGATCTGGAGGCCAAAGGGCCGGTACGGGTCAGCGACGTGGAAACCGCGCAGAAAGAAATCCTCACCATTGCCCGGCGTATGGCCGAGGCCGGCGAGATCGTGCTTGGCGGCAAGGGCGCCGAGGAAATGATCTAAGGTATTCGCGATACCATGGCCGACGCCGCCTTTTGTAGGCGCGGGTTTACCCGCGAAGGCGTCGGCCCTGGCAATCGAGGTTGTCGCTGCCGACGCATTCGCGGGTGAACCCGCTCCTACAAGGGACCGTGTCGGCCGAACATGGTTTGAGAACATGACAGCATGTCCAGCAAAGAACATCACCCCAGCGACTTGATCCGCGCCCGCGACCTCGAGGGCGTGGACGTGTGGACGCTGCCCAGCTTCGACCCGGAACCGGAGCCTGCGCCCGAGCCAGAGCCGGAACCCGAGGTCATCGCGGAAGAAGTCGAGGAAGTGCCGCTGGAAGAAGTCCAGCCACTGACCTTGGAAGAGCTCGAAGCCATCCGTCAGGAGGCCTACAACGAGGGCTTCGCCACCGGTGAGCGCGAAGGTTTCCACAGTACTCAGCTCAAAGTCCGCCAGGAGGCCGAAGAGGCCCTGAAGGCCAAGCTGGAAAGCCTCGAGCGGCTGATGGCCAACCTGATGGAGCCGATCGCCGAGCAGGACACGCAGATCGAGAAAAGCCTGGTGCACCTGATCGCGCACATGAGCCGTCAGGTGATTGGCCGCGAGCTGCGCAACGATTCCAGCCAGATCACTCAGGTGCTGCGCGAAGCGCTCAAGCTGCTGCCCATGGGCGCGGACAATATCCGCATCCACCTCAACCCGCAGGATTTCGAGCTGGCCAAGGCCCTGCGCGAACGCCATGAGGAGAACTGGCGGCTGTTGGAAGACAGCGCGCTGCTACCGGGTGGTTGCCGCATCGAGACGGCCCACAGCCGTATCGATGCCACCATGGAAACGCGTATCGAAAAAGCGGTGGCGCAGCTGTTCGACCAGTTGCACGACCATTCCCTGCACCCGGCGGCGCCAGACATGACGATAGACCTGGACGCGCCGGCCGAGCGTGCCGTGGACAGCCCAGATGCACCTTGAACGCACCAGTTTCGGCAAGCGCCTCGGCTCTTACGCTGAGGCCATCGAGCTGCCTGCCCAGCCCATCGTCGAAGGCCGCTTGCTGCGTATGGTTGGCCTCACCCTGGAAGCCGAAGGCCTGCGCGCAGCAGTGGGCAGCCGCTGCCTGGTGATCAACGATGACAGTTATCACCCGGTGCAGGTCGAGGCCGAAGTCATGGGCTTTGCCGGGCCCAAGGTGTTTCTGATGCCGGTGGGCAGTATCGTCGGCATCGCGCCGGGGGCCCGGGTCGTGCCGCTGGATGACGGCGGCCGTCTGCCCATGGGCATGAGCATGCTGGGCCGGGTGCTCGACGGCGCCGGCCGTGCGCTGGATGGCAAGGGCGGGATGAAGGCCGAGGACTGGGTGCCGATGGACGGCCCGGTGATCAACCCGCTCAACCGCGACCCTATCAGCAAGCCGTTGGATGTGGGCATTCGCAGTATCAACGGCCTGCTTACCGTCGGCCGTGGTCAGCGGCTGGGCCTGTTTGCCGGTACCGGGGTGGGTAAATCGGTGCTGCTGGGCATGATGACCCGCTTCACCGAAGCCGAAATCATCGTGGTCGGCCTGATCGGTGAGCGGGGGCGCGAGGTGAAGGAGTTCATCGAGCACATCCTCGGTGAAGAGGGCCTCAAGCGCTCGGTGGTGGTGGCTTCGCCGGCTGACGATGCCCCGCTGATGCGCCTGCGCGCCGCCATGTATTGCACACGCATTGCCGAGTACTTCCGCGACAAAGGCAAGAATGTGCTGTTGCTGATGGACTCGTTGACCCGTTTCGCCCAGGCCCAGCGGGAAATTGCCTTGGCCATCGGCGAGCCACCGGCCACCCGGGGTTACCCGCCATCGGTGTTCGCCAAGCTGCCCAAGCTGGTGGAGCGGGCAGGCAATGGCGAACCTGGCGGTGGTTCGATCACTGCGTTCTATACTGTGCTGTCTGAAGGCGACGATCAGCAAGACCCGATCGCCGACTCGGCGCGGGGCGTGCTTGACGGCCACTTTGTGCTGTCGCGTCGGCTGGCTGAGGAGGGCCATTACCCGGCCATCGACATCGAAGCGTCGATCAGCCGGGTCATGCCCCAAGTGGTCGATGCCGACCACTTGCGCCAGGCGCAGAAGTTCAAGCAACTGTGGTCGCGCCTGTCGCAAAGCCGCGACCTGATCAACGTGGGGGCTTACGTGGCCGGCGGTGATCCGGAGACCGACCTGGCCATTGCCTTGCAATCGAAGCTGGTTGAGTTCCTGCGCCAAGGCCTGCGCGAGAATGTGGGCATGGCGCAGAGCCGCGAACAGCTGGGGGCAATTTTCACGCCCCCGGCAGGTTGATAAGCCATGGCGCTGCCCGGACGTGCCGCGCGCCTGGCGCCGGTGGTGGACATGGCCGAAGAAGCCGAGCGCAAGGCGGCTCAGCGCCTTGGTCATTTCCAGCAGCAGGTGGCCACGGCCCAGGCCAAGCTGGCCGAGCTGGAGCGCTTTCGCGAGGATTACCAGCTGCAGTGGATCAACCGCGGCGGGCAAGGGGTCAATGGCAGCTGGCTGGTCAATTATCAGCGTTTTCTGGGGCAGCTGGAAACGGCCATGACCCAGCAGCGGCAAAGCCTGGTCTGGCACCAGAACAACCTCAATAACGCCCGAGGTACCTGGCAGCAGGCCTATGCCCGGGTGGAAGGTTTGCGCAAGCTGGTACAGCGCTACCAGGACGAGGCCCGGCGCGCTGAAGACAAGCGCGAGCAGCGCTTGCTGGATGAGCTGTCGCAGCGCCTGCCGCGGCAAAACCAGCTATAGGTGTTCGCCGCAGGCCTTGCAGCGGAATAATTGGCCCGAAACAAATGCGAGGTCTTGCCCGCGAATGCGGTGGCGGCTGTGACGGTGTATGACCGGGTATGTTGGCTGGCAGGTCCGGCCTATTCGCGGGTGAACCCGCTCCTACCACGGTATTGGGCGACACCACCGATTGATGTAGGAGCGGGTTTACCCGCGAAGAGGCCGTACAGGCCATCAAAGCCACGAGCCTGCATCCGCTTGCCACCCCCACCATCGCCTGCTAAACCTTAGAGCAGTTGCATCCGCCATCATCGAAGGAATCGCTAGCATGGCAGTCGAGACTGATTTTTCGCAGGACGGGAAAAAGCTGACCATCAAGATCAAGGGGCGCTTCGATTTCGGCAAGCATCAGGAGTTTCGCGACGCCTACGAACGCCAGCCCAGGCGCCCGGATTCGGTGGTCGTCGACCTGAAGGACACCACCTACCTCGACAGCTCCGCGCTGGGCATGCTGCTGTTGCTGCGCGACCACGCGGGCGGCGACGAGTCGGATGTGCGGGTAGTGCATGCCAGTTCCGACGTGCGCAAGATTCTCGCTATCTCCAATTTCGAAAAACTCTTCGATATCAGTTGAGTGCCGACATGCCGGCTGAACAGGCGTTGACCGTGCTGGTCGCCGAAGACAGTGCTGTCGATCGCCTTCTGCTTGCGCAGATCGTGCGCCGCCAGGGGCATCAGGTATTCACTGCGGAGAACGGCGAGCAGGCGGTAGCGCTGTACCTCGAGCGGCGCCCGCAACTGGTACTGCTGGACGCCCTGATGCCGGTCATGGATGGCTTCGAGGCGGCGCGGCAGATCAAGGCATTGGCTGGCGAAGCGCTGGTGCCGATCATTTTCCTGACGTCGCTGAATGAAGAAGAGGGGCTGGTGCGTTGCCTGGAGGCGGGGGGCGATGATTTCATGGCCAAGCCCTACAGCGCGGTGATCCTGGCTGCCAAGATTCGCGCCATGGACCGCCTGCGTCGCTTGCAGGCAACGGTACTGGAACAGCGTGACCAGATCACCCGGCATCACCATCACCTGCTTAACGAGCAGCGGGTCGCCAAGGCGGTGTTCGACAAGGTGGCCCACTCTGGTTGCCTTTCTGCGCCCAACATTCGCTACCTGCAATCGCCTTACGCGCTGTTCAATGGCGACCTGATGCTGGCGGCATTTACCCCGGCCGGCGACATGCGTGTGCTGCTTGGCGATTTCACCGGTCACGGCCTGCCGGCGGCGGTCGGCGCCATGCCGATGGCTGAGGTGTTCTACGGCATGACCGCCAAGGGCTACGGCATGGCGCAGATCCTGCGCGAGATGAATGCCAAGCTCAAGCGCATCCTGCCGGTGGACATGTTCTGCTGTGCGCTGCTGCTCAACCTCAGCATGCAGCGCGGCTCGGTGGAGGTATGGAATGGCGGTATGCCTGATGGCTATCGCTTGTCGGTGGATGGCCAAGTGCTGTCGGCACTGAGTTCGCGGCACCTGCCGCTGGGCATTCTGGCCGCTGAGCGCTTCGATGACAGCACAGAGGTGTTGCCGCTGGCACCGGGCGAGCGCCTGTTGCTGCTGTCAGACGGTGTGCTCGATACCGCCGACGACCAGGAGCGCCTGTTTGGCGTACAGCGCCTGCGAGCGGTGCTGGCCGACAACCGCGACCCTGTGCAGTTGTTCGATGAGCTGATGCTGGCCCTGGAGCGTTTTGGTGGGCAGCCACGCGATGACATCAGCTTGTGCGACATTCGCATGTTCACTGCCGAGGAGCGGGTGCCGGCACCGATGATCTACTCTGATAGTGGCCGCTCCAGCCCGCTGGACTGGTCGCTGAGCTTCGAAGTGCGGGGCGAAAGCCTCAAGCGCTTCAACCCTGTGCCTTACCTGGTGCAGTTGTTGCAAGAAATTCATGGCCTGCGCGCGCGTACCGGCAACTTGCACAGTGTGCTTAGCGAGTTGTATGCCAATGCGCTTGAGCATGGTGTGCTGGGCCTGGACTCACAGCTCAAGCGCGATGTGCAAGGCTTTACCGACTATTACCAGGAGCGCGCCCGGCGCCTGGGCTCGCTGACCGAAGGCTTTGTAAGCATCGATTTCAAGGTTGAACCGCATGGCGGCGGTGGGCGTCTGATGATCGAGGTGCGCGACAGCGGTGCCGGCTTCGACGTGCAGCAAGTGCTTGCGCGGCCTTCGCTGGATCAGGGGCTGAGCGGTCGCGGTCTGAATCTGGTGCGGCAGTTGGCCAGTGACGCGCGCTGGAGTGAAGGCGGGCGTTGCGCGCATGTGGAGTTCGTATGGTGAGCCACGGGTTGGCTCGGGCATAATCTGGCTTGATCAAGGAGTGAACAAGTGACTGACATGCATATTGACCACAAGGTACTCAGTGACCTGCGTGAGGTCATGGAAGATGGCTACCTGCAGTTGGTGCAGACTTTTCTCGACGACTCAGAGCGGCGTCTTGGCCAGCTGCACGCGGCCAAAAGCGCCGAGGAGCTTGGCGCGGCAGCCCACAGTTTCAAGGGCAGCAGCAGCAACATGGGCGCGGTGGCCTTGGCCAGCCTGTGCCAGCAGCTCGAAGAGCGCGCACGGCGGCCCCCGTTATATGGAATTGAAGACTTGATCAGCCGCATCGACATGGAATTCGTCGTGGTGCAGCACTTTTACCGTGGTGAGCAGCAACGTATTTCCGCAGGCTGATACGCGAGTTGGCGCGAGTCTTGCCTGTCTCTGCCCGATGATTTTTGTTTCTGGCGCGGAGACCGCTCGATGCCTGTCGCACCCAACCCTTTGTTGCAAGCCAATGCCATTGCCAAGACCTCGCGTTCGGCCACCGTGCAGGCGGACAAGCCGCTGCAGGCGCTGGGCGACAAGGGCGATGCCTTTGGCCAGGTGATGGCCAAGCAGGGCCGCGACAAGGTTACCGGGCAGGACGACAAGGTCGCTCAAGCCAAGCCCAAGGACAAACCTGATGCGGCAGCCGGCGGCAAGAAAGACCCGGCTGGCAAAGCTGCAGTTGCCGATGACGGCAACAAGTTGCCAGAAGAGGATTCGGCCCAGGCCGATACGGGTGTGCGTGATGCCAGCCTGGTGGCCGGTCAGGTCACTGATGCCCAGCCCGGCGCGCAACTGATCCAGGCTCAGGCCGAGGCGGTGGCGCCGGTGCTGCAGGCGGCCACGGCGCAAACCCAGGTCGCCGCGGCACTGCCTGAAGAGCCGTCCGCCGAGGAGGCCTTCGATCCGGATGCTGACCCCCTGGCCAACCTGCCAACCCTGCGCCTCGCGCTGGAGCACAGTGCCCAGGCCAAGGGTGGCACCTCGGCACATGCCCTTGATGCTGCCCAGGCTCAGGGCGAGGAAGGGCAGGCGGCCGTCAATACCTTGGCGAATTTGGTCGAGAATACCGATGGCGAAAGCGCCGAATCCGGTGACAAGGCCTTTGGCAGCTTGCTTGAGGACGGCCTGAAAGACACCAAGAGTGCCAGCAGCGACACCCGCATCGATGATTTTGCCAACCGCCTGGCCAGCCTGACCCAGGCGGCCACGGCCAAGACCGCCAATGCCGTGCCGGCCAATGCGAACCCGCTGCATCAGCCATTGCCAATGAACCAGAACGCTTGGGCAGAAGGCCTGGTCAACCGGGTCATGTACCTGTCCAGCCAGAACCTCAAGTCGGCTGATATCCAACTGGAGCCAGCAGAACTCGGTCGCCTCGACATTCGCGTCAATGTTGCGGCGGACCAGGCCACCCAGGTCACCTTCATCAGCGGCCACGCCGGCGTACGTGATGCCCTCGACAGCCAGGTGCATCGCCTGCGCGAACTGTTTGCCCAGCAGGGGTTGGCGCAGCCGGATGTCAACGTGGCTGACCAGTCGCGCGGGCAGCAACAACAGCAGGGGCAGGCGCAGGGCAGCAACCTTTCCGGGGTGGCGGCGCGCCGGGCCGAGCAGGGTGGGGTCGAGGCGGTCGATGGCGTCCGGCCTTTGGAGCAGCAGGTGGTTGTCGGCGACAGTGCGGTCGATTACTACGCCTGATAACGGTTGGCCTGGGCTGGCTTCTTCACGGGCGAGCCCGCTCCCACAGGCATTTCGTTGATTTCGAACCCTGTGCGGTAGCGGTGGGAGCGGGCGTGGCCGCGAAGCAGCCAGCACCGCAAAACCTGCTGGAATCCATCCCCTGCAAAATCTGGCATAACACTTGCTCAAGCCAAGCCATCCTCCCTTGAACCCCCCGATGGACGACGGATTATTGGCATGGCGAAGAGCGAAGCAGTCAAAGACCCCGCCACTAAAGGCAAACTCAAGCTGATCCTGCTGGCCGTCGTAGGCCTGCTGCTGGCGATCGGCCTTTCGGTGGGCGCTACCTGGTTCATCATGCACAAGAGCGAGCCCGCTCCGGCCGCCGAGGCCGCGGCCAGCAACGTCAAGCCGGCGGCGATCTACGAGGCGCTGACCCCGGCCTTCGTGGTCAACTTCAACCAGAACGGCCGCCAGCGCTACATGCAGCTGAGCATCACCCTGCAGGCGCGTAACCAGGCCGACCTGGATGCCCTCAAGGTGCACATGCCGGTGATCCGCAACAACCTGGTGATGATGTTCTCCGGGCAAGGGTTCGACACCCTCGCCAGCAGCCCGGTAGGGCAGGAGATGCTGCGTCAGAAGGCCACCGCGGTGGTCCAGGAAGTGGCGCAGAAGGAAGTCGGCAAGCCGGTCATCGACCAGTTGCTGTTCACCAATTTCGTATTGCAGTAGGAGTCCGCAATGGCCGTACAGGACCTGCTGTCCCAGGATGAAATCGATGCCCTGTTGCACGGTGTCGACGACGGGCTGGTGCAGACCGAGAGTGCATCCGAGCCTGGCAGTATCAAAAGCTACGACCTGACCAGTCAGGACCGTATCGTGCGGGGTCGCATGCCGACCCTGGAAATGATCAACGAGCGCTTCGCCCGCTACACCCGTATCAGCATGTTCAACCTGCTACGCCGCTCCGCAGACGTGGCCGTGGGGGGCGTGCAGGTCATGAAGTTCGGCGAATACGTGCACTCGCTGTACGTGCCCACCAGCCTCAACCTGGTCAAGATCAAGCCGCTGCGCGGCACTTCGCTGTTCATCCTCGACGCCAAGCTGGTGTTCAAGCTGGTGGACAACTTTTTTGGCGGCGATGGCCGCCACGCCAAGATCGAAGGGCGTGAGTTCACCCCGACCGAACTGCGTGTGGTGCGCATGGTGCTGGACCAGTGTTTCGTCGACCTCAAGGAAGCCTGGCAGGCGATCATGCCGGTCAGCTTCGAGTACATGAACTCCGAGGTCAACCCGGCCATGGCCAACATTGTCGGCCCCAGCGAGGCGGTGGTGGTGTCCACTTTCCACATCGAACTGGACGGTGGCGGCGGCGATCTGCACGTGACCATGCCGTACTCGATGATCGAGCCGGTGCGGGAAATGCTCGACGCCGGTTTCCAGTCGGACCTGGACGACCAAGACGAGCGCTGGGTCAAGGCCCTGCGCGAGGACGTGCTGGACGTGGCCGTGCCAATGACCGCCACGGTCGCCCGACGCCAGCTGAAGCTGCGCGACATCCTGCACATGCAGCCGGGTGACGTGATCCCGGTGGAGCTGCCGGAGCACCTGGTGCTGCGCGCTAACGGGGTACCAGCGTTCAAGGCGCGGCTGGGCTCGCACAAGGGCAACCTGGCCCTGCAGATCATTGACCCGATCGAACGCCGCTGACGGTGTGCCGGTCGCTTACAACGAATTGAATGCCTGTCGAGGAAATCATGGCTAACGAAAACGAGATCACCTCCCCAGAGGACCAGGCACTGGCCGATGAGTGGGCCGCAGCGTTGGAAGAAACCGGTTCTGCCGGCCAGGCCGACATCGATGCACTGCTGGGCGGGGACACTGGCAGCAGCGGCCCGGGCCGCCTGCCGATGGAAGAATTCGCCAGCTCGCCGAAGCCGAACGAAAATGTCAGCCTCGAAGGCCCTAACCTGGACGTGATCCTGGATATCCCGGTGAACATTTCCATGGAAGTGGGCAGCACCGAGATCAACATCCGCAACCTGCTGCAGCTCAACCAGGGCTCGGTGATCGAGCTCGACCGCCTGGCCGGGGAGCCGCTCGACGTGCTGGTCAACGGCACGCTGATCGCCCATGGCGAAGTGGTCGTGGTCAACGAAAAGTTCGGCATCCGCCTGACCGACGTGATCAGCCCCAGCGAACGTATCAAGAAGCTGCGCTGAGTGAAGGGCACGATGCGCGCCATCGCCGTGGCAGCGGTGCTGTTCGCCAGCCACGCCTGCCTGGCTGCGGCCACGCCAGCGGCCACCCCGGCGGCTCAACCTGGCAGTCTCGGCGGGCAGCTGGCGCAGATGGTCTTGGGCCTGCTGCTGGTGGTGGGCCTGATCTTCTTCCTGGCCTGGCTGCTGCGGCGCCTGCAGAGCACCGCTGTGAAGGGTGGGCAGGTGATCGAGATTGTCGGCAGCCGTGCCATCGGCCCGCGTGACCGCCTGCTGCTGGTGCAGGTGGGCAAGGAGCAGATCCTGATAGGCCATACCCCCGGCACCATCGAGGCCCTGCACGTACTGGCCGAACCCGTGGAAGTGCCGGCAAGCGTCCGTCAGGCGACGCCGGAGTTTGCCCAGCGGCTGATGGAGCTGATGGGCAAGGACCCTAAGGACAACAAGTGATGAGCGGCGCGCTGCGTACGTTGTTGACTCTGGCGCTGCTGCTGGCTGCGCCGCTGGCCCTGGCCGCCGACCCGCTGTCGATCCCGGCCATCACCCTGTCCAACACCCCGGACGGGCAACAGGAATATTCGGTCAGCCTGCAAATCCTGCTGATCATGACCGCGCTGAGCTTCATCCCGGCGTTCGTCATTCTGATGACCAGCTTTACCCGCATCATCATCGTGTTTTCGATTTTGCGCCAGGCCCTGGGCCTGCAGCAGACGCCGTCGAACCAGCTGTTGACCGGCATGGCGCTGTTCCTGACCATGTTCATCATGGCGCCGGTGTTCGATCGGGTGAACCAGGACGCGCTGCAGCCGTACCTGAAGGAGCAGATGACTGCCCAGCAGGCGATCGACAAGGCCCAGGGCCCGCTCAAGGACTTCATGCTGGCGCAAACCCGGCAGAGCGACCTTGACTTGTTCATGCGCCTGTCCAAGCGCACCGACATCGCCGGCCCCGACCAGGTGCCGCTGACGATCCTGGTGCCGGCATTCGTCACGTCGGAGCTCAAGACCGCGTTCCAGATCGGGTTCATGATCTTCATCCCGTTCCTGATCATCGACATGGTGGTGGCCAGTGTGCTGATGGCCATGGGTATGATGATGCTGTCGCCGCTGATCATCTCGCTGCCCTTCAAGATCATGCTGTTCGTGCTGGTCGACGGCTGGGCGCTGATCATGGGCACCCTGGCCAGCAGTTTCGGCGGCGTCTGACGCCGTCAAGGAGAGCCGCCGATGACACCTGAAGTAGCTGTCGACCTGTTCCGTGATGCCCTGTGGCTGACAACCTTGATGGTTGCCGTGCTGGTGGTGCCGAGCCTGTTGGTGGGCCTGGTGGTGGCGATGTTCCAGGCTGCCACGCAGATCAACGAACAGACCCTGAGCTTTCTGCCGCGCCTGCTGGTGATGCTGATCACGCTGATCATTGCCGGGCCGTGGCTGGTGCAGAAATTCATGGAGTACATCACCACGCTCTACACCAACATCCCGCAGCTCATAGGTTGATGCGGCGATGCTGGAACTGACCGACACGCAGATCGGCACCTGGGTCGCCACCTTCATCCTGCCGTTGTTCAGGGTGACCGCGGTGCTGATGACCATGCCGATTTTCGGTACCCGCATGTTGCCGGCGCGGGTGCGCTTGTACGTGTCCGTGGCCATCACCGTGGTAATCGTGCCGGCACTGCCGCCACTGCCTGAATTCGACCCGCTGAGCCTGCGCGGTTTGCTGCTGTGTGCCGAGCAGATCATCGTTGGCGCACTGTTTGGCCTGGCCTTGCAGTTGTTGTTCCAGGCTTTCGTGATTGCCGGGCAGATTGTTGCGGTGCAGATGGGCATGGCCTTCGCCTCGATGGTTGACCCCGCCAACGGGGTCAACGTCACGGTAATCAGCCAGTTCATGACCATGCTGGTGAGTGTGTTGTTCCTGTTGATGAACGGCCACCTGGTGGTGTTCGAGGTGCTGACCGAAAGTTTTACCACCTTGCCGGTGGGGAGTGCGCTGGTGGTCAACCACTTCTGGGAGCTGGCCGGGCGCATGGGCTGGGTGTTCGGTGCCGGCCTGCTGTTGATTCTGCCGGTGATTGCCGCGCTGCTGGTGGTGAACATCGCCTTTGGCGTAATGACCCGCGCAGCGCCACAGCTGAATATTTTCTCCATCGGCTTCCCGCTGACCTTGGTCATGGGCATGTTCGTCTTCTGGGTGGGCCTGGCCGATATACTGTCTCACTATCAGGCATTGGCCAGTGAAACGCTGCAGTGGCTGCGTGAGCTGGCGAGGGCGCGCTGAACATGGCAGAAAGCGAGAGCGGTCAGGACAAGACAGAAGACCCCACCGAAAAGCGCAAGCGCGACGCCCGTGAGAAGGGCGAGGTCGCGCGCTCCAAGGAGCTGAACACGGTGGCGGTGACCCTGGCGGGCGCTGGTGGCCTGCTGGCATTCGGTGGTCACTTGGCCGAAACATTGCTGGCGTTGATGCGCATGAACTTCAGCCTGACCCGCGACATCATCGTCGACGAGCGGGCGATGGGGGCCTTTCTGCTGGCCTCGGGCAAGATGGCTATCTGGGCGGTGCAGCCGGTGTTGATCCTGCTGTTCGTGATTTCCTTCGTGGCGCCCATCGCGCTTAGCGGCTTCTTGTTCTCGGGCAGCTTGCTGCAGCCCAAATTCAGCCGCATGAACCCGCTGTCGGGGATCAAGCGCATGTTCTCGATGCAGGCCTTGACTGAATTGCTCAAGGCGCTGGCCAAGTTTTTCGTGATTCTGGTGGTGGCGGTGGTGGTGCTCTCCGGTGACCGCCAGGCCTTGCTGTCGATTGCCAATGAGCCGCTGGAGCAGGCGATCATCCATAGCTTGCAGGTGGTGGGCTGGAGTGCCTTGTGGATGTCGGCCGGGCTGTTGCTGATTGCCGCGGCAGATGTGCCGTTCCAGCTCTACCAGACGCACAAGAAAATGAAGATGACCAAGCAGGAAGTGCGCGACGAGTACAAGGACAGCGAGGGCAAGCCCGAGGTCAAGCAACGTATTCGCCAACTGCAGCGCGAGGTGTCGCAGCGGCGCATGATGGCGGCGGTACCGGATGCAGATGTGATCATCACCAACCCGACGCATTATGCGGTGGCGTTGCAATACGACCCGGAGAAAGGCGGTGCGGCGCCGTTGCTGCTGGCCAAGGGTAGCGATTTCATGGCGTTGAAGATTCGTGAAATTGGCGTGGAGCACAACATCCAGATCCTCGAGTCGCCGGCGCTGGCGCGGGCGATCTATTACTCCACCGAACTTGAGCAGGAGATCCCGGCGGGGCTGTACCTGGCGGTGGCGCAGGTGCTGGCGTATGTGTTCCAGATTCGCCAATACCGCGCCGGCAAGGGCAAGCGCCCAGAGCCGCTGAAGGACGACCTGCCGATCCCGCCGGACCTGCGCCGCGACAGTTGACCTTGTGTCACGGCTTCTGGCTCTTTCGCGGGTAAACCCGCTCCTACCACGGTGGTGGGCACATGTCGGCGGTTGGCGCGCTGTAGGAGCGGGTTTACCCGCGAAAGGGCCGGGCCTGCTGGCCAATCTCCACCCGCCGTTCACCATTGCCGCCGCTACCGTATTCGCGGGTAAACCCGCTCCTACACCTGATCGGGGATGGACACACATCGGTGATTGGGCGCAGGCCGTCGTGTAGAACGGGTTCACCCGCGAAAGGGCCGGCACCGGCAACATAAATCTCCCTTCGAGCAAAGTTGGAAGGCTTCTTGCAAAGCCACGCCCAGGCGCCCCCTGGGCGTCAAAGTTTTGCATCAAGAGGACTCGCGGTGGATCGCACTCAGTTAATCAGCAACGCCCGCAACAACCTGGCCGGGCTCGGCCGGGGCAACCTGGGTGTGCCGCTGTTACTGCTGGTGATGTTGGCAATGATGATGTTGCCGATACCGCCGTTCCTGCTCGACGTGTTCTTCACCTTCAACATCGCCCTGTCGATCGTGGTGCTGCTGGTCTGTGTATACGCCCTGCGCCCCCTCGACTTCGCCGCGTTCCCCACCATCCTGCTGGTGGCCACGTTGTTGCGCCTGGCCCTGAACGTGGCGTCCACCCGTGTGGTCATGCTGCATGGCCAGGAGGGCCACGGCGCTGCCGGTAAAGTGATCCAGGCCTTTGGTGAGGTGGTGATCGGCGGTAACTACGTGGTCGGTGCCGTGGTGTTCGCCATCCTCATGATCATCAACTTCGTGGTGGTGACCAAGGGTGCCGGGCGTATCTCGGAAGTGAGTGCGCGTTTCACCCTCGACGCCATGCCTGGCAAGCAGATGGCCATCGACGCCGACCTCAATGCCGGCTTGATCGACCAGGCCCAGGCCAAGCACCGCCGTGCCGAGGTGGCGCAGGAGGCCGAGTTCTACGGTTCGATGGACGGTGCCAGCAAGTTCGTGCGCGGCGACGCCATCGCCGGCTTGCTGATCCTGTTCATCAACCTGATCGGTGGCATGCTCATCGGCATGCTGCAGCACAATATGTCGTTCAGCGAGGCCGGCAAGGTCTACGCCCTGCTGACCATTGGTGACGGTTTGGTGGCGCAATTGCCATCACTGCTGCTGTCCACCGCCGCCGCGATCATGGTCACCCGTGCTTCAGGCTCTGAAGACATGGGCAAGCTGATCAATCGGCAGATGTTCGATTCGCCCAAGGCGCTGGCGGTGTCGGCGGGGCTGATGATCGTCATGGGCCTGGTGCCGGGCATGCCGCACATTGCCTTCCTCAGCCTCGGCCTGATGGCGGCCGGCGGCGCCTACCTGGTGTGGAAGAAACAGCAACAGGCCAAGGTCAAAGCCCAGCAAGAGGCGCAGCGTCAGCAGGACCTGCTGCCCTCGCCACAGCGCGCGCTGGAAACCAAGGAGCTGGGTTGGGACGACGTCACCCCCATCGACATGATCGGCCTGGAGGTCGGCTATCGGCTGATCCCGCTGGTCGATCGCAACCAGGGCGGCCAGTTGCTGGCGCGGATCAAGGGCGTGCGCAAGAAGCTGTCGCAGGACCTGGGCTTTCTGATGCCCACCGTGCACATTCGTGACAACCTCGACCTGCAGCCCAGCGCCTATCGCCTGACCCTGATGGGGGTGATTCTGGCCGAGGCGGAGATCTACCCGGACCGCGAACTGGCGATCAACCCTGGGCAGGTGTTTGGCACCCTCAACGGTATTGCCGCGCGCGACCCGGCGTTTGGCCTGGAAGCGGTGTGGATCGACGTCGGCCAGCGCTCGCAGGCGCAGTCGCTGGGTTACACCGTGGTCGATGCCAGTACCGTGGTGGCCACCCACCTCAACCAGATCCTGCAGAAACATTGCCACGAGCTGATCGGCCACGAAGAGGTTCAGCAGCTGCTGCAGGTGCTGGCCAAGGCATCGCCTAAACTTGCAGAAGAGCTGGTGCCGGGTGTCATTTCCTTGTCGGGGCTGCTCAAGGTGCTGCAAGCCCTGTTGTCGGAACAGGTGCCAGTGCGCGATATTCGCAGTATTGCCGAGGCTATCGCGAACAACGCCGGCAAGAGTCAAGATACCGCCGCACTGGTGGCGGTGGTGCGCGTCGGATTGTGTCGCGCCATCGTGCAAAGCATTGTCGGCGTTGAGTCGGAGCTTCCAGTGATTACCCTGGAGCCAAGGTTGGAACAGATTTTGCTGAATAGTCTGCAAAGGGCCGGGCAGGGTCAGGAAGATGGTGTTCTTCTGGAGCCTAGCATGGCCGAGAAGCTGCAACGTTCGCTGATCGAGGCGGCCCAGCGCCAGGAAATGCAGGGTCAGCCGGCCATCCTGCTGGTCGCCGGCCCGATCCGCGCCATGTTGTCGCGTTTCGGTCGCCTGGCTGTACCGAATTTGCATGTTCTGGCGTATCAGGAAATACCGGACAACAAGCAAGTCACCATCGTTGCCACCGTGGGCCCTAACGGCTGAGGTAGGGGATAATGCAAGTTAAGCGATTTTTCGCCGCCGATATGCGTCAGGCCATGAAACTGGTCCGTGACGAGCTGGGCGCCGATGCCGCAATCATTGGCAACCGCCGCATTGCCGGTGGTGTCGAGCTGACGGCCGCGCTGGACTACAAGCTGTCCGCCCTGGCCCCGCGTGTGCCCAACGCCGAGCTGGAAGAAGAGCTGCGCAAGACCCACACGCGCATTGCCACTGCCCAGGCCGAGCTGGACCAGCGTCAGGACAGCAGCGACAACAACCGCCAATTGTTCGCCGGGCAATCTTTGACCGCTGCCGAACCGTTGATCGAGCCGCACGTCGATGCCCCTGAGGCCGCCGCCGTACCGGCTGCTGCGCCGGTTGACCCGCGCCTGTTCGATGCCATGCGCTCGGAGCTGTCGGGTCTGCGCGAGCTGCTGGAAGTGCAACTCGGTTCGCTGGCCTGGAATCAGCTGCAGGGCAGCAAGCCGCAGCAGGCCAACCTTTGGCGCCGCCTGCAGCGCATCGGCCTGTCCGGGCCGATCGCCCGCGAGCTGCTGGACCTGACCGCCGAGATCGAGGAACCGCGCCAGGCCTGGCGCATGCTGCTGGCTCACTTGGCGCGGATGATCGAAGTACCTGAAATCGAGCCGATCGAAGAGGGCGGGGTGATCGCCATGGTCGGCCCGGCGGGCATGGGCAAGACCACCACCCTGGCCAAGCTGGCCGCGCGCTACGTGCTCAAGTACGGCGCGCAGAACCTGGCGCTGGTGAGCATGGACAGCTTCCGTATCGGCGCCCAGGAGCAGCTCAAGACCCTGGGCCGCATCCTCAACGTGCCGGTGACTTACGTCGACCCGGGCCAGTCGCTGGCAGCAGCGCTGGAGCCACTGCTGCGCAAGCGCGTGGTGCTGATCGATACTGCCGGCCTGCAGGCCAGCGACCCTGCGCTGCGCATGCAACTGGAAACCTTGGCCGGGCGTGGCATTGCCGCGAAGAACTACCTGGTGCTGGCCACCACCAGCCAGAAGCAGGTGCTGACCGCCGCCTACCACAGCTACAAGCGCTGTGGCCTGGCCGGCTGCATCCTGACCAAACTCGATGAAACGGCAAGCCTTGGCGATGTGTTGAGCCTTGCCATCAGTCATGAACTGCCAGTGGCCTATCTTACCGATGGCCCACGCATTCCTGACGACCTGCACCTGCCAAGGGGCCACCAGTTGGTCACGCGGGCGGTGAATGTGCAGCAGCAGGACGAGCCCAGCGAAGAGGCCATGGCCGACATGTTCGCTGATCTCTATCACAACCCACGGCGAGCGGGTTGACCATGAAGCGTGTGCAAAGTCGCTATGCCAAGGGGCACGCAGAATTGCCCTACGTGTGGCCTGAGTCCCAGCGAGACAAGGTAAAGAACAGACATGGGTAGCATGCATCCCGTACAGGTGATCGCCGTGACCGGTGGCAAAGGTGGCGTCGGCAAGACT
>PJTY01000126.1_pt1 | contig 58510 bp, 49 predicted proteins | sample 1512121 | NCBI WGS metagenome assembly PJTY01 (sample SAMN08177680, study PRJNA422409) | Soil metagenome, whole genome shotgun sequencing project. | isolation source: Soil enriched (2) on filter paper: alkali lignin treatment | place: USA: Madison | collected 2015-01-15 | reverse complement strand
GCCCAGGTACTGGACGTGGCGACGCACGATGTCCTGGATCGAGGCGGCGGTGAAGAAATACTCCTGCCGCAGGCGCAGTTCTTGACCCGCCGGGCTGGAATCGGCGGGATAGAGCACGCGCACGAGACTGTCGGCCCGGACCTGCTCGGCCAGGGCGCCGAAGTGGTCGCCTGCGTTGAAAGCGTCGAGCCGGATCGGGTCGAGCGGGCTGGCCGTCCAGAGGCGCAGGGTGTTCACCCGCTTGCCGCGCCAGCCGACCACCGGCGTATCGATCGCGGTCGCCTCGACCTGCTCGGCCGGGTGCCAGAACACCCCGTCGCCCTCGGCCACGACTTCGCCGCCGAAGCCGATACGGTAAGTGCTTTCGAGCCGCTCGAACTCCCAGGGATTGCCGTGGGCAAGCCAGGTTTCCGGCAGTTCGACCTGCCAGCCGTCGTCGATGCGCTGGCGGAACATGCCGTTCACGTAGCGGATGCCGTAGCCATAGGCAGGGATGTCCAGCGTCGCGAGGCTTTCCATGAAGCAGGCCGCCAGTCGCCCAAGGCCGCCGTTGCCCAGCGCCGCGTCGGGTTCCAGTTCCTCCAGCGCGGCAAGGTCCAGGCCATGGGCGCGCAGCGCCGCCTCGAACTCGCGGGTCATGCCCATGTTCGAGAGCGCATCGCGCAGCAGGCGACCGATCAGGAACTCCATCGAGAGGTAATAGACCCGCTTGCCGGCCGAATCGTACGTGCGGCGGGTGGAATCGATCCACTTCTCGATGATCTCGTCGCGCAGGGCGAGGATCGAGGCTGTGTACCAGTCATGCTGCTTGGCCGCGCGCTCGTCCTTGCCGACGCGCTGGCGCAGCACCCGCACGATATGCTTGTCCATTTCCGAGGGGAATGCAGTCTCGCTGCTGGAAACAGGATCGGTCGCCACGGGCACACTCCTGGTCTGGCCGTCGCAATCCCTTTCTCGCAAAAGTCCTGCAATCGGCGTAGTTTAGAGCCGGGATAACGCGGCATGCGCTCCGCAGTTTCCCTCGCTTTCCATCATGGCTACCACAGCCTTGCCTTGCGGCAAGGGCGATTGTGCAGCGCCGCAAAAAATTCGCGCGGCGCCCTCGGCAAGGATGGGGCAGCGATGGTATGACCTGCGGCAATCCCATTCGCGGAAGGTACGCATGAGCCTGACCGAAACCGAAGACAGCCCGCTTCCCCTGATCGCTGCCGAGGCCGCTCCGGACAGGCCCTGGTGGAAAGGCGCGGCGATCTACCAGATCTATCCGCGCAGCTTCCAGGACAGCAACGGCGACGGTGTGGGCGATCTTCCCGGAATCACACGCCGCCTCCACCACGTCGCCCGGCTCGGGGTGGACGCGATCTGGATCTCCCCGTTCTTCACTTCGCCGATGCGCGATTTCGGCTACGACGTGGCCGATTACTGCGGGGTCGATCCGGTGTTCGGGACGATGGCGGATTTCGACGCGCTGATCGCCCATGCCCATGCCCTGGGGCTCAAGGTCATCATCGACCAGGTCTATGCCCATACCTCGGACCTTCATCCCTGGTTCGCGGAAAGCCGCGCCGACCGGGGCAACTCCAAGGCGGATTGGTACGTCTGGCACGACCCCAGGGAGGACGGCACGCCTCCCTGCAACTGGCAGTCGGTCTTTGGCGGCCCTGCCTGGACATGGGACGCCCGCCGCCGCCAATACTACATGCACACGTTCCTGAAGGAGCAGCCGCAGCTCAACCTGCACAATCCCGCGGTGCAGGACTCCGTGCTGGGCGCGGCGCGGTTCTGGCTGGAGCGCGGGGTCGACGGCTTCCGGCTCGACGCGCTCAACCACGCGATGCATGACCCGCTGCTGCGGGACAATCCTCCTGCCCCCGCCGACGGCCGCGTCCGCACCCGCCCGTTCGACTATCAGCTCAAGACCTACAGCCAATCGCATCCGGACATGGTGGGTTTCGTCGAGCGGCTGCGGGCTCTTTGCGACGAATTCGGCGCAGTCCATACCGTGGCCGAGATCGGCGGCGACCATCCCCAGGCCGACCGCCGCGCCTATACCGCCGGCGAGCACCGGCTCAACAGCGCCTACGGTTTCGACTTCCTCTATGCCCCCGCCCTCACCGCGCAATTCGTCGCCGACACGCTCCAGCGCTGGGACCTCGCACCCGGCGAGACGGGCGGCTGGCCAAGCTGGGCTTTCGAGAACCACGATGCCCCCCGCGCGGTCTCCCGCTGGTCTGCACCGGAGCACCGCGCCGCCTTCGCCCGCGTGAAGATGGCCCTGCTCATGGCCCTGCGCGGCAACGTGATCCTCTATCAGGGCGAGGAACTCGGCCTCGTGCAGGACGAGATCGCCTTCGATCAGTTGCAGGACCCCGAAGCCATCGCCAACTGGCCGCTCACCCTCTCGCGCGACGGCGCCCGCACGCCGCTGCCCTGGGACGACGCTGCGCTCGGCGGCTTTACCGTCGGCGACCCGTGGCTGCCGCTCTCGACAGACAATCTCGCCCGCGCCGTGGCGGTTCAGGAAGGCGATCCCGCCTCGCTGCTCCAATTCACGCGGGAGGTTCTCGCGCTGCGCAATGCCCATGCTGCGCTCCACCACGGAGCATTGACCGAGTGCCGAGCGGACGGCCCGCTGCTCTCGTTCGAACGCACGGAAGGGGCGGAGCGCCTGCGCTGCCTGTTCAACCTCTCGCCCGATCCGCTTACCCTTGGCGAACCGGCCGAAGGCAGAGTGCTGCTGGCCGTCAACGGAGCGACCGCCGCCGCGCTGCCGCCTTTCGGTGCACTCTGGCTCCAGCTCTGACAGGCGGTTTTCACTGGCCGTAGGCGGCGCCTCCCGGCTAGAGGCGAGCCATGAAGTCTCTCCCCGTCCTTGCCGCTCTGATCTGCGCCGTTTCGGTCCCCGCAGCGGCCATGGCTGACGCCGTGGTCGTCACTTCCCCCGAGGCGCTTCCGGCCCGGCACGAACGCCCGCGCGTGTTCCTCGGCGGCAGCATTGACATGGGCTCGGCGCCGGACTGGCAGAAACAGGTGATCGCCGCCCTGCAGGGCGAGGACGTCGTGCTGCTCAACCCGCGCCGCCCGGACTGGAACCCGGCCTGGAAGCCGGAAGCGAGCGAGCCCGAGTTCCGCCGCCAGGTCGAATGGGAACTCGCCGCGCTGGACAGCGCCGACGTGGTGATCCTCTACCTCGCGCCGGGTTCGCAGAGTCCGGTGAGCCTGCTCGAACTCGGCCTCCACGCCCGCTCCGGCAAAGTCGTGCTGCTCTGCCCGCCGGGGTTCTGGCGCAAGGGCAATGTCGACATCACCGGCGAGCGTTACGGCGTGAAGCAGGTCCAGAGCCTCGACGAACTGATCGCCGAGACCCGCAAGCGCGTGGCGGAAGCAAGGCAGCGCATCACGGCGCGGAAATGAACCGGCCTACTGCTGCGTCCACTCCACGCGGTAGAGGTCGAAACGGCGGTCCTTGAGGTTCTGCACCGCGCCGGACTGCCGCGCGGTCAGCAGCGCGTCGAGGCTGAGGTCGGCGATCGCGATCGTCTCCGTATTCGGCGCGGTGTCCGCCGCCACGCCGTCGCGCGCGAAGGGGAAGTCCGAGGGCGTCAGGATCGCGCTTTCGGCATAGTGCACATCCATGTTCTCCACGTTCGGCAGGTTGCCGACGACGCCCGAAGTGACGACGTAGCACTGGTTCTCCACCGCCCGCGCCTGGCAGCAATAGCGCACGCGGAGGAAGCCCCGGCGCTCGTCGGTGCAGAACGGCACGAAGAGCATCAGCGCCCCTTGGTTGACGAGGTGGCGGGACAGCTCGGGGAATTCGCTGTCGTAGCAGATCATCACCCCGATCGGCCCGCAGTCGGTGGGAATCACATTGGCGCCGTAGCCGCCCTTGATGTTCCACCAGCGGCGCTCGGAGGGCGTGGGGTGGAGTTTCTGGGTCTCGTGCGTCGAGCCGTCGCGCAGGAAGGTATAGGCGATGTTGCGGATCTCGCTCTTGCCCTGACCCAGCTTGACGCGGGTAGGGTGGGAACCGCCGATGATGTTGATGTTGTAGGACACCGCCATGCGCTGCATGAATTCGACGAAGCGCTCGGTATATTCCGCAATCTTCTCGATCGCCTCGACCGGCTGAAGCTTCTTCTCCTCGATCGACAGCAGTTCGAGCGTGAACAGTTCGGGGAAGGCCACGAAGTCGCTCTCGTAGTCGGCGGCGACGTCGATCCAGTATTCGACCTGTGCCTCGAACTGGTCGATGGTCTCGATCTTGCGCATCTGGAATTGCACCGTGGCGACGCGCACGCTGGAGGGGACCCGCTCCTTGAGACCGGGAACCGATTTGCCGGTATCGAGCGGGGCAAGCGGATTGGTCCAGTACATGAGGACTGCATTGCCCCCGCTCTCGCGGTCGGTGGGGATATAGTCCGGCAGGATGCCGCGCGGCTCGTAGCCTTCGTTCATCTGGAAGTTGATGACCTGATCGCGGATCTTCTTCTCGCGCACGGCCTGCACATAATCGGCCGGATCGGGATAGGCGCGCTTGCGGCGATAGTAGCCTGGCATGCGACCGGCGAAGGCAATGCCCTTCAGTTCGAAATACTGGCAAACCTCGCGGCGCTTGCGATAGAGTCGCTGGCCGATGCGCAGGCGTCGGTAATCGGGATCGACGCAGACCTCGAAGCCGTAGAGCACGTCACCGTCGGAGGCGGGCGGGCGGCCATAGCCACCGTTGCTGATCTCTTCCCAGGTGTGCGGCTTGAATGCGAGGTCGGCTGTGACGATCATCGTCGCGCAGTGGCCGACGACCTTTCCTTCATATTCGGCCACGAACTGGCCTTCGGGAAAATTGATGATCTGGCCGCGGATCTCGGCCCGGGTGAAGGCATCGGCCTTGCCGTAGACTTTCACCGAGAGCCGCGCGATGGCCGGTGCGTCGCCGACAGTGGCAGGGCGGATGATGAGCTTGGCTTTGGTCTGGTCCATGGACCGAATTCTACGCACGGGGCGGCAATCGGTTCCAGTCCCGAAAAAGACTCTTTTCCCGTCGCTTGCGGGATATTTTCGGCCAGGTGCCCGTTATCGATCCCGAAAGGAGAGACCTGTGAGCACCACACTCATCGCCCTCGCCCTGTTCGGTTGCAGCGACGACGGATCGGCCTGCGAAAGGCTGTCCGCACCTATGCAGACCTACGAATCGCGCGCCGAATGCAGCGCCCGCCTCGAAGACGCGCTGGCCACCGAAGCCGCGCTGAAGGCGGAGGCGCCTACGGTCTACGCCCAATGCCTCACGAACCGCCAGCTTGCCTCGCTCGGCTCCGGCACGATCGATCTGCGCCGCGTCAATGGGGTTCAGTTCGCGGCTAAGTAAAGAATACGTATCCCGGCACGGACCTTGGGAAAGCGAGCCTGCCGCTCGCATTGCCCGAGGGAAAGTCCGGGGGCACGGGGGCGTCGGCACAAACCGGCGCCCCTGCTTATGCCTCAGCCGCGTCCGCGATAGCCCTGGACGCCCTGATCCGGCACCCAGAGGCCTTCCGGCGCCGCACCGGACTGCCAAAACACGTCGATCGGAATGCCGCCGCGCGGATACCAGTAGCCGCCGATGCGCAGCCAGTGCGGCTTCATCTCGTCGAACAGCCGCTGGCCGATGCCGACCGTGACGTCCTCGTGGAAACCGTTGTGGTTGCGGAACGCGCCGAGGAAAAGCTTGAGGCTCTTGGATTCGACGATGGTTTCGCCCGGTGCATAGTCGATCACCAGATGGGCGAAGTCGGGCTGGCCGGTGACCGGGCAGAGCGAGGTGAATTCCGGCGCGGCGAAGCGCACCAGATAGAGGCTGCCCTGGCGCGGATTGGGGACATAGTCCAGCACGGCCTCTTCGGGCGAAGTCGGCAGCGCGCTGGTCTGGCCGAGATGCAGCGGAGTCATGGAAGTGTCAGTCATGCCCGACTTGATAGGTGTCCCGGGCTTCCGCTTCAACCCGCTGCAACGGGGAAAGCGGTTCCGGCGACATTGCCCGGGAGGCACGATTTCGGCTATGATCGCCCACGTCTCGCCGCGCGGGCCCAGGGCATTAACGCAGGGTTCAGCGCGTGGTCCATTTGGGAACGGTACAGAGGCTGGGAGCTTGATGCGGGGCATTGTGACTAAATTCGCGACACCACTTTCGCGCGCAGCGCTTGTCATCGGCCTTCTGGCGGGACCGACGACGGCCTTTGCGCAAGGCACATGGAGCCTGCCGCCGGGCCAGCAGGAAGGCCAGAGCGCGCCCCGTTCGCAAGGGCCGGTCGATCCGCAGAATCCCAGCGTCACGCCGCGCGATAGCGCGCCCGACGCGCCTGCGGCCACGCCCTCCGCCCGGCCGACGCCGGTTCCGACGATCGTGGCGCCGCCCCCTCCTGCCGTTCGCGCCACCGAGCGTCCTCAGCCTCGCGCAACGACTGCCCCTGCCCCGGTTCCTTCGGCTACTCCCGCACGGCCCGCCGAAGCACCGCGCGCGGAAGCGACGACCGCTGCCGCGCCCTCATCGGCCGTGACGCCTTCGCCCGCGCCGGTTCCACTCCCCGCGCCTGCGGCGACCGGCGAAACCGTTGCACCGCAGGCCACCCCTTCCGCTGCGCCTGAAACCCCAGCCCAGCCTGCGAGTGCCCTACCTGCCGCCACGCCGCATTGGCCGGAATGGTGGCTTGCCATCCCGGCCGCGCTGGTCGGGGTGGGGATCGGCGTCTTCGCCCTGCTCCGCCGCCGCCGCGCACCCGCCACCGCCTGGGAGGAAGCCGGTCTCGAACCCGAAGCCGAGCCGGAAGACGAAATCGCCGACGAGGCTACGGACATCCCTCCCTCCGTTACGGCGGCCGCGGCCGTCGCCGCGCTGGATCCGGTTCCCGCGGTTTCGCCGATCCCGCGCGTGCAGCCGCTGCGCAATCCCGAACCGCAAGCACCTCGACCGGCTCCCCCACAGACCCCGATTCCCGCTCCGACACCGGCCCCCTCCGGTCCGGGCGTGATCGCGGTCCATTTCGAGCCGGTGAGCCTGCGCCTTTCACTTGTCTACGCGACGCTGCAATATCGTCTTACGCTCGCGGCGCCGGAAACAGGCCTTCCGCAGCCGTGGCGCGTGCTGGGCGACATGATCTCCGCCCACGCCTCGCTGTCGCAAGGCGAGCAGCTCGCTCCCGATCCGGCAACCCTTCCGCTGCGCCACACGCTCGAAGCCCTCGCCCCCGGCGAGACGCGGGAGTTCAAGGGCGAACTGCAACTGCCTCTGAATGCCATCCGCGTGATGCGCCAGGGTCAGGCGAGCCTTTTCGTACCGCTCGTTCGCCTCTGCCTGGCCGATGAGCAGGGTCATGTCGAACGCCGGGTCTTCACTCTCGGCGTTCCCGGCGAAGGCTCCGGCCTTGCCCCGATCCGTCTCGACACCGGCCCGCGCGACCACGCTGCCATCGCCGTGCGCGAGATCGAAGCGGCCCGGACGATGGGGCGGGATCCCAATTCGCCCATCGCCGCATAGAAGGGAAAAAGCATTCGACCCTGGCCCTGCGGCGCGTTAGGGCTGGGCGCTCAAGAGCGGAGAGCACTTTGAGCGATTTGGACAATTTCGACGGCCTTGCCCCCTTCACCAAGCTGGTCGGCGGCGGCCGCCGCAAGGAGTGGACCGGCGCGGTCGTCAATCCTCCGGTCTGGCGCGCGAGCACCCATCTCTACGAGAACACCGCCGCACTCGCCCAGGGGCCGAGCCGCAACGAGGACGGCCGCTTCTTCTACGGCCGCCGCGGCGCGCCCACGCAATGGGCGCTCTGCGATGCCCTTACCCAGATCGAGCCGGGCGCCCACGGCACCGTGATCTATCCCTCGGGCGTCGCCGCCATTGCCGGGGTCATGCTCACCCTGCTGCGTCCGGGCGACGTCGTGCTGATCACCGACAATGCCTACGATCCCACCCGCTCGATGGGCACCGGCATGCTCACTGATTTCGGCATCGAGACGCGCTTCTACGATCCGCTCGACATTCCCGCCTACGAGGCCCTGTTCTGCGACCGTACCCGCGCCGTGCTGATCGAGGCGCCGGGCAGCCTGTCGATGGAAGTCTGCGACGTTCCCGAACTCGCCCGCATCGCCCGCGATAAAGGCGCCATCTCGGTGCTCGACAATACCTGGGCCAGCCCGCTCGGCTTCGCCGGGCTGGAAAAGGGCGTGGACGTGACCGTCATGGCGCTCACCAAGCATGTCGGCGGCCACTCCGACCTGATGATGGGCAGTGCCAGCGCCCGCAAGCCGCTTTACGAGAAACTGCGCAAGCGCTCGCAGGACCTCGGCATCGTCGTCTCGCCGGACGACGCCGCGCTCGCCCTGCGGGGCCTGCGCACGCTCGGCGTCCGCCTGCGCCAGGAAGCCGAATCCGCCCTGAAGATCGCGCGCTGGCTCGAAAACCGCCCCGAAGTGGCGCAAGTGCTCTGCCCGATGCTGCCCGGCTCGCCCGGCCACGAGGTCTGGGCACGGGACTTCACCGGCGGCTGCGGCCTGTTCAGCTTCGTGTTCAAGGGCGGCAGCATGGCCGACCGCAACCGCTTCATCGATGCGCTGAACCTCTTCGCCATCGGCTATTCCTGGGGCGGCTTCGAAAGCCTCGTCGTGCCGATCGAACCGACCCGCCACCGCGACATCATGCCCTGGCCGCCCGAGAAGCGCGACGAAGCCGACCGCTACGGCGTGCGCCTTGCCGTTGGGCTTGAAGACGTGGGCGACCTGATCGCCGATCTCGATCAGGCCTTCGCCGTCATGCAGCACGCCAAGGCCGACGGATAAATTCGGTCTCGCGGATATTGATGGCAAGGCCGACGCCCACTCTTGCCGCGACGGGCAGTGGGCGGATGGAAGCAAGCAGGACTGAGGCGAGGAAGTTGTCGTCGCGCTTGTCGTAGTTTGCCGAAGAAGCGTTCGACGAGATCAACGTATCGGCAGGGGAGGCGTTGAAGACCGGACCTTTCATGCCCTTTTGATTGCCGGAGCCTCTGCCACCGCATCGCGGCGCCTACAAGCGATTGCGCCCGCAGGTCGCGAACGACCTGCGGGCGCGGACGGCACGGCAGTCGGGGAACTGCCTTCCCGTCAGGCTACCGAGGAGAGGCGGAAGGCCTGCCTCTGTCCGCCGGTATCAAAGCGCGCGGCCTGGTCGTTGAGTGAAGCCGCCTCGGTCGTCAGGTTGCGGGCAGCGGCGGAGGTTTCCTCCACCATTGCCGCGTTCTGCTGGGTCGAGTGGTCCATCGTCGAGACCGCCACGCTGATCTGGGTGATCGCGGTGGATTGCGCCTGGTTGTCCTGTGCCATCTGGCCCAGCAGCGTATGCACTTCGGTCATGTCGCCCGAAATGTTCTCGAACGCACCGTCGACGCGCTGCACCGCATCGACCGCGGTGCCGATGTCGGCCTGGGTCGCGGTAAGCTGCTCGCGGGCACGCTTGGCTTCCTCTTCCGAACGCATGGCGAGCGCCGAGACGAGATCGGCGACGACCGCGAAGCCGCGTCCGGCATCACCCGCCCGGCCCGCCTCGACGGCGGCGTTCATCGCGAGGACGCGGGTCTGGAAGGCGATCTTGTCGACCCCCTCGATCACCGAGTCGATGCCCTTGGCGCTGAGGCTGACGCGGTCCATCGCCGCGACGGCTTCTCCGGCAACCGCGCGCCCGCCCGAGACGGTCGAGAGCGCTTCGTCGGCGCGGCGCACCGTCTGCGAGGAGGCCGTGGCCGAAGCCTTGAGGCGCTGGTCGATCTGGACGAGCGCGGCGGAGGTCTCCTCCAGGCTGGCGGCATTGGCTTCGGTGCGGCGGGCGAGATCCTCGGAAGCCTGGGCGATTTCCGCCGAGCCGGTCTGGATGCCGCCCGCGCTGTTGGCGACCGCGCCGATCATGCGGCGCAATTCGCCGAGCGCGGCGTTGAAGTTGTCCTTAAGCGCGGCATAGCCGGCCGGGAAGGCCACGGCGATCTCGCGGGTGAGATCACCCTGCCGCAGTGCGTCGAGGCCGTCGCCGACAGCGGTGGTGACGATCTTCTGTTCTTCGGCGGCGCGGTGATCGGCTTCGGCGCGGTCGGCGGCGGCCTGACGGAACACGTCGGCGGCGCGGGCCATCGTGCCGATTTCGTCCTGGCGACCCAGCTCGGGGATCGCGCAGTTCTCGCCCTTGGCGAGCCGGTCGACGGCGCTGCTGAGCTTGGCCATCGGACGACCGATGATGCCGCCCGCCGCGTAGAACAGGCTGGCGAGCACGGCGGCGACGATGACCAGACCGCCGATCACCAGCTGCCACGCCATGCTGCGCGCCGGCGCGGAGATCGTTGCTTCGGGAACGTCGAGGACCAGCGCCCAGGTTGCGTTGAGGCCTTGGAACGCGATGGGGCGGATCACGCGGCGGGTGGCCACGCCGTCGATGTCTATGTCGGACAGCACGCGCGTCTCGCCATTGGCGATCGCCGCCTTCACGTCATCGAGGCCGGGATCGGCATAGAGCTTGCCGAGTTGGGCAGCATCGGGATTGGCAACCCAGGTCGCGCCAGCGGACAGCAGCATGACACGGCCGTTGCCGAACGGTTTCAGCTTCGCCAGACGCTCGGAAATGCTGCTCAGTTCCATGTCGAGGCCCGAAACACCGATCACGCCGTTACCCGAGCGAACCGGCTGGGTGATCGACGTCATCAGCACCGTTCGGCCGCCCGCATCGAACTGGTAGGGATCCATGATCGCGCCGTCGCCGCTCTCGAACGACTTGCGGAAGAAGGGCTTGTTGTAACCCTCCGCCTCATTGTTGGGGATCTGCGCGACGGTGCCGTTGCTCTTGACCCAATAGGGACGGAAATTGCCGTCCTTGCTGGTTCCCGGTTGGCCGCCCTTGCCCGCATCCGCGCCGTCCCACTGGTTCGGCGCGATCATGGTCCAGGCGCCGAGGGCAACCTTGGATTTGAGCAGGTCGGTCTTGAGCACGTTCGTCGCAGCACCGCGATCCCGTGCACCGCTGGCGTGCAGGTTGCTCATGGTAGAGCCCAGCGTGCGCGCGGTCGCCTCGAACGTGGCGATATCCATCTTGACCTGGTTACCCTCGGCATCGGCCTGGGCGATCGCCGACTGGTCGGACAGCTTGCCGACTTCCGAACCGGTCTCGAAGACGACGGCGGTGAAGCCAAGCAGCAGCAGAACGGCGATCGCCAGACCGGCAACCGTCATCAGCTTGCCCGCGATGTGCATGCGGTTGAACACGTCTCTCATTTTCCAGCTCCTGGAATCTCATGGAAAGCCGCAGAGCGGGCGACGGCAGGCGCCGATACGGGCGCGAGGGTCAGTGCCGAGGCGAACCCGGCAAAAGGGAGAAACTGCATGGGAGTCCCGCTTTGGACAAAGTGCAGTCTTATTATAGGATGGTATGCCATAGATCGGATCGGACATGCCGATTATCCGGCTGGAAAGCTGTCATTTTAGGTGTCGACGACCGACAGGCCGCTGCGGCCTTCAAGGCATCAGGTGTGCCGGATGCATCCGATCAGGTCGCAAAAAGGCAATTTTGGTTGCAATCGCTGCAATTGCAGACTCGGCGGCGAGGGATCATATCGCCCTTGCCTTTCAGGCATCCTCTCCCAAAACCTATCCCGGCCCGTCCTTGCGACGGGCCTTTTTTTTGGAAAAGCGGTGCGGAAAAAGGCGCAGTTTCCCGCGCCTTCCAGTCCCGATTTCGCTGGCTTACTTGCTTTTCAACATCTCGATGGCGATCAACGACGCCTCACGGACATGCTCGCGGCAGGCCTCGGCCGCCGCTTCCGCGTTGCGACCGGCAATGGCGTCGACGATCTTGGACAGCCGCTTGAGACCCGCCGCCTGACGACCGACCACGGAGAGCGTCATGGCGCGCATCTGGCTGATACGGCTGTTGAGGCGCTGGACGATTTCCCAGGCGATCTCGTGCCCACCCGTCGTGAAGATGACCTCGTAGAAATGGGTGGATGCCTTGAGCGCGGCGATGGCGTTCTTGTCGCGATGCGCGGCCTCGATCGCGCTCAGCGCTTCGCGCAGGCTGGCAACGGTTTCCGCGGAGGAACACTCCGCGCAGGCGGCTGCCGCCGAGGATTCCAGCTGCATGCGAATCTCGTAGATCTGCTGCGCCTGCTCCGGCGATATCGTCGAGAGGCGCGGGCCAGACGCCGTGCTCTCCACCAATCCCTCGGATTCGAGGTTGCGAATGACTTCGCGGATCACCGAGCGGCTTACACCTAGCCGTTCGCCGAGGGTGCGTTCCACCAGCCGTTCGCCGGGTGCGATCTGCCCCTGCATGATCGCGTCGCGCACACGATCCAGCGCGATAAGCCTCAAGGTCTGCGGCCGCGCTTCGATCCGTTCCAAACTCATCCTCCACAAGGGTTTCGTCACTCTTGAAGCTCTCATGACAAGAACCGTTGCATGTGTCCAGTCTTCTGGTATACCACCATACAACATTCCAAGGAGGTTGCCCCGATGGCTCTGAAGATTCGCAAGCTTGTGTCCTATGTCGAGGAAGTCCGGATCGAAGGCGGCAAGGACGCCGAACGCCCGGTGACGACGGTTCTCGTTGCCGCCGTGGTGAAGAATCCCTGGGCCGGTCGCGACTTCGTGGAAGACCTCCAGCCCGAGATCCGCGCCTATGCTTCGGACCTCGGCGAACTCATCGTCGAAAAGCTGACGGCCACGATCGGCGGCGCGGACAAGATCGAGGCCTATGGCAAGGCGGCCGTCGTCGGCGGCGCGGGCGAGATCGAGCATGCCTCGGCGCTGATCCACACACTGCGCTTCGGCAATCACTTCCGCGAGGCGGTGAACGCCAAATCCTATCTCAGCTTCACCAACAAGCGCGGCGGGCAGAACACGTCGATCCAGGTGCCGATGATGCACAAGGACGACGAAGGCCAGCGCTCGCACTACATCACCGCCGAGTTCGCCATTTCCGACGCCCCGCTCGACGACGAGATCGTCATCGTGCTCGGCGCCGCCGATGGTGGCCGCGTGCACCCGCGTATCGGCAATCGCTACCTCGACCTGGAAGCCATTGCCGCGGAGAAGGCCGCGCAGCAGGGCTGACCGTGGGCGCGGACACTTTCCCCACCGCATATGAGGATACGGGCGGAGACAATCCGCCCGTGATCCTGATCCACGGCGTCGGCCTGTCGCAGGCGATGTGGGGCGCGCAGAAAGCCGCGCTGAAGCACGCCTACCGCGTCATCACCCTGGACATGCTCGGTCACGGCGGAAGCACGGCTCCTGCCGCGGATGCCGGGCTGGACGACTATGCCGACCAGGTCGCCGCTCTGATGGATCGTCTGGGTGTCGAAAAGGCGATCCTCGTCGGCTTCTCGATGGGCGCGCTGGTGGCGCGGGCCTTTGCCCTGCGTTTTCCGGGCCGTCTGTCGGGACTGGTCCTGCTCAACGGCGTGTTCAACCGCTCCGAGGACGTGCGCGCCACGATCCTGGGCCGCGTGGACGAAGTGCGGCAGGCCGGTCCCGCCGCCAATTCCGAGGCTGCGATCGAACGCTGGTTCACTCCGGAGTTCCGCGCCGCCGAACCCGGCTACATCGCCGATCTGCGCGCCCATATGGCGGGTAACGACCATCACGGCTATCTGACGTCCTATGGCCTGTTCGCCAGCCAGGACAACTTCGGTGCCGACCGTCTCGGCGAGATCGCCGTGCCCACCCTGGTGGCCACCGGAGAATTCGATGTCGGCTCGACCCCGGAGATGACCCGCGAACTGGCCGCGCGCATTCCCGGCGCGAAAGCGCAGGTCGTTGCCGATGCGCGCCATATGATGCCGGTGGAAATGCCGGAAGAAACCAATGCCCTGCTGCTGGGATACCTCGATACGATAACCCAGTCGCCCATAACTGCCGGAGAGGCTTCATGACGACACGGAAATTCCAGATGCTGGTGGACGGCGCGTGGATCGACGCGGCTTCCGGGCGGACCTATGAATCGCGCTATCCCGCCACCGGCGAGGTATGGTCGGTCCTGCCCGACGCCGACGAAGCGGATGCCGACCGCGCCGTGCGCGCCGCCGACGCCGCCTTCCGCAGCCCGGCGTGGCGCGGGCTTACCGCCACTGCGCGCGGCAAATTGCTGCGCCGCCTGGGCGATCTGGTCGCCGAGCACGCGGGAGAACTCGCGGAACTGGAAACGCAGGACAACGGCAAGCTGATCCGCGAGACGCGCGGCCAGCTCGCCTACCTGCCCGAATTCTTCCACTACAGCGCCGGTCTGGCCGACAAGCTGGAAGGCAGCACGCTGCCGATCGACAAGGCGGACATGTTCGCCTTCACCGTGCCCGAGCCGCTGGGCGTCGTGGCCGCGATCATTCCCTGGAACAGCCCGCTCTACCTGACCGCGATCAAGCTCGCCCCCGCACTGGCGGCGGGGAATACGCTGGTCATCAAGCCGTCCGAACATGCCTCGGCCAGCATCCTGCGTTTTGCCGCGCTGGTGGAGGAAGCCGGCTTCCCCGCAGGCGTCGTCAATGTCGTGACCGGGCTTGGCCCCAGTGCGGGCGCGGCGCTCACAAAGCACCCGCTGGTGCGCCGCATCGCCTTCACCGGCGGCCCGTCCACCGCCCGCCATGTCATCAAGGCCAGCACCGAGAACTTCGCCAAGCTCTCGCTGGAACTGGGCGGCAAGTCGGCGAACATCGTCTTCGACGACGCCGACCTTGAAAGCGCGGTGAACGGCGCCGTCGCGGGGATCTACGCCGCCTCGGGTCAGAGCTGCGTCGCAGGCTCCCGCCTGCTGGTGCAGGACGGCATCTACGACCGCTTCGTGGCCGCGCTGACCGAGCGCATGACCCGCATCCGCATCGGCGACCCGCTCGATCCGAACTCCGACATGGGGCCGATGGCGACCGAGCAGCAGCTCGGGATCGTCGAAAGCATGGTCGCGCGCGCCCGCGAAGAAGGCGCCGAAGTGCTGGCAGGCGGCAAGCGCCATGCCGCCCGCGAAGGCTGGTATTACGAGCCGACCCTGCTCGCCTGCACCTCCGACCAGCTCGACATCGTGCAGAACGAAGTGTTCGGCCCGGTCGCGGCGATCATGCGCTTTTCCGATGATACCGAGGCGCTCGCCTTGGCGAACGGCACCGAATACGCGCTCGCGGCCGGTATCTGGACCCGCGACATCGGCCGTGCCCACCGCTTCGCGCGCGATGTCCATGCCGGGATCGTCTGGGTGAACACCTATCGCGCGGTCTCGGCCATGGCGCCGATCGGCGGCTTCGGTGCGAGCGGCTACGGGCGCGAGGGCGGCATCCATGCCGTGCTCGACTACACCGAACTGAAGACCGTGTGGGTCAACCTGTCGGAACAACCGATGGGCGATCCCTTCGTGATGCGGTGAGAGGATAGAACACAATGACGAAAAACGTGATCGATCCGGCCGAGTTCCGGAAGGCCATGGCCGAATTCCCCTCGGGCGTCACCGTGGTGACCGCCCTCGACGAGCAGGGCGGACTGGTGGGCTTCACCGCCAGCGCCTTCTCCTCGCTGTCGCTGGACCCGCCGCTGGTGCTGGTATGCCCGGCGCTGACCTCGGCCACCTATCCGCACCTCGTGCGCGGCGGCCGTTTCGCGATCCACATCCTTGCTGCCGACCAGCAGGATATCGCCATGGCCTTCGCCTCGAAGGGCGCGGACAAAGTGGCGGCGCTGGAATGGACGCTCAGCGACCTCGGCAATCCGCTGCTGGAGGGCGCGAGCTGCGTGCTGGAATGCAGCCTCTGGCGCGAATACGAAGGGGGTGACCACGCCATCCTCGTGGGCGAAGTCCTGCGCATCGACCGCTGCGAGAGCGGTGTCCTGCTCTATCACCGTGGCCGCATGAGCAATCATGCCCTTCCAAAAATAGAGGCCACATCGGTATGACGATCCGCGATCTCCATCCTTTCCGCGACCAGGCCTTCGTCGGCGGCGTCTGGACCGTGGCGCTCGAAACGGTGCCGGTGACGGACCCGGCCACCGGCGAGGTCATCGCCCAGGTGCCGTACCTCGGCGCGGCCGAGACCCGTACCGCCATCACGGCCGCGCAGAAGGCCCAGGCCGAGTGGCGTGCCCGCCCCGCAGGCGACCGCGCCGACGTGCTGCTGCGCTGGCACGCTCTCATGCTGGAACATCAGGACGCGCTCGCCGCGATCCTGACGGCGGAACAGGGCAAGCCGCTCGCCGAAGCGCGGGGCGAAGTCCTCTATGCCGCCAGCTTCGTGCGCTGGTTCGCGGAAGAAGCACGGCGGATCGAGGGCGAGGTGATCCCCGCACCCCGCTCCAACCAGCGCATCCTTGTCTGGAGCGAGCCGGTCGGTGTCGTCGCGGCGATCACGCCGTGGAACTTCCCGGCGGCCATGGTGACGCGCAAGGTCGCTCCGGCGCTGGCGGCAGGCTGCGCGATCATCGTCAAGCCCGCGCCGGAAACGCCGCTCACCGCTCTTGCCCTTGCGGCTCTGGCCGAAGAGGCCGGCCTTCCCGCCGGGCTGCTCAGCGTCATCACCGGAGAGGCCGCCGCCATCGGCGAGGCCTTCATGAGCAGCGATGTCGTGCGCAAGCTCTCCTTCACCGGCTCGACCGGCGTGGGACGCAAGCTCTATGAACAGTCGGCCCCGACCTTGAAGCGGCTCTCGCTGGAACTGGGCGGAAACGCGCCGTTCCTCGTCTTCGACGATGCCGATATCGACGCGGCGGTCGAGGGCGCGCTCCTCGGCAAGTATCGCAATGCCGGGCAGACCTGCGTCTGCGTGAACCGCTTCCTGGTGCAGGACGGCATTCACGACGCCTTCGTCGAGCGACTGCGGCAGCGGGTCGAAGGTCTCGTCGTCGGACGGGGCACGGAAGCGGGCGTGACGATCGGTCCGCTCATCAACGCACGCGCGGTCGAGAAGGTCGAGCAGCACGTCGCCGATGCCCTGGCACGCGGCGGCCGCCTGCTGGCGGGTGGCCAGCGGCAGGACGGGCTGTTCTTCCCGCCGACGCTGATCGCCGACGTTCCGCGCGATGCGCTGGTGGCTTCGGAGGAGACCTTCGGGCCGCTGGCCGCGGTGATCCGTTTCGAGACCGAGGAAGAGGCCATCCGCATGGCCAACGACACCGAGTTCGGCCTCGCCGCCTATGCCTATACCCGCGACATCGGCCGCGCCATGCGCGTCGCCGATGCCCTGGAATACGGCATGGTCGGGCTTAACGAGGCGGCGATCTCTACCGAAGTCGCGCCGTTTGGCGGCATCAAGGCCTCCGGCATGGGCCGCGAAGGATCGCGCCACGGCATTACCGACTATCTCGAACTGAAATACGTGATGATGGGCGGGCTTTAACCCCCACGTTACGGACCCTTGGGTCGCACAAGAAAAAGCCCCGGCATCTGCAAGGATGTCGGGGCTTTTTTCCTCCCCGTTCCGGGGAGGGGGACCATCCGAAGGATGGTGGAGGGGCACGGTCGGCTTACACGAGGGGACGGTAGGAACACCGTAAAGGTTCGCCAAGGCCGTGAAAGCTGAACTGCATAATCACTGTCCTGCGCGCGCCTGCCCCTCCACCATGCTGCGCATGGTCCCCCTCCCCCGAGGGGGAGGAATGTCAGCCCTGCGCGTCGATTTCCGCGAAGACCTCACGCGCCAGGCGGAAGCTGTCGACGCCCGCCGGGATGCCGACGTAGACGGCGATCTGGAGCAGCACTTCGCGGATTTCCTCTCGCGTCAGGCCGTTGTTCAGTGCGCCGCGAATGTGCGCCTTGAACTCGTGACCGCGGTTGAGCGCCGCGATCATGCCCAGGTTCAGGATCGAACGGCTGCGGCGGTCGAGGCCCGGGCGGTTCCAGATCTCGTCCCAGCAGTACTTCGTCGTCAGTTCCTGCATGGCCCAGTTGAAGTCGTCGGCACCGTCCAGCGCCTTGTCGACATAGGCATCGCCCAGCACCGCGCGGCGGGTGGCGAGGCCCTGCTCGAACTTTTCGTCCCTTGGCTTGTCGGTCATCAGTCCAGTCCTTCCACGATCAGGATTTCCACCTCGGCGGCGCCTTCCCGCTGCGCGCGGGCGGCACTGTATGCGGGCGAGGCATGGCAGGCGAGCGCCGCTTCCATGCTCGGAAACTCGATCACGACGGTGCGCTCGAACGGCTCCGGCCCTTCGAGCGCGACAGAACGGCCGCCACGCGACAGCAAAGTCCCGCCGCCCGCAATCAGGGCGGCGGGTCCAAGCGCCATGTAGCCGGCATAGGCTTCCGGGTCGGTCACGTTGACCCGGGCGATCCAGTAGGCTTTGGCCATGGGCGATCAGGCGAAGGCCGGAAGCACTTCGTCGATGAAGAGGCGCAGGGAATCGCGCTTTTCCTCGAACGAAAGGCTGTTATCGACCCAGATGCTGTATTCGTCGACGCCCAGCGCCTCGTAGCCCTTGAGGCGCTCGATCAGCTCGTCGGGCTTGCCGATCATGACATTCTTGCGGAGCGTCTCCGGCACGTATTCCGGGAACTTTTCGGGGTTCACAGGCGGCACAGCGGTCTGGAAACCGTTCACCGGCGGAACCTTGTTGACGAACCAGGCGCCGAACGAGCGGAAGAAGAACGAGATGCCCTCGGCCGCGGCCTGCCAGTCGTCGTCGCCCTTGTGGACGTGGGCGTGTTGCAGGATCATGATCTTCGGTCGTTCGGTGATGTGCGGCGCGGCAGCCACGGCGTTCTCGAACTTGTCCATCAGGTCGGCCACTTCGGCATCGCCCTTGGCAAGCGGGGTCGCCATCACGTTGCAGCCGTTGGCGACGGCGAACTTGTGCGAATCGGGGTCGCGCGCAGCGACCCACAGCGGCGGGCGGGCCTGGACCGGCTTGGGCACGCTGGTGGAAGCGGGGAACTTCCAGATCTCGCCGTCGTGGGTGACATCGCCTTCCCACAGCGGCTGGAGCAGCGGCACCATCTCGCGCAGGTACTTGCCGCCGTCGGTGGCGGATTCGCCGTTGAGCATGCGGTCGAACTCGAACTGGTAGGCGCCGCGCGCAAGGCCCACTTCAGCGCGGCCGTTGCTGATCACATCGAGCAGTGCGGCTTCGCCCGCCATGCGAATCGGATGCCAGAACGGCGCGATGAAGGTGCCGGCGCCCAGGCGGATGCGGCTGGTGCGTCCCGCCACCGCCGCCAGCAGCGGAATCGGGTTCGGCGAGATGGTGTATTCCATCGCGTGGTGCTCGCCGATCCAGACTTTGTCCATGCCGCCGGCTTCCGCCATGTCGCACAATTCCAGCAGTTCCTGGAACAGCTTAGGGTGCGAAACGGAGTCGTCGTAGCGCTCCATGTGCAGAAAGATCGAGAATTTCATCGTCCATCCTTTCCCTGCCTCGCTCGGGACGAGGCTTAAAATTTCTCTTGCGACTCGCTCGAAGCAAGAATACCGTCCGATGGTATACCACAAAAACGATGGTGCAAGAGGATAACTGAAACATGGGTAAAGCGGGCGATACCTCGGCCGGCGTGATCGAGGAAAACAGCATCGGCTTCGTGCCGCTGGCGCAGCGGCACGGCAAGGTGCGCGATCTCTTCACACTCTGGTTCACGACCAATATCGCTCCGCTGCCGGTGGTTACCGGCGCCATGGCCGTGCAGGTCTACCACCTGCCGCTGACCTGGGGCATTTCCGCGATCATCCTGGGCCATCTCGTGGGCGCGCTGGTGCTCGGCGCCTGCTCCGCGCAAGGGCCGCAGATGGGCCTGGCGCAGATGATCCAGAGCCGCGGGCAGTTCGGCCGCTACGGCGCGCTGCTGGTGGTGAGCTTCGCCACCCTGCTCTACGTAGGGTTCTTCATTTCCAACATCGTTCTGGCCGCCAAGTCGGTCCATGCGCTCCAGCCCGCCGTCGGCCTGCCGGTCGGCGCCGTGCTCTGCGCGCTGGCCGCCGCCGGTATCGGCATCCTGGGCTACAACGTGATCCATCTGCTCAACCGCGTGGGCATGTGGTTCATGGGTGCGGGCCTGATCTTCGCCTTCGCCAACCTCGTCGCGCTGATGCCGTCCGAGCTTTGGACGCAGGGTCAGGGTTCCATGATCGGCTGGCTGGCGATGTTCTCGCTCGCAGCGGTCTGGCACATTTCCTACGCCTGCTACACCTCGGATTACTCGCGCTACCTGCCGCCCAGCGTCGGCATCCGCGCGCCGTTCCTGGCCAGCTTCGCGGGCGCAGCCCTCGGCGCGGGTGCTTCCTTCATCCTCGGCGCCGTCGCCGTCGCCGGAGCCCCGGCGGACGCCGATCCGATGGCGATCGTCAGCGGCGCGACCGGCGTGCTGGCACCGGTGCTGATGGCACTCTTCGTCTTCAACATCATCAGCCACAACGCGCTCAACATCTACGGCGCGGTGCTGTCGCTCATCACCATGGCGCAGACCTTCTTCGCCTCGTGGCAGCCGGGCCGCAAGGCGCGCGTCGTGCTCTCGACCCTGGTGCTGGCGGTTTGCCTGGTGATCGCGACGACCTCTGCGGACGACTTCGTTCCCCGCTTCATCGGCTTCGTCATCGGCCTGATGGTCGTGCTGGCGCCCTGGGCCACGATCAACATCGTGGACTTCTACTTCATCCGGAAGGGCCGCTACGACATCGACTCGTTCTTCCGGGCCGACGGCGGCATCTACGGCCGGATCGACCTGAAGGCGGCCACCGCCTACCTCGCCGGCATTGCAGTCCAGCTGCCGTTCCTGGCCAGCAGCTTCTACACCGGCCCTCTCGCTGCGGCGATGGGCGGTGTCGATGTGGGCTGGCTGATCGCCCCGGTGGTGACCACCGCCGTCTACCTCGCCCTCGGTGCCGGCCGGCATGCGCAAGCAGCCGCCCCCACCTCTGGCCCATGCCCGGCCGAATGAACACGCAGACCTGGGAGAGCGACATGGCCACGATAGCCCCCGAACACGACATCAAGGGCTTCCTCTCAAGCGCAGAGGAAATCATCGATGAGGCCCGCAACGGCCGCATGTTCATCCTCGTCGACGACGAGGACCGCGAGAACGAGGGTGACCTCGTCATCCCCGCGCAGATGGCGACGCCGGAGAAGATCAACTTCATGGCGCGCTACGGCAAGGGCCTGATCTGCCTGGCCATGACCGAGGCACGGGTCAGCCAGCTCGGCATCGGGTTGATGAGCCCGCGCAACGGGACGCAATACGGCACGGCCTTCACCACTTCGATCGAGGCACGGGTCGGCGTCACCACCGGCATCTCGGCGGCGGACCGCGCGCGGACCATCGCCGTCGCCATCGACGGGACGAAGGGCAGCGAGGAAATCGTCACGCCCGGCCACGTCTTCCCGCTGATCGCCCGCGAAGGCGGCGTGCTGGTCCGCGCGGGCCATACCGAGGCGGCGGTCGATGTCGCGCGGCTGGCGGGGCTCAATCCCTCGGGCGTGATTTGCGAGATCATGAACGAGGACGGCACGATGGCCCGCCTGGGCGACCTGCTGGCCTTTTCGCAGCTTCACGGCCTGAAAGTCGGCACGATCCGCGACCTCATCGCCTATCGCCGCCGGCACGACAATCTGGTCGAGCGCACCGCGCAGGCCAGCTTCCACAGCCGCTGGGGCGGTGAGTGGCAGGCCATCACCTATCGCAACCGCGCCACCGACACAGAGCAGATCGCGCTCGTGAAAGGCCGGATCGACCCGGCGAAACCGACGCTCGTGCGGATGCATGTCATCTCCACGCTCACCGATATCTTCGCCGGAGAGACGGGGGGATCGGGCGTGCTCGAAAGCGCCATGCAGACGATCGCGGAGGAAGGCAGCGGCGTGGTGATCGCCATCAACCGCGCGCGCAACGACCGCTTCACGATGGCCCTGAAGGCACAGGCGGGCACGCTCTCGCCCGCCGACATGGACGAACTGCGCGACTACGGCGTCGGCGCGATGATCCTGACGGACCTCGGGATCGAGAAGATGGTCCTGCTGACCAACACGCACCGTACTCCGGTGGCGCTGGCCGGTTACGGCCTGTCGATCGAAGGCGAACGGCCGATAAAACCGGGCCAATAAAACCGCGTCATTGGGTCCGGACCGCGAAGGCACCGCCTAAAACGCATATTCGACATTCCCGTCATCCTCGATGCGGCCGCCTTGCCGCAAAGGAAGAGTCATGCTCCCCGTCATCGCTCCCGTTCTCCTGGCCGCTTCGGCGCCGGCGACGATCCCCGATTGCCCCGATCCCGCCACCTGCCCGGCGCCGACTGCTGAACCTGCCCCCTCTGTTGAACCGACCCCGGTTCCGCAACCAGAAGTTCCGACCAAGGCCAAGCTGAACATCGGCGCGGCTCTACGCGGTCGCTACGACTTGCGCTTCAACGATGTCGGCGGCGCGGGCCAGCGCCGGACCTCCAACCACCTCTCGTTCGATACCCTGGCGCTGACCGCCGACTACGACTCCGAGAAGTTCTTCGGCGCCGCGCAGTACCGTTTCTATGGTGCCAGCTTCCTTTACGGCAAGAGGGGCGGCTACGAAGGCTATCCGGGCGAAGTCCAGTTCCTGATGTACGCCTATGCCGGTGCCAAGCTGAGCAAGGAGGACAGCGTGACCGTCGGCGTCCAGCCGGTGCCGTTCGACGACCGCTACTGGGGCTCGTCGATCCTCGACGATCTCGGCTTCGTCTACGGCATGGAGGAAGTCTACAACCTCGGCATCAAGTACAAGCGCCAGACCTCGAACCTGCGGGCCGAACTCGGCTTCTTCCCCGGTAGTGGACCTGCCGTGATGGGCATCAGCCGCGATGCCGCGCGCTATTCGACGAATATCGCCAAGGCCGACAGCTATGTCCCGAACGGCTCGCAGAACGACGAGCGGAAAATGGTGATCGGCAACGTCCAGTACGCGCTGGTCAACCAGCCGAACACCACGCTCAAAGCCACCGCTTCGGCCTGGATTTCGAGCATCTACAACTTCGATACCGACAAGGAAGGCAGCAAGCACCTCTTCGCCTTCAGCCTGACCGGCAGCCACGGCCCCTGGAGCGCCAAGGCTCTGGTCGCGCGGCAGGACATCGATCCGCGCAATTCCGGGCGCAACGACATGATCACGGTGGGCGGCTTCGACGGCAGCTACAACATCGCCGCCAAGGGCACTTACGCCTTCGGCGAGATCGGCCGCACCATCGACACCGGCAAGCTGCCGTTCGACCTGCTGGTCTATGCCAACTACGGCCGCTTCATGAAGGACGCCGCCGGCTTCAAGGACAGCGAACGCTTCGACCTGGGCGCCGTGTGGACCGCCAAGGACAAGGGCCGGATCAAGGTCTATTCCGAGTTCCTGCTTGGTCGGAACGATCCCTATGTCGGTGCGGGACAGTTCATCTCCGGCGCGGCGGAGGGCGGCGACAACAAGTGGAAGGCCGCTTTCATGATGATCTTCGGGTATTACTTCTGAGCCGCCGCAGGCCGGTCTCGTGGAAGGTCGCTCGACGCTTCACGGAGCGGTCGGGAAGACCGGCTGCGGCCGCATCGTAGGCACGATCGCCCCTTCCCGGACGTCCAGCACGATATCCTCGCTGTCGAGTTGCCGAAGGCCGGCGGTCCTCGCAGGCCTCGACCGAAAGGCACTGTTTCAGGACGACGCCTGTACATGAGCCGTCACGGGCGGTGGACTACAGCGTGGATGGCGATATGCCATGCGGCATGACCTTTGAAAAAATGCCGAAGTCGCTTGCAAAACGAATGGAAGTGCAACGCCTGGTCGATGCGGCCCGTGGCGTGATCGCTACGAAGGGCGTCGGCGGCATGAGCTTGCGCAATGTCGCCGACGCTGCGGGCACCTCGGTCGGTTCGATCAGCTATCGCATCGGTGACCGTGCGGCCTTGATCGCCGCCGTGCTGGATCGTGAGATCGAACTCGCCGCCGCGGTTCGCGCGGAATGGCAGGATCGCATGGGCGATCGCGATCCGGTGGCGAGCGGCATCCTGGCCGATCTTATCGGTGAATGGCTGGACCAGGGTGCAAGAGCGCGTCGCACCTCTGCGATCGTCATGTGCGAACTGGCTTTGACGGCCGGACGTGAACCACATCTGCTCCCGTCTATCGCGACTTTGTTCGAAGAGGGGGAGCGCCTGTGGCGCGATCTGCTGTCCCGTTCGCCGCAAGGGGAAAAGCTGGCGCGCCTTGTCGCCCGCTACTGTCTGGACGAACAGGTTTTCTCCATCCTTCTGGCGGACGAGACCGACTATCGGCTGCTGCGTCATTCGACGATACGCGGCCTGCTGCGAAGTGGCTCCGTGCCAGCCGATCCGACCGCGACCGAATGGCATATGGCGCTGGTCGAGCGTCTGGCGATTCCGGCGGCAGCGGCCTTCGACGAAGACTCTCCCGTTCCGCACGGCTCCAAAGCCGTTATCGCCGAGAAGATCGCCGACATCATCGTGGAACAGGGCGTGGGCGCCTTGTCCCACCGCACCGTCGCCCACGCCGCGGGCATTGCGACATCCAGCGTGGCGCATCATTTCCCGACGCATCGCGATGTCCTTTTCGCGGGGGTGGAGGCGGTCTACCGTCGATTGCGCAGTCAGGTCCACGCCACCGGCGCGCGTTTTGGCAGTGGCGACATCATCCGCCTGACACACGAATGCGCCTTGGCGGCTCTGGCCGACCCGGCGTTTCGCCCTTTCGCCATCGATATGCGTCGCCGCCGTGCGGAAAACGTCCATGCTCTTTATGCCCAGTGGCTGGACATCGCGGAAAATTCCGACCGTGCGCGCGTGCAGGCAATCGTCATGGCTTCGATCGGCAACGGCCTGCGCACGCTGGCGGAACAGGCCGAATGGCCCGATATGCGCGAGCTGGCCGCAAGCCTGACCTTAACCGTACATCCGTATTGATAATCCACCTTTGCAGGAAAAAAACACCATACGATTGTCCTAAAAGAGTCATTGCCGTGCTCTAGAGGCGCGTCCCGAAGACCCCCGGTCAACAGGACGGAGCCCCCCAATGTCTGCTATCCATCGCACGCGTACGATCCATCTTCTCTCGACGATCCTGGCCGGAGCGGTTGCGCCCTGCTGGGCATTTGCCGCGCAGGCCGAGGAAGTGGCTGCGGCAGACGACGCGCTTCCCGAGATCACCGTCACCGCAGAGCGCCGTGCGGAGAGCAGCCAGAAGGTTCCGCTGGCGATCCAGTCCATCGACGGTGAGACGCTGGCCAAGACCGGCTACACCTCGGTCACCGACCTGCAGTACACGATGCCGGGCGTGCAGTACGATCCTACGCAGGGCGCCGCGTTCCAGATCCGCGGCGTCGGCAGTACGTCGTTCGACTTTTCGAACGCCAAGTCGGTCAGTGTCGTCGTCGACGATGTCGTGATGGACGGCCAGCGCGCCAATGGCCTGACCGGCCTCGTCGACATCGACCGGGTCGATGTGCTGATGGGCCCGCAAGGGACGCTGTTCGGCAAGAACGCCACTTCGGGCGTCATCGCGGTAAGCACCACGAAGCCCAAGCTGGACGAATGGTCCCTGCGCGCCAGCGCCAGCTTCGGCGAACATGACGAGCGTATCCTCAACGCCACCGCCAACGTGCCGCTCGGCCCGATCGCGGCCTTGCGCGTGTCCGGTTTCGACCAGGCCTTCGACGGTTTCGGCCGTAACGTGACGTTGAACCGAAAGGTCGGGTCGCAGCACGAGTACGGTGGCCGCGCGCGGCTCTATCTGGAGCCTTCGGACAGCTTCAACCTGACGCTTTCGGGCGACTATGCCTATCACTGGGACAGCAGCGTGCGCACGCCGGTTTCCGGTCAGTCGGCGGAACTCACTGCGATCCTCAACGAACTGGGCGTCTATCCGGGGCCACGGAGCGCGGACACGGCGGACTCGTCCTTCGGCCAGATCACGACCGAGGAATGGGGCACGTCGCTGAAGGCCAACGCCAAGCTCGGCGATCATGACCTGACCTCGATCACCGCCTATCGCGCGACCCGCTACGACAATTCGACGCCGGCCAGCCTGGCGCCTTACGATCGCTATGCGTACATTCCCTTCAATCTGGGCCAGCTCGACACGGACAAGTTCAGCCAGGAAATCCACCTGGCATCGCCCACCGGCGGTTTCGTGGAATATCTGGTAGGCGCCTTCTACAACCGCCTGCATGCGCGGCAGACGCAGTTGCAGTGGTCCACCGGTGGGCAACCGCTTTACGACAACGCAGGCACGCCGCTGCCCACGCTGATCGCGCTGACCGGCGCGATTGGAGAGGACGGCAATGCCTCGCTATTCGATTCGGTGAACGAAACGATGGCCGCCTTCGGCCAACTCAAATTCAACTTCACCCCGCGCCTCGCCCTCACGCTGGGCGGCCGCTACACGCACGACAACAATTCCCAGAGCATCGACTACGTCACCATCAACCCTGAACCGATCGCAGGATATACCCCTGCGTTCACCGCTTCGAGCGCAGCGCCGGCCTACGATTTCGGCCAGGTGAAGGGCGACAATTTCTCGTTCCGCATCGCGCCGACCTATCAGGTCACCGACAACGTCATGCTCTACGCGACCTATTCCACCGGCTACAAGCCCGCAGGTATTGCGTTCGTCGGCAACAAATACGCGCCTTATCAGGACGAAACGGTGAAGGCCTGGGAAGCGGGCATAAAGTCCGAATGGTTCGGTCGCCGCCTGCGGTTCAACCTCGATGCATTCCGGTCGGACTTCAAGGACTTCCAGGCGACGATCCTGACGCAGATTCCCGACGGTGCGGGCGGAATGATAAACGCCACCGTCATCGGCAATGCCGGCGGCCTGCGCACCCAGGGCATCGAAGGCAGCCTGGCGGTCCAGCCCATGCGCGGCCTGCAGCTGTCCGGCGCGGTGACCTACACCGACGCCAAGTTCACCGATTACGTCTACAATGCCACCACCAACTACACCGGTTCGCGCCTGACCAACGCCCCGGAATGGTCGGGCACGGCGTCGATCGATTACGATCACGAATTCGGCTCGGGCCTCGGCTTCAAGGCGCATGCCGATTATGCCTATCGCAGCGAATACTGGACCGTCGTGGGCCAGCCCGCCTACTCGCATGTGCCCGGCTACGGTCTGGTGAACGGTCGCCTCAGTGTGACGTTGCCCAACCGCCCGATCGAGGTCGGCGTCTACGCACGCAACCTGTTCGACAAGTACTTCTCGACCGGATGGCAGCAGTACGGCGTGCTTGGCCTGCTGCACTACACCTCGCCCAACGCCCGCCGGACGGTCGGCGGCTTCGTCAACGTCAGCTTCTGAAGCCAGACGGCCGGGTCGAGCGACCGATCCGGCCTTTCAATCACGGGAAACTTTCATGACCACACGCCGCGCGTTGCTTGTCGGTGCGCCAACCGGCCTGCTGGCTGCTCAGGCCGCCTTTGCCCCTTCCGCCCTGGGGGCCGCTCTGGGCGGCACAGGCGCGGGGAGTGACATAGAGATCCTGGAGCGGCTGATGGTCAAGACGCTGGATAGCGAACTGGGCGACCAGGCGGTTGCGAGACAACTGGCCGGGCATCTTGCCGAAGCGGGGTTCCGCTGGGAATATCCGACATTCCCGCTGCGCGAAGCCGACAGCGTCGTCGCCTACAGCTTCGGCTATCGTTCGCCGACCGGCAGGGTCGATCCCAACACCGGGCTCTCCGATGGTGCGGAGACGCCCGAGCCGGGGCCGGTCAATGCGCTGCTGGCCGATGCCGTTCATGCCATTGCGCGCGCCCGCGCCGTGCGAATCTATGCGCAGTGGGAGATCGCGCAGGTCCTGACGCAGAAGCATGGCATGAAGGACGTCGTGTCAATCCACCCCACCAAGGGACCCGACGGCAAGACGATCTACCTGAGCACAGATGGCGTCGCCAAGGCGGCGGTCGCCCATGCCGGATCCGCGCAGGCGCTGGGCAAGGTCGCCGTCGTGGGCCACCGCGACCACGTGAAGCGCTGCGTGATCGTCTCTCGCGACAATGGCATGAGCGCGGCCGTCGCGCGCGAGTTGCCGCTGCCGGTACAGTACGATCCCCAGTCCGCCCAGCCATGGACACGCCGCCGCGATGCCTATCTGCTGACCGACCTCGTCGCGCAGCTTTCCATCACGCGCAACCGCGTCATCGCCGAACTCGGCGGCGACCATCCAGCGTGAGATCGACCATGGCAGCGACCAGCCGATGGGACAGCCCTTCCAACCAGCAGCGCTGTCCCATCGATGTCACTTCCTTAAAGTAACCGGCCCGATCAGCCCCGAAGGCCGAAGCGGCGCATCGGCACGATACGTCGGCATCGCCGTCCAGGTGATCGGCTTCGCGCCCGGCTGGGCGTCTCCGACCAGGCGATTGACCCAAAGGTTGGCCACCTTGACCTCGATGGTATTGGCGCCGCCCTTGACGGCCTTGCCCACGTCGACCCGATACGGCGCATGCCAGACTGCGCCGACCGGCTTGCCGTTCACCGTGACTTCCGCCAGATCGCCCACCTGACCGAGATCGAGCCAGAGCGGCTGCCCGGCCTTGGCGCCCTTGGGCAGGGTGAAGCTGCGCGAATAGGTCGCCTCGCCGGAGAAGTATTTCACGCCGGCTTCCGCATTCTGTTCGAGCGGAGCCAGTCGGGCCATCTCGATCGAGACCGGTGCGCCTCGGTCGGCCTGGAAGCGCACGGTCCAGCCGTCATCGAGCGAGGCCAGCGTCTGCACCGGCTTGGCGGGGAGCGTCAGGCTCTGATTCCCGGCTGCCTTGCGGAACACCACGAAGACCGCATCGCCTTCGATCAGCGAGAGCGGCACTACCGTTTCGCCGTTCTCGATGCGGTAGCTGACCGGCTCGCTCGTGCCGGTTTCCGGGTGCCAGAGTTCCGGTGCCTTGCCGGTGACGCGGAAGCGTGCCTCGATGGTCTGCGGGCCTTGCGGGTTGGACAGGTAATAAACCTCGCCCTGCCCGTCGCGGCGATGGACAAAGGGAATCGTTGCTCCTGCTTCCGCACCCGTGAAGGCAAAGTCGGGAGCCACGCCCATGGCACCCAGTGCGCCTTCCACGTCCTTGCCGGCGATCACCCGGCCCTTCCCGACGGCCGCGTCACCGCTGCCGGGCCAGAGCTTCGTCACCAGCGCGGACCATTCGGCGTCCTGGCCACCCATCATGCTTCCACCCATCATACTGGGCGTCGAGACCGGCGCAGCACCGATCACCGTCGCGCCGCCTTCGACCAGCGCCGCCAGCTTCTTCAGCGCCCCCAGCGTCATGTGCTGCGAGGAACCGCCGAGGTAGATCGCCCGGTAGCGGGCACCGCTGGGTGCAATGACTTCGTTGCCGTCGTTCGACAGCAGGTCGGTCAGCGCATCGTAGCTGAGGAAGTCGTAGGCATGGGAAACCGGCGCATCGGCCACCGGCTTGTCGCCGTAGAGCCCGGTCAGCGGCGCTTCCTCGCCGTAGAAATAGGCGACATCGGCCACGTTCCGCCCCGCCTGAAGCAGCAGGGACGAGCGCGAGATATAGTCCACCCAGGGCTTCGCCATCTCGCCCCAGCTTTCCATCCGGTTGAAATACTGGCCAAAGATGAAGAGCGAGAGACCGGGCTTCTTGTCGTCCACCGGCACATGAACCGAGGTGTGGACCACCGGCCGGTTGACGCCGTTCACGAACTCCATGTCGATGAAGCGTTTCAGGTCCTTGGGCGCGAAAGCCCAGGGCGACATCGAGGCGGTCATCGATTCCGCGGCGACGAGGTTCTGGCCATAGAGGTGCGCGACCGAGGCCGCGCCCTTCATGTCGGCGATCAGGGTCTGGCGCGGGCCTTCCTCGCGGAAGGTCCACATGGCGGCCATCGGAATGTCCGTATGGCTGCGCATCGACATGTCGTCGCCCAGCATCGGGCGCTTGTCTTCCAGCGCCTCGCCATAGACCTTGAGGCCGTTTCCGTGAGCGACCTTGGCAACCGTGCCGTAGTGCTCGCTGGCCAGCAAGTCGGCCAGGGTGCGGCGGTAATCGTAGAGGAACTTGTCCGCTTCTGCGCGACTGCCGACCAGCACGCCGGTCAGCGTGGGCAGCCATGGCCGTGCGTCATAGCCGCGCAGACGCTGGAACTGCTCCAGCATCTTCGGCGTCCAGTTCGCCTCGCCCACCTCGATCGAGTCGGTCAGCAGCGCGCGCACGCCGCGCTGCCCGATCATGTCCGCCCCGGCAGCTTCCTTGTACATGCCGATGTAGTGGTCGAGATAGCGGCGCACGGCCTCGCCGTCGAACTTGTCCACCTCAAGCCCGGTCGCCTCGGGCGGTGCCGGGTGGTTGGTGGTGCCGAGCAGCGAATAGCCCATGCGCAGAACGCGCCAGCGCTGGCCCTTGGGCAGCGCCGGGGCCTGCCAGTCGAGCGTGCCGTCGGCCTTGAGCTTGCCGGTCAGATCGACGACGCTGTTGGGCGCGACGCCTTTGGCGCCGTCCTTCGGTTCCTCCAGCGCGTAGTAGTCGCGGCTCATCACGAAACCGGCCTTGGTCTCGAAGCGATCGACCCTTGCCCCGGCATCCAGTGCAAAAGTGCCGACGATCAGCGGCTTCTTGGCCAGCATCGCGCCAACGCCGTCGAACAGACCGCCCATGGCAATGCCCGGCGCAGGCGAGCCGAGGCCGCCGTCGGGCTTGCGGGGAGTGAGCACCAGCCGGAAGTGCGCGGCGGTGACCGCGGAGAAGCTGACAGTCGTAGGCACCGCGCCGAGCGTCAGCGTGGTGATCGGCGTCCACGCCTTGCCGTCTCCGCTGGATTCCAGCACGCCGGTGAAAGCGGCTCCCGCGAAGGGGATCACGACGTCCGGTACGAAGATCGTGGCCGAACCCACCTTGGTCGGCCTGGCGTAATCGAGCCTCAGGCTGGGCGCCTCACCCTCCTTTCGGGCCAGCGTGACACCCTTGGCCGGATCGCCGTCGAACAGCGTCGCCGCCGACAGCGCATTGCCGAGGCCGTCGACAGCGCGGGGCAATGCGAGGGCGGGCGTGATGGCCTCGGGGAACGCAAAGACGCCGACCTCCCCGTAATACGACGGTCCCGCAGGCGCGGGATGGCCGGAGATCATCTCCTCGATCGACATGGCGGGCGCGAGGGTCTGGTAAGGCCCGGTCTGCGCCGGCGGCGCGGAGAGCTTTCCGGAGAAGCGCTGTCCTGCGGGCACCGCCGTCTCGGACCAGACCAGCTTCTTCAGGCCGTCCTGCGGCTGCACCCAGGGGCCGCCTGTTTCCGACCAGCCCGGCGAAGCGGCGATGGCGAGTTCCAGCCCCTGCCGATCCGCCTCATGCGCAGCGAAACGGAAAGCGTCCTTCCACTCCGGCGTCATGTAGACGAGGCGCTTGTCGACCACTTGCGGGGTCTGGAGATTGGCGTCGAAGTTCTGCAAGCCGCCGATACCGACCCGCTTCATCCACGCCATGTCCTTGGCGATGCCGTCCTTGGAGATGTTGCCGTTCATCCAGTGCCACCAGACGCGCGGCCGGGCGGAATTCGGCGGATCGCGGAATTGCTCTTCCAGCGGGACGGCAGAAACGTCGGCTATCGTCGGCGATGAGGCTGAATCCTGCGCCATGACAGGAGGTGCATAGAGCGCAGTAGCCAACATGAGGACCGCACGAAAATTCCGAAGTTGCATACGATTTACCCCAGTAATACCGCTGCCAAACGCACAATGACCGGGACAAACACGATTTGACTGGCCCAGCGAGGTTTCGAACCTAGCAGCGGTCTGCAAAAGATTCCTAGTCATCAGGTGATTCCACCTGATAAGAAAATGCTCTAAAGCGAATTCCGCTTCGCGATCCCGCCCAGCACCGCAGCGCTCGGCTTGGGCGTACGGGCGAACGTGGTGCGGTCCACGCTGCACAGGCCGAAGCGCGGCTTGTAACCGAAGATCCACTCGTAGTTGTCCAGCAACGACCAGTGCATATAACCGAGCACCGGCACGCCGTCGTCGATCGCCTGCTTCAGCCCCTCCAGCGCCGCCGGGATGAAGCGCGCGCGCAGGGTATCATCATCGGTGCCGACGCCGTGTTCGGAAACCAGCACCGGAACCTTGGTCGCGGCGTGGACGTAGCGCACCGCGCCCGCCAGCGACGGCGCCCAGACTTCGGTGCCGGACCAGTTGCGGTCGGCCCCGTCGGGCGCGGGCAGACGGCCCTTGTCGTTCCAGACCGCGCGCTCGTAGTTCTGCACGCCGATGAAGTCGTCGCCCTTGGCGATCTCCAACCAGTCTCCGTAGAGTTCGGCGCGAACCTTGTCGCGCATCGAGTTCTTGCCCGAAGCCTGGTCGTCCAGCACCGAGAGCGTGAAGCCCACCGGCAGGTCGGAGCGCACCGCCTTGATCGCGGCGCGGGCGGCCTTGTGTCCGGCCTTCTGCCCCTCGACGATGATGTCCACGTCCTCCCGTCCGGCCACGTTGGCGCAGAGGAAGCGCTCCACGCCGAGCCGCTTGGTTGCGGCGGCGAGGGTCTGGCGCTGCATGTCCCAGACCGGCGGCGGCAGGATGTTCTTGAGGATGAGCAGGATGTTCGGCTCGTTCAGCGTCATGGCCATGGCGATATCGGCGCCGATGGCGCGGGCCACCTTGTCGCAATAGCGGCCGAAGAGCTGGGCGGATTCCGGATTGCTCCAGCCGCCCTGCGCGCTGAACCAGCGCGGCGCGGTGAAGTGGTTGAACGTTACCAGCGGGGCAAGGCCACGCGCGTGGCAGCCCTCGACGATACGCTTGTAGTGATCGAGCATCGCCTGGGAGAACATTCCCTTCTCCGGCTCGATCCGCGCCCACTCCACGCCGAAGCGGTAGGAGGTGAGGCCGAGCGACTTCACGATGTCGAGATCGGACGCCCAGAGTTCCAGACTGTTCACGGCATCGCCCGAAGGCTCCGCGAAGATGGTCGGCTGCTGGTTTTCGACGAACCAGAGGTCGGAGGCGACGTTGTTACCTTCGATCTGGTGGGGCGCGGTGGCGGCGCCCCAGAGGAATCCCTTCGGAAATGCCGGGTTCGGCCGTTTGGCGGCGGCGCGGGCCATCACCGGCGCGGCGGCGGCGAGAGCGCCGGCGGCAAGCAGGCTTCGGCGGTCGAGATTTGCAATCTTGGTCATCGTAAAAGCCCCTCAGGAATGGTCGGCGAAGAAGGAAAGCAGTTCGTCGGACAGGCGGCGGTCCGCCGTGCCGAGATGCATGGCCATCGAATAGTGGTTGTGCCCCGAGGCATAGTGCGCACGCGGCAGATGGCCGTGACGGCCGAGCCGGGCTTGCAGAAGGCTGGCCCATTCGGCCTGGAAGCGCGGCGGGTCGAACTCGGCACAGGCGACCAGGAGCGGCAGGCCCGTCGCCATCACCGCCCCCATCGGCATGCGCAGGTCGTAGCAGTCCTGCGGGCCGTAATAGAGCATGTCGCGCTCATCCAGCGGCGTGAAACCGTAGAGTCCGGAGAGCAGCGCCGCACCGCGCACCAGCTTGCCGTGATCCTCGCGCGCTTTCAGAAAGGCCGAGACATGGACCGCGCCTGCCGAAGTGCCGAGCAGGAAGATCCGCTCCGGATCGCCGCCATGCTCCGCCACGTTGGCCCGCAGCCAGTCGACCGCCAACCCCACGTCCTCCGCGCCCGAGGGCCACATGTGCGTGGGCGCGAGGCGGTAGTTCATCACCGCGCCGATCAGCCCGTTCGCCGCCGCCCAGCGCCCGACATGGGCATTCGCCCAGCCGCTTTCGCCGCCGCCGGTACGCCCCCCTTTGTCGCCGACGAGAAAACCGCCGCCATGAACGAAGAGCACGACCGGGCGGCCCTTTCCCCGGCCGTAGAGATCGAGGCGATTGCGCGGGTCGGGGCCATAGGCGCAGTCCACCGCCACCGGCGAGATTTCGGCGGCGAGGGCCTGCTGCTCGGCATCGAACAGCTCTCGGCAGGCGCCGACGACATCGGGGCCGAGCTTCGTGCCCATCGCGGCGATGGCGCGTCCCGTTTCACGAGCCGTCATGCCACTTCACTCCCTCGATGCGCGAACAGGCGGGTGAGCGCGAACGTCGTTCCGGCCACCCCCAGCCCGGTTCCATAGACCAGCTTGAGTACGAGCGCGATGGACCAGCCGATCTCGCTCCACGGCCCAAAAAGACAGATCGCGGCGAGAACGGCAGCGCTCGCCAACCCTGCCGAAAAGACGATGAGCACGGTCCGCGCCACGAAGCCCCCGCCTGTCCGCGCCCCTGCCTTGCGAAGACTGGCCGAAACCACCAGCAGCGGCACCAGCGACGACATCAGGGCGATCGCGGCGGCCTGTGGAAGGAAATCCAGCGCGAAGTTGTCGGGCGCCGCGAAGTGCAGCGGGCGGTTCGCCATCCCGAAGACGCCGAAGAAGAACGCCGCACTCAGGACGAAGTTGATGGCGCCGCTGGTGATCTGCTCGCGCCGCAGCCTGGCCGCAATGTTCATGGCCTGCACCCCACGTCGAAGCTCTGGAGATCGCGCGCGAGATCGACCGGCCCGGCATAGCGCGCGGCGATCCCCGTCCGGATGGAAGGCTCATACTGGGGCAACGGCCCCGGCGGAACGGCGAAGTGCGTCAGCACCACACGCCCCACACCGGCCTGTGCCGCGATCTCGCCGATCGCCTCCGGCTTGAGGTGATGGGTCGAGAGATGGCGCTCCATGCCAGCCAGCATCTCCGGCGAGGCGTCCTTGCGGCGCGCGCGGATTTCTCCGAGCAAGGCGTCGAGCGCGATGATCTCGGTGACGAACATGTCGCTGCCCTTGGCGAGCGTCGTGACGGCGGCGCTCGGGCCGGTGTCGCCGGTATACGTGATACTGCGCGGGCCGAGGGCAAAACGATAGCTCAGCGAGACGTTTGCGGGGTCGGGCTTGCCGTCATGGTCGAAATGGCTGTTGGCAGCGGTCTTCACGCTCGCCCCCTGCCCCAGATCGAGCGCCTGTCCGCCCGCGAGTTCGACGACGCGCACCGAGTCTGCCGGACGCGGCGGCGGCGTGCCGAGACCGAAGCCGATGCTGCCCGGCGTCGCCAGCGAGGCGACGATGCCTTCGACGACCGCCCGCGTGCCGACGGGACCATAGACGGTCAGGACGCCGGGGAACTGGTTCATCCAGCGCAGACCGATCACCGCCGCGAGACCGCCGGTATGGTCGAGATGATTGTGGCTGATGAACACCGTGTCGACGGCGCCGAGGTCAAGCCCGATCCGGGCGAGTTGGTCCACCGTGCCGTCGCCGGTGTCGACGAGGATCCGGCGTTCCCCGATGGTCAGGAGATTGGCCGGTTCGGAACGCTCGGCCGTGGGCACCGGACCGCCGGCCGTTCCCAGCGTCGTCCAGCGCAGCGCCGGACAGCTTGCCGCAAGCGCCGAACCGGAAGAAATCGCCAGCACCGAAAGCGCCAGTGCCATCTTGGCAAGTTTGACCTGCATCATCACCCCTCTGTTGGCAGCCTCTTGCGGGCGCCTCGAAACAAGGGGCCGGGACCTGACAGGTCCCGGCCGGATAGCTTCAGAACTTCGTTTCAGCCTGGATGCCGATCGTGCGGCGGCCTTCGCGGGTCAGCCAGTTCACGTAGGCACCCGAGTCCGCGAACGGAAGGTGGATGACCGAGGCATGGAAGCGCTGGTCGAGCAGGTTGCGCACGAAGGCGCCGACCCGCCAGTTGCCGTCCGGATGGCCGATCCCCATGCTGAGGCCGATCGTGCCGTAGCCGTCCTGATAGGCATAGGCGTTGGCCACCGCGTACTGCACCCGGCTGCGGTAGTAGATATTGGCCGAAGTATCGAACTGGAGGTTGTCGTTGATCGGCAGCTTCACGTCCGCACCCAGCGTGGCGCTGTACTTGGGGGCTCCGGAGAGCGGCTCGCCCCTGGCCTGGACCAGGCTGGTGACGCCGTCCGCCGCCAGGAAGCAGGAATATCCGGCCTTCACGTCCTCGGGGCAGGCGGTCACGTAGTCGGTGAACTTGGTGTCCGAATAGGTGAACCCGCCGCTGAACGAGAGCACCGGCGTGACGCGCCAGGAAGCGTCGATCTCGAAGCCCTTGGCGGTGAAGCCGCCGGCGTTCTCGGTGACGAATTCCACGCCGTTGAACACCGAGGTCTGGAGGTTCTTGTACTTGTCGTAGAAGAGGTTGGCGTTGAAGGTCACGGCCTTGTCGAAGAGCTGCGACTTGATACCCACGGTGATGTCGCGGACGGTCTGCGGCTTCACGTTGGTGCGCGTGCCTGTGAGGCCGGTGAAGGTCACCGTCGGGCCGAGATAACCGCGCGCGATGGTGCCGAACAGCATGACATCGGGGGTGATCTTGAATTCGGCGCCGCCACGGCCCGACCAGGACCCCTTCTTGGTGCTGCCGGTCTGGAGCGAGGTGGGCGTATAGGGGGTCACGAAACCGGAACCGTCAGCCGCGGGTGTGGCCGGCGCGAAGTTGGGATCGATGATCGAGAAGTACGAGGCCTTCACCCAGTCGTACTGATAGCGCAGGCCGCCGATCAGGCTGAACTGGTCGGAGATGTGGAACTTGCCGTCGAAGAAGCCCGCCAGCGAGTCCGAACGCGTCTGGGTATTGCCCTGCCCGCCCGAGATATTGACGATGAAGCTCTGGAACGGATTGGCGGGACGCAGCTGGGCGCGGTTGAAGTCGTTGTCGTCGCCCACCTTGCGCCGCGAGGCATAGACGCCGGAGGTGAATTCGAGCTGGCTGCCACTGGGCGAACTGATGCGCAGTTCCTGCGAGAGGAACGACTGGTCGGTGCCGGTCTGCTGCGCGGTGAAGACCGGAACGCTGGAGCCGTCGATCGCGAACCTCTGCGGCCCCTCGTCGAGACGGCGATAGGCGGTGATCGAGGTCAGGTTGTAGTCGCCCAGCGCGTAGTTGATTTCCATCGACGCGCCGTAGTTCTGCTCCGACGAGTATCCGGCGTAGTCCTCGACCGACTTGGTATTGTCGAAGCCTGCCGTCACGCCGAGCGCGGCGAGGTTACCGAAGCGCGCGGCCATCAGCGGATTGGCGAAGCTGGGCAGGCGGTTGAGCGTCCAGAGCTGGCCCGGTCCCTTGCGGCTGATCTTCGAATAGTCGCCGATGATGTAGATCGAGAGATCGTCCGAAGGCTCATAGAGGAACTTGGCGCGGCCGCCGTAGCTTTCCTCGCCGCCCCAGGTCTCGTCACGGTAGACGTTCTTGAGGAAACCGTCGTTGCGGCGGTAGAAGCCGAATACCGCAAGCGCCGAATTCTGCGACACCGGCACGTTCACGCTGCCATTGGCGTTGACTTCGTTCAACTGGGCATAGCTGACGAAGGCCTTGCCGAAGAAGTGCGAGGGATCGGGCTTCTTCGTGGTGATGTTGATGACGCCGGACGAGGCGTTCTTGCCGAACTGGGTGCCCTGCGGCCCCTTCAGCACTTCGACGCGTTCCAGATCGCCAAGGCTGTTGATCGGGTTGCCGAAGGGGATGACGACGTTGTCGACCACGGTGCCGACGTTCTGCTCGGACGAACTGGAGAAGCCGCCCGCCGAACCCACGCCACGCAGGCGGAAGCCGGAATCGTTGGGCGAGGAACCGAACTGCACGCCCGAGAACTGGTACTGGATGTCGGTGAGTTTCTGGAAACCGCTTTCGGTGAGCTGGTCGCCGGTGATGGCGGACACCGCGATCGGCACGTCCTGCAGGCGCTCGGCGCGGCGTGATGCGGTGACGATGATGTCCGTGCCGGAAATCGCCGGGGTCTCGGCGGCCTGCGGGGCGGTGGTCTGCCCAGATTGCTGTTCAGCCTCCTGCGCCATGGCAGGGGCACTGAGCGCGCCGAGGGCGATACTGGAAAGCAAAGCGATCTTGTTGATGCCGGTCATTGTGGTCTCTCCCCTAAACTGATTGTTATTCGCAGCTTTTGTCAGTTGTCTTGCGACCCGTCAGGTCTCGTCGATGACGGGGTTGGAAAGGGTTCCGATTACCCCCACGGAGACTTCCACCGTGTCTCCGGCCTTGAGGTAGAGCGGAGGCTTGCGCTTGTCGCCGACACCGCCGGGGGTGCCGCTGGCGATCACGTCGCCGGGCTTGAGGTCGGTGAAGGTCGAGCAGTAGGCGATGACCGTGGGGATATCCCAGATCATGTCCGACACCGGCTGATCCTGCACCAGTTGCCCGTTCACGCGGGTCTGCACGCGCTGCGCGGCGAGGTCTTCCACATCCGCAGCGACCACCATCGACGGGCCGAAGCCGCCGGTGCCGGGCCAGGTCTTGCCGGGGGTGAACTGGATATTGTGGCGCTGCCAGTCGCGGATCGAACCGTCGTTGAACGGCGCGAAACCGGCAACGTGCTCCCAGGCGTTCTCCGGCGCGATGCGGCGGCCGCCCTTGCCGATGATGACGGCGAGTTCGCCCTCGTAGTCGAAGCGTTCGCTTTCGGGGGGACAGACCATAGGCGCGCCATCGGCGATCAGGCTGTCGGCCCAGCGAGTGAAGATCGCCGGGTGTTCCTTCTGCTCGCGGCCGGTTTCGGCAACGTGGGTGGCGTAGTTGAGCCCGACGCAGAGGATCTTTTCCGGGTTCGGAACCACGGGCAGCAGCTTCACGGCGGCTAAGGCGAACTCTCCGGTGGCGGGCAGCGCGGCAAGATCACCGGCCAGCACGTCCTTCAGCCAAACGTCGCCGCCGGATGCGCCGAGATCAATCACCTTGTCCCCTTCGAGGCGGCCGAAGCTCTTGGTGCCATCGGGACGTTCGAAACTGATGTAACGGTTCATGCGTAGTCTCCCTGCCCCCGCGTGTCTCGCGGCGGCGGTCAAATGGTCAGAGCGGCGCCGCTTCCCAGTCGCGGCGGAAGCGGAAGCGTTCCTCGGCCCGGCGCAGGCCGTCGAAGTCCTTGTCGGAGATACCCCACTGGTCGATGCGGTTCGGCGGCCAGGTCCAGTCTTCCGGAGCGCCGACCTGATAGTCCTCCGGCACCTTTTCGACGGCGGTCGAGAACTCGATCACCGGGCCGAACGGGGCGATGAAATAGGCGTAGACATTGGCGCCGGGGCCGTGGCGGCCGGGCCCCCATGCGGGCACCATGGCATGATCGCGCAGACGGCCGATGCCGCGCATCACCGCGTCCAGATCCTCCATCTCGAAGGCCACATGGTTGAGCGAGGCAAAGCCCGCGCGGGCGAAAGCGGTGGAGTGGTGGCTGTCGTTGCAGCGGACGAAGACCATGCCCTTGGTGCGGTCGGACACCCGGAAGCCGAGAATATCCTCCACCGCATGACCGCAGGCTTCGGCATCGGCGGCGTTGAATACCACATGGGTCAGCTTCACCGGCAGGTCGCGCCCGGTGATCGGTTGGGTTTCGGTGGCATCGACGAGGAAGCGCAGGATCGTGCCTTCCGGCAGTTCGACCAGCAGGCCGTGGCCGCCGCCCAGATCGTCGCTCGTGGTCCGGCTCGCCGTCCATCCGGCAGCGGTGACCCGGGCCTTCAGCGCTTCCAGTTCCGCCGCCGTGCAGACGAACGTGGTCGAGCGAACGAACTCGTCCTCCGCCTTCTCGAACGCGACGAGATAGGGGAACGGACCGGAGCCGCGCAGGTAATGCGTCTCTCCGACAGTTTCGGCAGCGGCCATGCCCCAGATTTCGGTCATGAACGTGGCGGCGGCGGCCGGATCGGGCAGCGCCAGTTCGATGCTGCGCAGCTTCATGCCTCTTGCTCCTGAAGAAGACCGGCGGCGCGAATGCCCGCGCGGGCGCAGTCGGCATCGCACTCGCCGGTGTCACCGCTGACGCCGACGGCGCCGATCAGGGTGCCGGCGGCATCACGGATCACTACCCCCCCGGGAGAGAACGCGATGCGGCCGCCGACGGCAGCGGTGACGCTTTGAAAGAACACGGGATTGCCCTTGGCCCGCTCGGCCAGGACGGCGGTGTCCGCGTCCATGCCCACCGCACCTTCGGCCTTGGCCCTGGCGATGTCGAAACGGTAGAGGCTCGCCCCGTCCTCGCGGGCGAAGGCGACCGGGTGCGCGCCCGCGTCGAGCACGATCACCGCCAGCTCCCTGGCATCGCGGGTCCGCGCTTCGGCAAGGGTGCCGGTGATGATGGTCTGGGCCTGAGCCAGCGTGAGAGTCATGCGGCAAGCTCCTGATGGCTGAAAAGCTGCGCCGCGCGGGCGGCAAGGAGGTCTTCGGCGCTGTGGCTGGCACTGCCGAAGACATAGTGGTCGGGGCGGATCAGCACGGCATCGGCGCCGTGGGCATCCAGCCATGCGGTCACCGCGCCATTGTCCGGCAGAGTGCTCGCAGCGATGCGGGTGACGCCTGCCGCGCTGCCCGGCACCGCGTCGTCGCGGACGAAAAGACGCCACTCGCCGCCGGTCAGGTCGTCGAGCTTGCGCCCGTCCGTCAGCACCGGCTGCACGAAGCGCCCGCCCGCACCGGAAGTGCCGGGAAGGACCACGCCCTCGGCAATTGCCGGGATCAGGTCATGCGCGGTCTCGCCGGACTTCTGCCGCGCTTCCTCGCGGATACGCGCATCGCGCGCGGCGGCCTCGGCGGGATCGAGTTCGCAGATGTAGCGACCGGCAGCGACGGCAGCGCCGATCACCGCGCGGACGTGAGGGTCGCGCTCCGGCTGGTAGGTATCGAGCACGGAAGGCTCGGCACCGTGATTGGCCACCGCGTCCATCTTCCACGCCAGATTGGCGACATCGCGCAGCCCATGGCACATGCCCTGCCCGAAGAACGGCGGCGTCTGGTGCGCGGCGTCTCCGGCCAGGAAGACATTGCCCACCTGCCACTCATGCGCGACGAGGCCGTGGAAACGATAGGTTGCGGCGCGCACGATCCGGTGCGGCACATCGGCCATCCATGCGCCGACGAGTTCCGCGACCTTTTCGGGCGCCGACATCGCTGTGTCGTCCTCACCGGGGAGCAGCATGAACTCCCAGCGGCGATGGTCGCGGCGGCCGGGAACCACAGTGGCGGGGCGCGAGGGATCGCACATCATCACCGAGAGGCGCTGAAGGTCTGCACCCTCTGGCACGCCGGAAAGCAGCGGGAAAGCAACCGGCCCTTCCACTTCGGCATCGACGACGAGCCAGGGCTCCTCGAAATCGAGATCGTCCAGCACGACGCCCAGCGCCTTGCGCACCATGCTGCGGGCGCCGTCGCAGGCGATCACCCAGCGGGCCTGCGCGCTGCTGGACTGATCGCCGTCGAGATACTCGACCGTCACACCCTCGGCATCCTGCGTCAGCCCGGTGAAGCTGGCCCCTAGCTTCAGCGTGACGTTCGGCATTCCGGCAAAACCTTCGCGCAAGTGCGCTTCGAGTTCGGGCTGATAGAAGAAGTAGTCGTTGGCCCAACCGAACGGGCGCGGCTTGCCCACCGTGCCCATGTAGCGGATCACGCCATGGTCGGCGCCGACATGGAGGTGGCCGTCGGTGGCGATCATGTCGCCCTGTACCCGATCGATCACCCCGGCGGACTGGAACAGGCGCATCATCTCGTGATCGAGATGGACCGCGCGCGGCAGCGGGTAGTGTTCCAGTTCCCGCTCGAGAACCAGCACCTGGAGCCCTTTCAGGCCGAGAAGGTTCGCGGCCAGCGCGCCCACCGGGCCGCAGCCTACGACAACCACGTCGTAAGTCATCGATTTAGCCCCTGGTTACTCTGTTGCTTCGATCTCGGCAGGTGCCTTGTGGAACGCCCCGCCCTTCATGATCATGGTCAGCCGGTCCTTGTCCTGCAGCACCGCGACGTCCGCCGTGGGATCGCCATCGACCAGCAGCAGATCGGCCAGCCAGCCTTCCTTCACCAGCCCAACCTCAAGACCCATCAGCTCGCCGCCGTACTGGGTGGCGGAGCGCAGGGCCTCGGCGGGGGTGAAGCCGAAATACCGGACGAAATGCTCCAGATCGCGGGCGTTGCGGCCGTGCGGATTGAACGGGAAGCCGTAGTCGCCGCCGGTCAGTATACGCACGCCGCGCGCCTTCAGTTCGGGCACCAGCTTGCCTTCAAGGCCCATGCGCTCATGCGCGCTGGCCTTCATGTGCGTCATGTCGACATGCGGCGGCGGGTTGGCCTCGATGGCGGCCACCGAAACACCGGGACCGGGCGCATAGAAGAACTTGTCCTTGTCCGCCGCCATGCGATCGACCGTCGCCGCGTCGGCGAAGGAGCAGTGGTAGAGAATGCGCGCACCGGCATCGAGCGCAAGGCCGATGGCCTCGGGCGAATAGGCATGGGTGGCGATCCACATGCCCGCCTCGCGGGTGGCTTCACCGGCCGCGAGCATTTCCTCGCGGGTATAGAGCACCTGCATCGCCGAGCCGGGCTTCAGCGCATCCTCGCCGGAGACGACCAGCTTGATCGACTGGACGCCCTCGTCCTTGCAGTAGGACACGAACTTGCGCATCGCCTCCGGCCCGCGTCCGTTGAACACGTCTCCGGTATCGACGCCTTCGTCGCCTTCCGGGCTGCGTTCAAGGGTGGAGGGCACCATGCGCGGCCCCGGCGTCTCGCCCGCCGCGATGGCAGCAGCGAGTTCCGGCTCGATCATGTCGCCCAGCGCGCCGGCCGAATAGATCGAGGTGAAACCGTGGTCGAGCAGGACCCGCGCATTGCGCCAGGCGGCGACCTTCAGCTCGTCGGGCGGAAGGATGAACTGGTGGTAGATCTTCTCGACCGAAGAGCCCCAGGTGAGGTGGGTGTGGGCGTCGACAAGGCCGGGCATCAGCGTCTTGCCCTGCCCGTCGATGGTCACGTCGGCGGTTTCACCCGCCAGGGCGTCGTCACCGTAGGCGACGCGGGCAATACGGTCGCCGTCCACCAGCACCGAGCCGGTCTGGAGAGCGCTGCCGCTGCCGTCGAAGATAAATACATCGCGGATCAGGGTCCGCATCGCTCTCTCCCGTCTTTTATCGTTCGGTAGAGAGAGGTTTAACGCGCTATCGACCCTCAAGTAAAATAATGAGTTTTCGATTTGCCATAGCCTTAAACTATGGAACTTCGGGAAGCCCCCGCAGCATGGCTTCGGCCAGCGGAGAGAGTCGCCGATCCGCAAGGCGCAGCACGCCGACACTGCGATCGAAGACGGCTTCCTGAATGGCGATGGCCCGGATCGAACCGTCCGAAGCGCCGTCGAGCGCGACGGTGCGCGGCAGCACAGTGACGCGGTCGGTCTCGCGCACGATGGCACGCGTGGTAAGCAGCGAATCGCTGCGGATCGTCGTGCGCGGAACCGAGACACCGGCGGCGATGAACAGCGCATCGACCTGCCTGCGGAAGGCCCCGCGCGCCTCGGGTAGGACCCAGGGATAATGCTCGACATCGCGCAGGGAAACGCGTTCGCCGAGATCCGCATGGCGGGGGCCGACGATCAGCGCGAAAGGATCGCGCGCGCAAGTCACTTCCACCATGTCGGAAGGCACGTTCAGGATGCGCGTGGTGACGAAGGCCAGCTCGATCTCGCCCTTGCGCAGCATGTCGAGCAACTGCTCGTCCGACCGCTCGATGGCGCTCAGTGCGAAATCGCCCACCGCCTGCTCCACGCGCATGATCGCGCCGGGCAGCAGGGTCAGCAAGGCGCCGGGCGTCCCGCCGATCCGGAGCGGCCCGGCGATGTGATGGCGGGCATGCTCCACATCGCTCACCGCGTCCGACAGCAGCCGGGCCATGGCTTCGGCCGGGCGCCGCAGGACCTCGCCCTCGCGGGTGAGGACGATGCCGCCGCGCCGCCGCTCGAACAGGGCGACGCCGAGGCGGCGCTCCAGCAGGGCGATCGTGTTGGAGACCGAGGGCTGCGACAGGTTCAACATCCGCGCCGCCGCGCTGATCGAGCCGGTTTCGCAGACCACGCGGAACGTCATCAGTGCACGCGGGTCGATCGCCGGCATGCGCGCCAGGGGCGAGAACCCGGCGTTGTCTGTCATGTCGGTCTTCCTCTCGGTTTGTCGCCGCTTTTCAAGCAAGTCTCATTGTCGAACAAGACATTCAGGATGTTGGGGAGGTTGTCGGCAGGCATAAGGTGCCACTGGCAAATCCGCACCTTCATGATATCCCATCCATTATTCTTGCCCGGCCATACCTGACCAATCTGTTCCCCGAAAGCCTGCCCAGGCTTTTTCATCAACCGCCCGGCCGCGGCCATGTTAAGCGGGGAACACGGGATTCTGGGCAAGCGGCGTTCGCAGAACAACGCGGTTTTTGCGATTGAATGTGTAACGGGAAAGACGCGCGGAGGTCATAAGTCAGACCTTGCAAGCCGGGGCATATTGACCGAGTTTCGCAATTCGGATGCGGGGGTGTCTCTGGATGCGCTGTGGGGGATCGGCTTTTCTATCGGTAGTGCCGGGCGCTGGACCTCTGAGTGCTTCTGCACGGGGTGCGCGTAGCAAGGGTGGTTTGGTTCAAGTGAATACGCGCGAAAAGGGGAACAGTGCGATATGAGGGCAAAGATCTTTTCCACTCAGGCCATAGTGCTGGCGCTGGCAGCGAGCCCTGTCCAGGCTCAGTCGCCCTCCGAGCTGAGCGACCTCGTCGGCGCCCGCGCGGCGGGAGCCGAGAACGAAATGCAGGCACGGGGCTATCATCTCGTACGCGCTGAGAAGAGTGATGATCGCAGCTACGGCTACTGGTGGAACGCCTCATCCCGCCGCTGCGTAAGCGTGGCAACGATGGATGGGCGATACGATTCCATAACATCGACGCCCGCGCCCGATTGCAACCAGTCGGGCGGCGAACACCGTACACAGAGTGATCGCCGCGATCACGGCAGCGACGATGACCGGCGCGGGCGTGATGACGGCTATCACCCCGACATCGGATACCGCTCCGCTGCCGGGACCCAGCGCCAGTCGCCCAGCTATGTCGAGAACGGTCCGCGATATCAGGTGGGTGGTCAGGACGTCGATCTGGGCCTGGTGTGTTTCGGTGATGGCCAGCGCCCCGGTGTTGCGACGACTCATGGCTGGACATGGAACAGCCGCACCCATCGCTACGATTTCGGCAACCGGACGGAAATGACCGGGCAGCAGTTCGATGCCTCGCTTTCGCTCCAGTTCTGGCCGGGCGGCGGCCGCATTCAGCTGCCCAAGAAGCTCATTCCGCCGATCAACAGCCGTGGCCAGGATGGCTGGTGGGATCTCTACGATGTGGAGATGGGGCCGGATGTGATTCGCGCCAAGTATCGGCTCAACGGGCTGAACAAGCCTTCGATCACCATCAACCGGCGTAGCGGGCAGATCAGCGTGCAGGGCACGGCGCCTTATGCCTTCAGGGGGACCTGCGACACGATCGACGGAAACGATCATCGGCGCTTCTGACCGACACCGGAAGGGATCGCCAATGGCTTGCACGCATGCAATCGCTGTTGTCGGCATCCTTCCGGCGGGCGCCATCCCGGCTTCGGCGCAGGCAACTGTGCGTTGGCACGCTGCCTGCTTCGGCCGCTTCAGAGCGGTCGCCGTTGGAAGCGATCATTTGGCCGGTCCGGTTGGTCCCGCAGCCATACCTCCCGCTGCGGAAAGGGAATGGTGATACCCGCATCGGCCAAAGCCCTGACAATCGCGAAGTTGAGGTCGGACCGAACCGTCAGCCGCTGGTTCACGTTTTCGACGAAGCACATCAGATTGAAGTCCACTGCGCTGTCTCCCAGTTTCTCCAGTACGACACGCGGAGGAGGATCCGACAGGACCTGGGCATGAGCCGCAGCGACCTCCAACAGCAGCGTCCTCGCCGCTTCCAGATCGGAGCCATACGCGACGCTGACGGGAAGCACGATCCGCCCCTCACTGCCGCCGTAGGTAAGGTTCGTGACGCTGCCGGAGACAAGCTCGGTGTTGGGAATGATCACTTCGTGGCGGTCGAACGTCTCGATGTGGGTCGAACGGAACGCGACTTTGCGTACGTGTCCCGAATAACCGGCAACCTCGATCCAGTCGCCTTCCTTGATGGGACGCTCGATAAGAAGGATGATTCCGCTCACGAAGTTCGCGACCACGGATTGCAGCCCGAATCCGATCCCGACCGAAAGCGCGCCCGCTATGAATGCAAGACTGGAAAGATTCAGACCCGCCGCCGTAATCGCAACGAGTGCCGACAAGGTGAGGCCGATGTAGCCCACCCCGGTGAGGATCGCGGCCCTGGCCCCGGCATCGACGCGCAGCCGGTCGAGTACGGTATAGTGCAGGATGCGCTGTAGCCAGCGGGTCAATGCATAGCCGAGCAGGAACATGAGCCCGAAGGTCATGACGCTACCGAACGAAACCCTGATCTCGCCGACCGCGACACCGTTCTTGAGAGCCAGCAGGCCATCAACCAGCATCTCGGGATTCACGCCGCAGGCGACCGCGATCAGGGGGAGCGTAAGGATGGCCAGCAGAAACCCGAAGAGGAGCGGGAGAAGCTGCATGTAACGGGACTGGGCGCGCCTGCCGTCGATGAAAAGAAGCGCCGCTCCCTCGGTAAGCGATCGATAGAGGAACAGCGCCGTGGCTGCCAGAGCGAGCGACCAGAGCATCGCAGTCAGGACGTTGGAGGCGAAATTGACGAAGCCGACAAGAGACGCCAGCGGCGTGATGATGGCAACGGCCATCATCACGTTGGCTACAGGACCTAGCAGTTCAATAGCCATGCCCCTGGTCTCGCCTTCGGCGCTCACGACCGGCCTCGCATCGACGCCTCGCCCTTGCTTGAGAATACGGGCCAGGAGCCAGGTACAAACGCCGCCGCAGACCACAATCGCGCTTGACGCTATGGCATCCGCCGCTGCGGAATGGCCGGGTAACGCCACAAGCCGTTCATGGAAGCTGTCTGCGGCCAACACCCCGCCCAAAAGCGCCATCAGGCGGATCGCGGCATGAGTCTCGTGCTCCGGGAGCATGATGAGACGTGCGGCCGGAAAGGCAGGCGCGAACAGACTGTGGCCTAACCAGCGGCCATAGATCACCGCAATGCCTGCCGTCATGATCGCCCCGCTTACAGCGGACAGGACGGGGATTTCGGCAGCGGCACTGCGCATCGCCGTGTACAATACCACCAGAGCCAAGCCGGGAGCGGCTATATCGACAAAGTCGCGCAGGAAAGCCAACCCCAGCCTCGCCTTGGGAGATTGGAGAGCAAGCGATCGCGCGGCTATCGCCCGGCGGGCGCGGCGACGCACCACATATGCCGCCGCCAGCGCCAAAAGACCCGCAAGCCCCGCAGCAGCCAGATGCAAGGCCGCGGCCGGCGGCGATATCGCAGGAAGCTGCCTGACCTTGCCGATCGCGGTTCGAGCATCGCTCCACGTGGCAGATGAAAACACCGAATAGCCATGGGCAAAAAGCTCGCGCCGCCGCTGTTGTCGCTGAGCTTCATCCAGGTCCGCGATAAGGACGGATGCCTGCGCCTGGAAGTCTCGCGCATTCGCCGCCGGAGCATCCTGCGCCGCCAGGTCTGCCTCGAGGCGGGCGCGTCTGGCGGATACCCATGGCTGCCCGGACTTCGACGTTGGACGGTCGGGCATAGAGGCAAGCTGCGCAGCAATGATGCGCCCGCGAAGGGAACCTTGGGCGGCCTGCTTGCGGGCGAGTTCGCGTTGAACCGTGAGATCGAGACGCAGTTCCTCCCAGTCGTCTGCTGCAATTCGGTTACGTTGAGTGGCCGGGAGTTGGAGCAATCGCTCCGCCTTAGCCGCGCTTTCCAGCCACTCGCGTGGTAGCCCTGCGATATTCGCATTTTCCTGAGCCCGGACCTGGAGGCTGATGAGGTTAAGAAAAACGAACAGCAAAAGGCTTGCTGCGCGCCAGAAATTGCAAAGGAGAGGCGCGCAATTCACTGGAATGGAGATAATCCTTCAGTAAGCGACAAAACTCAGCAAAGCATGATTATGTGTTCTGGGATACGGGATGGCCAGCGCCAATTCCTTGTCAAATTGTGTACGCGCCTACCGCTGCCGGGGCTCTTGCCGGGTTCGTGAAGCACGACACGCTATTTACCGGAAGCTACGGGGCCTGTTTGTCGCCGACGGCCCAGTATTGCACGGCACCTGACAGCGAAATAGCGGACATTCCGCACTTGGGTTTCCCCGATTACCGGGTGAACGGCCCGTGTGGGTCGCGACCTGCCCTGCCCCGCCGACCTCGTTTACGACCTCAACCTCACCTCCTTTGCGACAGGAAGAAGCGCATCATTTCGCGCGAGGCGTCCGGCCCCAGCGGGTCGGTGTAGGACGCAAAGGCACGACCGCCCGACCATTCATGGCCGCTTCCGTGGATGGTCCAGTCCTCGAGCAGGATGTTGCCGCCTGACGAGCGGTAGAGCTTGCGGGTGAAGTCCCGGCCCTTGCCGGATTTCCCATAGTACGTACGCGAGACCAAGGGGCCGGGCTGCGATCGCTCCAGCGTGTTGAGGAAGCCGGCGGCGTTGGACGGATGGACGACGCGATCTTCGTCGCCGTGGAAGATGATGGTGGGAAGGGGCCGCGTCGCCCTGCCGGTGGATCTGGCCCGCCCCTCCCCCCGCATGGCGGCGAGCGCCGAGGGTAAGGTCCGGATCGTGCCGCGCGCGACGCCGGAATGGACGCCGACCGCCGTGAACAGGTCCGGATAAGCCGCTCCGATGATCGCGGCGGCCGAGCCGCCCGCCGAAATGCCCGCGATGAAGACCCGTTTCGGATTGCCTGCGGCAAAGGCGAGGACATGGCGGGTCAGCGCCGCGATCAGTGCCGGTTCTCCTTCCCCGCGAGCCTGGTTCTTTGGTCGGTGCCAGTTCCAGCACCGCGCCAGGTTGGCCCGCTGCGACTGCTGCGGATAAAGGACGAGGCAGCCAAGTTCGTCCGCGAGCGCATTCATGCCGGTCCCGATCGCGAAGTCTAATGCGGTCTGCGAGCAGCCATGCAGCATCACGACGAGGGGTAGGTTCCGCCGCTTGGGGCCTCGCGGCGTATATAGCCGGAAGTGGATCGTGCCGTGCGCGCAATCGAATTCATGCGCGCCGAACGTCCCGGGCGCCGGGCGGGGGTGCCGGGCTGCCGCCGCCTTTGCGCTGGTGCGCCGGGTTGTCTTCGGCGACCTGCTCCTTTTGGGCGTCGGGGGCTTCAGCCCGTCCTGCACGGCTATCAACGCCGACATCGGGCGCCCCTTGCGGACGAGGCCTGCTGCCTTCGAAAGCGTCTTGAAAAGATCGGCCATCGCGCCTTGATTAGCCTTCGTTGCTTGCACTGAAGCTACAGAAGCGGCGAACATCGCAGAGCCCGTACCGGATGTCACTCTTCGGCCATAGGCTTCGAGCGGTGAGCGCGCAATTTAACATACGATCTGCTCGGGAATGAGCGCGGCCTCCAACTGAAGCAGCAGATCGGTCGGGCCCGACAAAGCATAATCGAGTTCAACATCTATCGATAGTTGCACGGCCATGCTTCGCCTCCGCCAGTTTCGCTGTCATGGTGAGAACCTGATCGGCAAACGCTGTCTCGGCTGAAAAACCACTCTATTGTGCAGGCTGATGTGACAAGGCGGGGCTAATCATGCCGATGGTGCACGGCCTGAGCTTCGCCAGATTGAATGTCGACCTCCCTGCTAGAGGGCCGTTCGTTCGAAATGCGATAATGAATCGGCTTGAACGTGCCTCCGTTCGACGCATAGGCCGAGCATGCCGTGAGCCCGATGATGCAATCGCGCCGGGCCAAGAGGGCGATCCAATCGCCGGCCCGACTGGTCGGCGGCAAGACCGAAAGCTTGCCGCTGTCTGCCTCCACGGGCACATTCATGAACAAGTTGAAGGCCGTCGGAATCGCATCGGGTTCGACCCCGTAAGGCGCAAGCGCTTCGGCCAGATTGCCGAAGCAGCCGCGATGCACCGGCTTGTCGGGATAGAAATGCCTGAATGTGGCTTCGCTACAAGGTGTCAGGAGAAAGTCGTGACGGCCGACGGCATCCTCTAGGATTTCCAGCAGCACCTGCGAGCGGTTCGACCAAAGACGATTGCCGGTCGTGAGGCTGATGGTTTCCTCGTAATCGAAGGTGCGGCCATTTGAGATGACCTCGCGAATGTCGTCCGCTGCAAACGCCAGCAGGTCGGCGACCTGGCAGCCTAGCGGATCGCATACCGTCAAGGTCTGCCCCTCCCGAAGCTCGAAGGCCACGCCGCTGCGCGGAGGGATGACTTCGAATTGGTTCATTCCCGTGGATCCTTGAATGGGCATGCCCAGGCGTCGTCGACTTTTCTGCCGCTGTACTGACGGGCCTCACTGGCCTCGCCGTGGCGCGCCAGCATCGGATTGAGCGATCCCGCCATTGCCAGGTCGCGTTCGAGGATGCGCTCGCGCAGGCGTTCATATCGTCCTTCCTCGCGCAGACGCTCGAACTGATCGTGCAGGTTGAAGACCAGCGCAGGGCGCGGAAAGCGCCGGGCCGGACGCGATGCCCCGGGATGAAGGCCAACGACGAAAAAGGCATTGCCGCCGAAGCTCAACGAAAAGTGCGGGTCCTCAGGATCAGGACTGACGGACCGATCGTAAGGCTGCCCAAGCCAGGCGTCCTTGTCCGCAAAGGACTGGATACGCTGCCACATCCAACCCTCGAAATCCGGCTCGCTCAGATCGAGGGGACCTTCGAAAACCACGGCAAGACTGCGCAGACCTTCCGGTTCGTCGCGGTAATCCCGGCTCCATTCAAGCAGTTCGCGGTGGATCGCAACGTCGTTCCAGGCGCTGGTCAAATCCCTTGCCGGGAGAACCTTGAGCGATCCTCGGGCAAGGGCCGATTTCGCGCCGACGCAAGGGAATGCAGCATCGCGAATTCTGTCCTGGAACTCTTTTTCAAGACCGTCAGCGTCCATTGTTCATTCTCCCAATGTCCTAACGGGCGTCAGGCGAAAAGGTGGCGCAGAGATTTGAGCGCAGGCAGCGTCCGTTGCGCCGCCGCAACGAGAGATAGTGTGAACCCGTGCGCACCATAATTCGTTTGGCTTGCAGCCAGAGGAGACAAGGAAATGACCAAAGGCCTGAAGAAGGGCGATGCCGTAAGTTGGAAGAGCCATGGCGGCGAGGCTCATGGAAAAGTGATCCGAAAGATCACCAAGCCGACGACCGTCAAGGAGCACAAAGCGGCAGCGTCCAAGGACAATCCCGAGTTCATAGTCGAGACCGACGAAGGAAAGCGCGCCGCGCACAAGCCCGATGCCTTAACAAGAAAACCGCGATAGATGGTCCAGCTTGCCGGTATCGATAAGTTGATGTTTGCCCGTCCGCTGCCACCAATTATCCTGCGAACATGCATGCGGGACAGGCACTTCTCGAAAGAACCTGTCCCGCATGCGTTCAAGCAGAGTTCGCTTACTTGAAGCGTACACCCACACCCGCCATCAGGCGCTGGCGACCGCTGTTCCCGTGATAGTTCGAATAGACGTACTGGGCGTTCACGTAGACGGGGACGCTGCTGTTCGGCGTCAGCGTATACTCGGTGCCGCCGCCGACCTGATAGCCGTCCGCGCGGTAGTGATCGTAGACCAGCGTCTCACCTGCCGGACCGACAAGGCGCTTGCGCTGCTCGCCGTTCACGTACCCGGCCTTGCCGAACACCAGGAACTGCGGCGACACCAGGTAGCCCGCACGCACGGCTGCGCCCCATTCCTCGAAAGCCTTGTGGTCGATGCGCAAACCGCCGCCGAGATCCGACGAATTTTCATTGCCGCTGCCGGGCTTCCAGAAGCTTCCCTCGGCACCGATGACGAAGCGCTCACCCAAAGTGCCGTCGAACCCTACCGTGCCGCCGAAGCCGAACTTGTGGTTGTGATTACCTTCGGACTGGAAGCGGTCGCCGCCGACATTGCCTTCGATGCGAACACCGCGAAACGACGTGCCGTTCGGTGCGACCTCCGTGCCGTTCGTATCCTGTGCGAACGCCGGTTGCGCAAAGCCTGCCGCGGCGGCAAGCGCCGCGAGGGTGAACATCTTGGCTTTCATGGAGATTTCCTTTTCTTCGTCGATCCGCGCGAGGGCGGATCACTCACACTCGTCGGATTGCAAACTCGCCTCGCGAAACGAAGGTTTCCGGAATTGTGCATCGCCTTGGCCATTGAAGACGATGATGTGACAGATATGACACAGATTGCCGAGCGCAGTACCGCAGGCCGTCGTCAAATCGGATCGGGCAGGCGTTTCCCGTAAAGGCCGCGGAAACCGGAACCGCATGAATGGTTTATCAGACCTGCAATCACGGGAGCAGTTATGCGCAAATCGACGATCGCCCTTGGCTTGGCCGGCACCACGCTCGTACTGGGAGCCTGCGCCCGCGCCTTTATGCCGCACCCCGGGCCGGTCGGGAACCGAGCGGTTCCGCAGCCTGCCAACCCAGTCGACGTCGAGCGGTACATGGGCCGGTGGTACGAGCAGTTCCGTTACGAAGCTCCGTTCCAAAAAGGCATGGACGGCGTCATGGCGGACTATTCGCTGAGCGATGACGGCACGGTAAAGGTCGTCAACCGCGGCTTGCGGAACGGCAAATGGAAGCAGTCGACCGGTAAAGCCAGAATTGTCGATGCCGCCACCAAGGCCAAGCTGAAGGTCTCCTTCTTCGGGCCATTCTACGGCAACTACTGGGTGCTCGATCACGGCGAGGATTACGAGTGGTCCATCGTGGGAGAACCGTCCGGGCGCTACCTGTGGGTGCTCACCCGCGAACCCCGTCCCGGCGCCGCGCTGGTGACGAAACTGCAGGCGCGCGTGGAAGCGCTGGGCTACGATTGGTCGCTTGTCCGCAAGACGCAGCAGTAGAAGCGCGGAGACATGTTCCGCGGCCGCACGCCGCCGAGCCCCCCCGGTTGACGCGCAGGTATCGTCCATTTCGAAACGCCCTCCGGCATCGGGATTACGCCGGGCGGTCCAGCACTGCGCGAAGCTTTACGGCAAGTTGCTCGACGGTGAAGGGCTTGCCGATCATGTCGACGCCTGCATCCTGCATGTCCATGGCGCTGGCAGAGCTGCGGTTATAACCGCTCGTGTAGAGGATTTTCAGCTCAGGCCTTCGCCGAAGCGCTTCTTCCGCGAGCTTGCGCCCATTGATGTCAGGCATGACGATATCGGTGAAAAGCAGCGCGATCTCGGGGTGGGCGTCCAGCAGCCGCAACGCCGATAGGGCGCCGTCCGCTTCCAGCACCTGGTAACCCAACTCGGTGAGCGCATCCACGCTCAACCGGCGGACCGCCGCCTCGTCATCGACGACGAGGACAACCTCGTGCCCGTCGCCCATCCGCAAGTCCTGCAACGGCGGCACAACCGTATCGCGGTCATCACCCGCGAACCGGGGAAGATAGAGCTCGATCATCGTACCTTCGCCGGGCACGGAGCGCAGCTTGACATACCCCCCGGACTGTCTGACGAACCCGTAGACCTGGCTGAGACCGAGGCCTGTGCCCTTGCCGACCTGTTTCGTCGTGAAAAAGGGATCGAAAGCCTTGGCAGCCACCTCTTCCGACATGCCCGCTCCGGTATCCGAGACGGAGATCAGAACGTAGTCCCTCACCGGTGTGCCGCGTGTTGCACCGCTATCCCGCTCGTCGGAATCGATGTTCCGCGTTTCGATCGCGAGGCGCCCGCCGTGCGGCATGGCATCACGGGCATTGACCGCAAGGTTGAGGATCGCGTTCTCAAGCTGGTTGCGATCGGCATGGGTGCGCCACAGACCGCCGATCGAAATCATCTCGAGGCGTATGTCGGCCCCCAGCGAATGACGCAAAAGGTCCGACATGCCTGCAACCAGCTTGTTTGCATCGATCACTTCGGGATTCAGCGGTTGCTGGCGGGAGAAAGCCAGTAGCCGCTGTGTCAGGGTCGCAGCCCGCTGCGCGCCCTCCGAGGCGGCATCGATGTAGCGCCGGACTTTCGGATCGCTCGAATCCATACGGCGGCCGAGCAGGTCCAGCGACCCTATCACCACCGCCAGCATGTTGTTGAAGTCGTGCGCGATCCCGCCCGTCAGTTGCCCCACCGCCTCCATCTTCTGGGACTGCCTGAGCGCTTCTTCAGCCGCCGCCCGCTCGGCGACCTCCGCAGCCACGCGGGCCTCGAGAGTTTCGTTGAGTTCACGCAGGCTCGCCTCGGTCTGCTTCAGCTCGGTAATGTCGACGACCGTACCGATGAAATGAAGGGGCTCGCCCCTGTCGGTGACGACCGAACGGCCTCTGGCCGCGACCCAGCGCTCGATGCCGTCTTCGATACCTATGGTGCGGTATTCGATATGATATTTTCCAGTTCCCCCAGGCGCAATAGCTGCCGCCACCGCCGCCTCGGTCGCCGCGCGATCGTCCGGATGAAGGCCGCGGAGGAATGCGCCTTCATACGTCACGGCAGACTTCGCCGAGAGGCCGAAAAGCGCTTTCGTCCGCGCATCCCAGCGCAGCTTGCCGGAGCGCAGGTCGAGGTTCCAAGTGCCGATCGCCGCAGCTTCGGTGGCCAGCCTGGCCCGCTCCTCGCTTTCCCGCACCGCGGCTTCGCGTACCCGCCGCTCGGTAAGGTCCTGCATGGCGCCGATCATGCGCAGGGGGCTGCCGTCTTCTCTGCGCAGCACGAAACCCCGATCCAGCACATCGGCATAAGTGCCGTCGGCGCAGCGGAAACGATACTCGGAGGTCCAGGCCGTTCCCCTGCCTGCGATCGCGGCGTGAATTTCTACGTCGACCCGATCGCGGTCGTCCGGATGAATATGATCGAGCCACCATTGCGCCCCGGTTTCGGCATGAGAGTGACCGTACCGTCTCTCCAGCGCCTCGTTCCAGATGACATGGCCATCCGCGATGCGCCAGTCCCAGACGGCATCGTTCGTCGCGCGCGCGGCAAGGCGATAGCGTTCCTCGGTCTCGCGCAATTCGGCTTCGGTGGCCCGGCGTTCGGTAATGTCGACCGAAGAGCCGATCAGCCCGACGATCTGCCCATCCTCGTCTCGAAACGGCGCTTTGGTCGACAGCCATATCGCCGCCCGGCCATCCGGATAGGACACCTGCTCCTCGATCTGCACGGCTTCGTCGCCCGCCATGATCGCTGCATCGCGCTGCATGACACCGGCCGCTTCCGCCGAGTTGTCCAGGGTCTCCCGGTCGGTCCTGCCGATGATCTCGGCGATCGGCTTGCCTACCAGTTCGGAGACTCCCCGGTTGGCGACCATCATCCGGCCTTCGCGATCCTTCGCATAGACGACGCCGGGCACAGCTTCGATGAAGGCCTCCAGCAGGCGCATCGCCCGGTCCCGCTCTTCCATCAGGCTGTGGCGTTCATTGATGTCGATGAGAACGCCCGGGAAGGTCACGGTGCCTCGATCCGGATCCTTGTCGACCCGGCCGTTGGCCTCGATCCAGTGCCAGGTTCCATCGCGCCTCTGCACGCGATAATGGTGTGCGTAGGGACCGCCGCGCGCGATGGCATCCTCGATCGCGGCCGTAAGCCCTTCCCGGTCATCCGGATGGACGGTGGCGACGATCTGTTCGAGACCGAGACCGGAACCGCCAAGCATCGGATCGATGCCGAATGCATCCGCAAACTGCTGGTCAAAGGTGAACTTGTCCGCGGTTACGTCCCAGAACCAGGTCCCGACGATCGCCCCGGCGGCAAGCGCGAGACGAACGCGTTCGGTATCGGATAGACCCTCCACTTGCGGATCGGCTGGCTTAGGGTTCGTCATTCGGCGATCATCTTCATGCTTGCGGGTTGCTTCATCTTAGCCACTTCCCTGCCAGGCAACCATTCGCAGCAAGCGTGAAGAACGTGTGGGAGAACTGCGACAGCTTCAGATCGCACAGCGGTAAGCGATGTTCCCTGCTTCGCATGATTTTTCGTGGCTTGCCGACCGGTTCGTAGCTTCTGAAGGGAACACATCACGCGTCTGAAGACTTTTCACAATTGAAGGAGACGGATCGTGGCAGAATATGAACCCGACGATTCCCGAAACGTCACCGGCACCGCCTCGACACGCGACGGACGGTGGACGAACAGGAATGGAAGGCCACCCGCCGGCGTTCCCGAAAAGAACCCTGCACGCGCCGAGGAAGCCGAACTCCATCCCGATAAAGAGGATGAGCGCCTTAACCCCGGGGCCAACACCGGCGGGACCGGCGGCGTCGGCGGCGCGCGTTCCAAGACGCACAAGCTGCCTTGATAACTTATGTTAATGCGAGATTCCGGTGGCAGCTGCAGGGCGAAGCAGCTCCCGGGAGACCTGCATGAACTCACCCTATCATCGACTTGAGGAATTTGTTTCTCCCACGCAGCTTGAGAAAAGCAAGCTCCAACGCCACTTCGGTGAACCGCGAAAGATCGGCCGCGGGCAGTCGATAAGAAAAGAAGGAGACCGGGTAGAGGGGATCTTTTTCCTTCTCAAAGGCTGGGTGGCGTCCTCGATCCTGCTACGCGACGGTGATCCGACACCCTTCTCTAGACCACCCGGAGTTAGAGTTTCCCGGCTATGGTCACGGTGACGGGCTGGGCGCGTCACCGGGTTTCATCAACGTGATCGGGGGCTTGTTGCTGATGGCACCCTGCGGCCGATCCTCGTTGTAGTACCTATGCCACTCCTCCAACTTTCGCAGGCGTCTGCAAGCGTCAAGAACCAGTGGGTGTTCAGGCACTCCGCCCGGAAGCGCTCGTTGAACGCTTCGATGAAGGTGTTGTCGGTGGGCTTCCCGGGCCGGGAGAAGTCCAGCGTCACACTGTTGGTGTAGGCCCATAGATCCAGGTCGCAGCTGATGAACTCGGAGCCCTGGTCTACCCGGATCGTCTTCGGATACCCGAGCGCCGCGCCGCCGGGATCGCGGCCGCGCGGGCCAGCGATGCCGGCAGCCCGGCCAGAGCGGCGGCACCCAGGTCGCGATGGAGAAGCGAACGACGGTCGAGGGACATTGGGGGATTGCTTGGGCGCTTTTGGCACGGCAACGATAGTGAAAGTCCGGCCATCGGCAGACGGCCGGACCTTGCGGGCTTACTGCAACTTCAGGGCATCGCGGATGATGTAGAACATGTCGGTCTGGTCCAGTAGGCCGGAGAAGTTCGCGGCGTGCGGACCGTAAGCGGCGACGCGAAGTTGGGTGCCGGTATGCCCCTGCGAACCGCTTTCGGCAGTGCCGTAGCTGACGGTCATCACGCCGCCTTCGCGAGTGTTGAGCGCGGCGGTCAGGCCCGGTGCATGGCTGCCGTTGGCGATGATCTGGCTGCTATGGGCATGGTCCGCCGTGACGATCACCAGCGTATGGCCGTCGGCCTTCGCGAAGGCCAGCGCCGCCTGCACCGCCTCGTCGAGGTCGACGGTCTCGCCGATCTGGCCGCAGGGGTTGGCGGCATGGTCTTCCTTGTCGATGGACGCGCCTTCGACTTGCAGGAAGAAGCCCTTGGGATTGCGGCCGAGCAGGTCGATCGCCTTGCGCGTCATTGAGGCCAGCGTGGGAATGTCGGCGGTGCGCGCCTCGTTGACCTCGCAGGTAATCGCCGGTTTTTCGAGATTGCCGTGGAGGCTGGCCTTGGGGCCTTTCCAGCGGACCGGCATGTCGCCCTGCGAGAACAGCCCGAGCAGCGGCTGCTTCTGGCTCGCCGCCGCAACCTGTTCGAGTTCGGCGGCATTGCGGACGAGCCGGTAGCCCCGCGCCTGGGCTTGCGCCGTGAGCGTCTTGCCCTTCCACTTGCCGGCGCGGGCGATCTCTCCGAACGCCGCTGCACCGCCGCCGAGGGTGACATCGGGGCGCGTGTCGAGAAGCTGCTCCGCGATCGATCCCAGGCCGCCGTTCTCCAGCGCATTGGTCGGACAGGCGGCGCTGGTCGCGGTGGGGCCGAAGCACTTGCGCTGGGTGACATGCGCGACTTGTGCCGCCGGGGTGGCGTCCTCGATCTCGGCGGTCGAGACGTCACCCGTGGCCAGACCCGCAGCCTTGGCGCGTGCCAGCAGCGAAGTGTGCGGCTTTTCGGCGATGTCGACCCCGATCGCGCCGTTGTAGCTCTTCACGCCGGTGGACCAGGCCGTGGCGGAAGCGGCGGAATCGGTGACGTAGTTCGGCTTGCCGGTTTGCTTGTCGAGCGAATAGTGCGTGTACTGGCCGGTGAAGGGCAAGGCATCGATACCCTTGAAGAAACCGCCGGCGCCTTCGGCATAGTTGCGCGCCAGAGTGATTTCGGAATCGCCCATGCCGTCGCCGATCAGCAGGATCACGTTGCGCACCTCGCCCTCGACGTTCAGGCGGCGGTAGAGATCGGCCATGTCGCCGCGCAGGCGGCGCGCACCGCCCGGTTCGCGCGGATCGCCGGAAGCGACGCGGGCCAGGTCGTCAGGGGAAGCCCCGGTCTGGGCGATCGCCGGAACCGCGCTTGCGAAAGTAAGGAGCGCCGGGACGAGGAGACGGTATTTCATGGTCGAACTCACACAGGAATAGATAGAGACTTAGAGGAAGCACGGCGCCGGATGGGGACGCCGTGCTCCGTGTCACCGCCTTAGAGCCTGATTCAAAAGTTCGTCAGGCATAGCAATACCTTGCCGTTCTGCGGATGAGCATTCGGATGGAGGCGATTGTGGCCCAAGCTGTTGATGATGCGATGGTTGCCTCCCAATCCTTGGC
>PJTY01000125.1_pt1 | contig 58623 bp, 51 predicted proteins | sample 1512121 | NCBI WGS metagenome assembly PJTY01 (sample SAMN08177680, study PRJNA422409) | Soil metagenome, whole genome shotgun sequencing project. | isolation source: Soil enriched (2) on filter paper: alkali lignin treatment | place: USA: Madison | collected 2015-01-15 | reverse complement strand
ATTTTAGCCAAATCCTTGTTTCTCAACAAGTTTTTATCTGCATCACCGCCGATGGATGTGCATTCTACAGCATTCCCTAACCAATGCAACACCCTTTTTTAAATTTATTTGATTTATTTGATCAAACGCATACTTTTTGAACTGAATAGTTACTTTTATTGGCTTTTCTGAGTAATTAAGAACTTTTTTTAAACAATTAAGTCCAGTAGAATATGTCTCTTGCTTCACACTTTTTGGCACTTCTGATTGAAAATACGGTTTTTAAATATCAAAGCTCGATCTATCTTGCTTGCAGCTTCGGTAGCTGTGAGCCCGCTTTGCTATGCCATTTCGACGCATAACTTCTATGAGTTAGCATTATCAATATTAAGTTATAGTAAATGGTCGAATACCACCCGCCCTTCTATTTGTGTGATTGACAATACGGAAGCAGCCAATCAGTTTCAGTCAAATATCCGTCAGTTGGCTTATGATTATCAAGTTCAGGCGGTCACGGCAAAAGATTTTCCCAAAACTGAATGCCATGTGGCTTATTTCACCACGACCTCGCCACAACAACAGCAAAACCTGATTCAGGCTTATCCATCTCGCTCATTACTTTCTTTAAGTACCAATAATCCGGCGTGTGAAGTCGGCAGTATTTTCTGCTTATATAATAAGAAAACCTATTCGACCTTTAAGGTGAATCTGGAAGCATTGAGCTATTCCAAAGTTCATATCGATCCAAGAGTCTTGCTCTTGGCGAAGAATGCGGAGTAAGTGCAGATGATTTCCAATTTGTATCAGTCCACTTCCTTACATGCATTATTCCGTAAATCCCAGTTTGCGATTTTTGCGATTACCTTTGTGATTTGTTCTTTTACCTTTGCCACAATTTCCATGTTTACCATGGAAACTTATGCCAAACAGAACTTGCAGCTTTTGAGCCAGACCGTGCTTGAACGGATCCAGCCAGCCGTAGTGTTTCGGGATAAAGGCGCGATTGACCAGATTCTGGATGATTATACGCGTGAACATGCCATTCGAACGATCCATGTATATGATCCTCAACATCAGCTTCTTGCCGAAAGTACCAAAAAAATAGCCCATACTTCCATGATGCAGGACCTGATGGATCGCTGGTTTTTACATGATCCCGTCAAGTTAATGATTGTGCATCACAAGAAAAAAGTGGGAGAACTGGTGTTATACGGAAGTTCAGAAAATATTTTACATTTTCTGAAAACCATTATTATCGGTCTGGCAATTTCAATGTTCTTTATTGTGATTGCCTTATTATGGTCAGTGAATATTACCTATCGCCAAATCATGCAGTCGATTAAGCCGCTGACCCATATCGCCCAGCTGGTCAGTGACCAGAAAGCCTATAATCTGCGTTTTCCCAACAACCATATTAAAGAGTTCCAGAATTTAAATGCGGTATTTAATGAACTGCTAGAAGAAATTCAGATTTGGCATACGCATCTGCAAAAAGAAAATCGCCAACTTTCATTTCAGGCTCATCATGATCAGCTGACCAGCCTGCCAAACCGTCATTATTTCTATCAAGAGCTGTTTAATATTTTTGAGAATCCGCAATATCGTCACAATTCAGCTTTACTCTTTATTGATAATAATAATTTCAAGATGATTAATGATCAGTATGGGCATCTGGCTGGTGATGCAGTGCTAAAAGAAATGGGTGACCGTTTAAAACTTTCTGTCCGCCATGAGGATTTTATTGCCCGTTTGGGTGGGGATGAGTTTGCTATTATCCTGCATTCTATCCATCATGCGGATCATTTACAGACCATTGCTGAAGGTCTACTGGCCAGTTGCAAGGAGCCTTTAGATTTCAATGGTGAAATTATTCATTTTGGTTTTAGCTTAGGAATTGCCTTTTCTCAGTTTGCAGAGAATCCAGAAGATTTGATTATGCAAGCGGATCAAGCCATGTATAAAGCTAAAAGTTTAAATCCACATTGGTTTCTTTATAAACCAGAAATTTAGGACATGTTATGCGCGCACACACCATTAAAATTTCATTTATTGCGTTACTCTGCCTAACATTGGCTGGATGTTTAAGTTTTGGCCCGTTGAAATATCGTCAGGTCAAGATGTTAAAAAAAGAGGGGTTCGTATTAACGGATGAAGGCTGGAGTCTCGGCTTACCAGAACGTTTGTTATTTGATTTCAATAAGGTCGATATTAAGCCGGAGCATCAGCAAGAGATTGTACGTCTTGCAACGCAGCTGAATAAATATGATCTACAAAAATTAAAAATTGTTGGCCATACCGATAATATCGGCAATCCTGAATACAACCAGAAACTTTCAGAAGAACGTGCTCAAAGCGTTTCTTCAATTTTCATCGAACAGGGTTTTAAACCCAATAATTTAACGGTACTCGGCCGTGGCTCGAATCAACCGTTTGTACCGAATACTTCGGATGAAAACCGTGCCAGTAACCGTCGCGTGAACGTGATTATTATTCCTTAACGCATTGCCATCATAAAAAAGCCGACTCAACTCAGTCGGCTTTTTTATTTAAATCAATTCGATAATATCCACTGTTGGGGGCACTCTAAAGCGAAATGGTACACCCACCATACCGGTTCCTACTGTCACAAATACATCCGCATGTTCATGCGTATAAAAACCTTTTTTATGTCCCAGAATCGACACCCGCTTCATAATATAGTTGGTAATCCACGGCAGTTCGATCTGCCCGCCATGGGTATGGCCCGATAACATCAGGGGACGCGTCGGTAATTCAGGTACCATATCCACGGTATCCGGATTATGCGACAAAATCAGCCAAGGCTTGTCTTGCGGCAACTCAGGCATAAAGCGCATATTCGCCTTACCTGCCCACAAATCACCAATCCCGATGAGACGGAATTCGTCAAAATCGACAATTTTGCCTTCAATATCCATCACATTATTCTGTTCTAGCGCTTTACTCAACAGGGCCTGAATAGGTGGACCAGGATATTGTTCGTCATGATTACCGGGTACAGAATAGACCGGCGCCTGTATTTGCTTGAGCACTTCCAGTTCTTGCACCAAACGGTTTTCCGGCTCATAGGTCCAGTCCCCTGCCACCACCACCAGATCAGGTTGTTCCTGATTCAGCTTCTTCACAATGATTTTTAGCTGGCGTTCGTGTCCAGAAAAGAGACCGACATGCATATCGGCCACCAATGCGACCTTGACCGGACGAGTAAACTCACGCTTTGGATTGAGACGGTATTGATGACGTTTGACATGAATCTGATGCGGTTCAATGAAGCGTGCATAAATCAGCACACTGCTTAACAAGAAGATAAATCCCGCTTGATGCAGGCTGTAATATCCCACCCAGCCGGCATACAGACTAAAGCACCACAGCGGGACCAATAAATACGAAAGATAAAACGCCAGCAAATGTACGAAGGCTTTAAAAGGATGAATGGTTTCTGTACGTGCCTGATGGACCCAAGCCTGAATCAATGCCCACAATGCCAGAACAGCAAAAATAAGATAAAAACCAACAATAACAGTATCTGAATCCGACATTACAGCCCTCATTAACTTCACTTTAGGGACATACGTCTCATCTTATATTTATCTTTTTCGATGAAATGGTATACTCGAGCCCAACTTTTAATCAGTAACGATTATGACGCAATTTTCTCATTTAAATGGCAAACATACAAAGATAAGTACAACCGCTTACAATAAAAATATGCTTGCGATTTATTGCGCCATTGCGTTGACTGTGACGGGATGTAGTACGCTCCCCAAGCATAAGCTGGAACCGGTAATCCAAACCGTTGCCCAGATCGATACCACCCAAACTTCTTTGGCTCAGGTGATCCGTCCTTTACAAGAACAACATCCCGACCTGACTGGCTATCACGTGTTATATGAACCGCTAGAAGCACTGGCAACTCGTCTTCGTTTGATTGATAAAGCCGAAAAAACACTGGATTTACAATACTATATCTGGGATAATGACAAAGTTGGGGCTTTGGCGTTACACGCCCTGATTCGAGCTGCTGATCGTGGGGTAAAAGTCAGATTACTGATTGATGATAATAATGCCAAACATACGGAAGGTATTTTTCTGGCGCTGGCCCAGCATCCCAATATAGAAATTAAATTATTTAACCCGTACCGGTTCCGTAGATACCGTGCACTGGATATGGTACTCGACCTGAAACGCATTAACCGCCGGATGCATAACAAAAGTTTTATTGCCGATCACCAGGTGGCCTTGATTGGCGGTCGTAACATGACCAACCAGTATTATAATGTCAGTGATAATTACCAGTTTTCCGATGTGGACGTGATGCTGTTCGGCACAGCCGTCAATGATATTTCCAAATCGTTTGATGATTACTGGAATCACGAATATGCCTACGATGTCAGGGAAATTGTTAATCCAAAATCGCATCGACTGAGCTATGAAAGTTTAAAGCAGCAACTGGATGAGCACTATAAACGGATTACGGTACAGAATTATGTCGACCTGACCAGCCGTTCTCAAGCCATTGATTCACTCATGAATCGGGATATTTCTCTGGAATGGGTCAAGGCCGAGGTGGTAAAGGACTCCCCTGATAAAATTAAATCCAAAGCCAAAAAAGAAGAGCACCTGAATTTCCAGCTGATCAATCATCTGGAACAGCCTGAAAAAAATATTGATCTGATTTCGGCTTATTTTGTTCCGGAAAAGAAAGGCGCAAAAATTTTAAGTGAACTGGCGCAAGATGGAGTCAAGGTCAGAGTACTCACCAACTCCTTTAAAGCCAATGACGTGGCGGTGGTTCATGCCTTTTATGGGAAATATCGTCAGGAACTGCTGGAAAATGGGGTACAGCTGTATGAGTTCCTCCCCGCATTGGATAAAAATGATTTAGATAAACATACCGAAGAGTTAGCGAAAAAAGCCAAGGTCAATCTTAAGGGACTGAGTCGTTCCAGCCTGCATGCCAAATTGATGGCATTGGATGAGAAACAGGTATTTATTGGTTCCTTTAATTTCGACCCCCGTTCTGCCTATTTAAATACTGAAATCGGGGTATTACTGAATAGCCCCCCCTTAGCACAAGCCGTGCATGCCACCATGGATCAAAACCTGAAAACCTATGCCTATCGGTTAGTATTGGATGCCAATAAGAAAATTACCTGGCAGAGAGAAACACCTAGAGGTCCGTTGATTTATACCAAAGAACCCAAGATGAAATGGTGGCAAAAAGCAGGCGTAAAAATCATTTCATGGCTGCCAATCGAAGGCTTTATGTAGACTCGGCTGTTTCTGGCAATACAGTCAACACCTTCTGCTGTAATTTGGCCAAACCGGCGCGCATCTGACGATCCACTTCTTTGGTCAGGCTATCTACAGTATGCCCTTCGACTGAAATCGCAGGTAAAGTCATCAGATGTGCGGTAACTTTCGGCATTTCCAAGACACGCTGCACATGTTCTGCAAAGGTCATTTCACCAATAAACGGCGCCACCAGATCAAGTTCTCCGTTCTGGTTGACATAGCAAATCACACACACCTGTACTGGACGTTGTGCCTCAATGGCCGCACCCAATAAACGTCCATGCACCTTTTTGACTTTACGTCCATCTGTTGTGGTCGCTTCCGGGAAGAACAGAACCGGAATATCCTGTTTTAAGAATTCTGTAATCTGTTCACGGATACGGATCGAATCACCTGATCCACGTTTGATAAATAAAGTTCCGCCGCCTTTTGCCAGTTTTCCCAGAATCGGCCATCTTTCAACTTCAGCTTTGGCCAAGAAGAAAATTCGTGCACCCGACCCCAGCACCGCAACGTCCAGCCATGAAATATGGTTGCTGACCCAAAGCGCAGGTTCACGCGGAATGGTCCCGTGGACTTCAACTTCGATATTGAACACTTCGCATAAACGGCGGCAGAAGTATTGTACGTATCGGGTATTGACTGGATTATTGGGATCTTTATATAGACCATGACGGTAAATCAGATAAAAGCCTTCACCTATTGTTTCCAGGCCTGAGGCTAATTTTTTACTATACAAACTCAATTTAGAGATTAAATTTAATGGGGTTTTATTTACCGCTGTTACTTCTTGAGTCATAAATCATTAAAACCGTACGCATAGATGCACATGTGCATTGAATTCATCCAGTTATATCATGCCGATATCGACTTATAGAAGTTATCTACATCATAAAAAACGAATGCGAGCATAATTTTTTTCAATTTTAAAAGGTTTATCAGATCAATTAACATAAATAAATCGAATTTACTGATTAAAAAGGTGATGTGATGAATCCGCAAAGCACAACATCCGCAAACCAAACCACAGTTCCTTATGGCTATGCACTGAGAATGTTCCTCGGCTGGTCAATTCTATATATGGGCACACTGGTCGGTTTCATTGAGCTTTTACGTCGTAATGTCATATAAATCGTGTAAGCCTTTGCCCTTTGCTTGAAGTTTATTCTAGAATAAGACTTTAAAAATAAGGATTACATAGTCGCGTGGAAAATTTTGAGCAGCGTCAAAGCGGTGAACGGGCAATTTTAGTCAGTGTGTCTGTTCAGCTCCTCGATGATCTTGATGCTGAAGAGTTTCGATTGCTTGCTCAATCCGCTGGCGCTGAAATCCTTGAACATCTTGTGGTACAACGCAATAAACCTGACCCGAAATTTTTCATTGGTTCAGGTAAAGTCGATGAAATCGCCGAACTGGTGCAAAGTCTCGAAGCTGAGCTGGTTATTTTTGACCATTCACTGTCACCCGCCCAGGAACGTAATCTGGAACGAATCTTGAAATGTCGTGTGATTGACCGCACGGGGTTAATTCTGGATATTTTCGCCTTACGCGCGCGGACCCATGAAGGTAAATTACAGGTCGAACTGGCCCAACTCAAACATTTATCCACTCGCCTGATTCGTGGTTTTACCGGCAATCTGGAACAGCAAAAAGGTGGGATCGGCCTGCGTGGACCCGGTGAATCACAACTTGAAACCGACCGTCGATTAATTCGGGTCCGGATTACCCAGCTCAAGGATAAACTGGTCAAAGTACAACAAACCCGCCTGCAAGGTCGTGCTGCAAGACAAAAAGCCGCGATCCCGACCATTTCACTAGTGGGTTATACCAATGCAGGCAAATCAACCTTATTTAATCTTCTGGCAAAAAGTGATGTCTATGCCGCAGATCAACTGTTTGCCACGCTCGATCCAACCTTACGCCGTTTAGACTGGGATGGTATTGGCACGGTAGTACTCGCAGATACCGTCGGCTTTGTCAGAAATCTGCAGCATGATCTGGTTGAATCATTTAAAGCAACCTTGGAAGAAACCTTAGAGGCCACCTTACTGCTGCATGTGATTGATAGCAGCAGTCCGAATATGCCAGAGCAAATTGAAGCGGTTGAATCTGTTCTCAAAGAAATTGGTGCCGATGCACCCATCTTGCATGTTTACAATAAAATTGACCTGAGCGGTGATTCGCCCAAAATTATTTATAAATCAGCAGATCTGCCTGATCGTGTTTATGTTTCAGCGCATTCGGGTCAAGGCTTGGAGCTGCTTGCGCAAGCGGTACAACAATGTCTGTTGGGCCAGTTACAAGATTTTGATTTAGTGTTAAAACCTGCTTATGGGAAATTACGTACCCAGTTATATAGCCTGAATGTCATTCAGTCTGAACATTATGATGATCATGGCAATTTGCACCTGTCGGTCTGTATTGCACCACATAAGCTGGAACAACTCATTAAACAGGCTCATTTGCCATTAGACGAAATACTGGGAAAAAAAGCTTCCCTATTCCAGCGACCTTTGGAAGAATTTGAGATCGATCCTCCCTCATCCTAATTGCGATCAGCCATCGTTTAGATTAACGAGAGTAACAAATAAAATGAAGAATATTGATTGGACAGCTTGGTTTGGCACGATTTTATTAATTATTGGCTATCGTGAAGGAGCTGTCGCGATCACAACGGCTTTTGGTCACCCTGAACTGGGCAATCTGGTCGGGCTAATTAGTCTGTTAATCACCTTATTGATCTGGCGACGCTTTAAAAAAATCTCCAATCGTCTCATTGATACCAACAATAAAATCTTGAAAGAAAGTGCGTTTGCCTTTTTGCCCATCTGTGCCGGTTCATTAATCATGCTGGTGCATATGGGCAAGGAAATTCCTGCCTTTCTATTTATTTTAACATTCAGTACATTATTGCCATTATGGATCTATGCCAAAATGGCGAAGCGTTGGTTATAAGGAGCTGATCGATGTCTATGGTTATCTATGGCTTTATCATTACCTTGATCAGTTATCTTCTGGCCAAACCGCTGAATCAGAAATTTCCACAGATTCCCTTAATCGTTTTCGGCATGTTTATTGTCATCGCGTTCTTAGCCATTTTCGGGATTCCCTATCAGCAGTACATGGATCATGTGAATAATATTTTTAATCACCTGCTCGGCTATGTCACCGTGGCTTTGGCGATTCCTCTGGCTGCGATGCGCTATGATGACTTACCGCTTAAATCCATGATCGGTATCTTGTGTTTCGCAAGTATCAGTGCAGTGGCTTTACCGATGGGCTTGGCATATCTCCTGCACATGTCCGAACCGACCATTCTGGCATTTGCTACCCGTGCTGTAACCACGCCAATTGCGCTGAACATTGCAACCCTGCTACATGCCCCTTTAATGATGGTGACCCTGATCGTCATTTTATCCGGAGTGATTGGGGCTGCATTCTCACCATTCATCTTAAAACATATCCATGATGAACGTGCTTCGGGGCTGGCCCTAGGTCTGGCAGCACATGCCATTGGTACTGCACAGGCATGGCAACGTGGACCTGTTGCGGGCCGGTATGCTGCATTCGGTATGGCTGTGAATGGCGTATTTACCGCAATCTGGCTGCCGACTTTTATTTTATCTTTATCTTAAAATTTGCCACAAATATCAGTTAAAGGTTGAACTGGTTGTCAAAAATCCTTCATAATGAATGCTTGAATATTAAAAGGATTTTTAATAATGGGGAAAAAATTAATCGGGGCGTTATGCTTGACTGCAATCAGCAGTTTTACTTTTGCAGAGGATATTACGGGGCTCTGGCAAAGTATTGATGACAAAACCGGAGCACCGAAGGCACTGGTGGAAATTCGTAAAGAATCGAATGGCACCTATGCCGGAAAAGTTGTAAAAATAACACCACGTACTGGTTATACACCTAAAGAAACCTGTGTAGATTGCCCTGCACCCTATACCAACAAACCGATTGTCGGTCTGGATGTGGTCACTGGCTTAAAGTACAGCGATGGTTCGAATTATACCCATGGCCGGATTCTCGATCCGAATACAGGTAAAATTTACAGTATGAAAGCCAAACTTAGTGCCAACGGTAAACGTCTGCATTTACGCGGTTATTTGGGTGTTTCTGCATTAGGCCGGAATCAGATCTGGATTCGGGCAGAGTAAATATTTGTAGGGAGCATCAAACGGCCCGACGTATATTTAAATAAATTTAAAGAGCCTCTTCATTATTTAAAAATGGAGAGGCTTTTTTAATCAAAAAATTAAAAACCATTGAATTTTCAAATGTTAATATACAAATGTAAAATAATGATTGAATCGCTTATTAGATATCCTACATAATAAAAATGAGTGTTAAACGGATTTTTAATAATGAGTAAAAGCTTAATCAGTATTTTATTTTTAACCATGATCAGCAGCTTTAGCTTTGCCCAAGACATCACCGGTCTCTGGCAAAGTATCGATGATAAAACAGGCGCACCTAAAGGGATCGTTGAAATTCGCCAAGAGGCCAATGGCACCTATACAGGTAAAGTTGTGAAAATTACCCCACGGACAGGTTATGTACCCAAGGAAATCTGTGTGGACTGCCCCGCGCCCTATACCAATAAACCGATTATCGGACTGGATGTGTTGACAGGCTTAAAACATAGTGAAGGTCTTAACTATACCAGTGGACGTATTCTGGACCCGAATACAGGCAAGATTTACAGCATGAAAGCCAAATTAAGCGCCAATGGCAAACGTCTGCATTTACGGGGTTATCTGGGGATTTCTGCGCTGGGTCGTAATCAAATCTGGATACGCACTGAGTAGCGCTTGTTGCTAAAACAGGTAGAAAAGATTACTCGGATCATGCAGCGGCACTGCTCTGTTATTTAAGCCCAAAGCGTCTTTATACTGAACAATGGATAAGGACGCTTATTCTATTTAAAATTTAGAACCATCAAATTACGCCAGCTTCCGATGATCTTGACATCTATACGTCCAAATTGAAATTACCATCAAGACAGCAATAAAAAGCCCTGTATCAAACAGGGCTTTTTATTTAAAACCATATCAACTTAACGATTTTGCAGCTTGGCATAATCTAAAAGGACATTTGCCGCTTCTGTAATAAAGGTTTCTTCTTCAGGCAGTGGCGGACGTAAATGTGCTTTCATCTTGGCACGTGATTCAACCAAGGCGTCAATTGAAGCCTGATAACTTTCCCAGTTGGCATAAGGTGCCTGACCTGTTGCCGCACGACGCTGGTTTTCAGCATTCAAGGTTTGTTTTTCCAGATCAATCAGTTCAGCACGGCGCTGGTTGATATCCAGTACCACTTTCTTCTGATCAGAGGTTTTCTTGGCAATCGCTTTACGCGCTTCTAGATACTTGAACTGTGAGTCTGCTGCAACACGTTGCTGAGATGTTTCCGTTAACTTGGCAATATACGGTTGAACTGAACCTTCTCGCTTAAATGGCGCGGTTGGAATAGTGTCCCACTTCAAGGCATTTTTGGCTTTACGCTCACCAAACTCCTCATTGTAGATATCCACCAGTTTGATATCTGGGATTACACCTTTATTTTGCGTACTTCCACCGGTAATACGGTAGAACTTACGCTGTGTCAGGGTTGCCTGACCATAAGCAAGCGAATCCAGTTGCACCTGAGCCGTACCTTTACCTGTAGTCGTGCTACCGATAATGATGCCACGCTCATAGTCCTGAATCGCAGCAGAATAGATTTCACTGGCAGAAGCCGATGCCAAGTTAACCAATACCGCCATCGGACCTGCATAAAGCTGTTCGCCGCCATCGGTATCTTCAAAGACATTGACATTGCCATTGCCATCACGGATCTGGACCACTGGCCCTGACTTGATTACCTGACCGAGCATACGCGCAACTTCTTCCAAAGAACCACCCGGGTCATTACGCAAGTCCACCAGTACCCCTTCCACTTTTTGTGCTTTCAGTGATTCCAGCGCTTTAGCCGTATCTTCTGAGACTGAACGGTACTCGGTTCCCGCACGACGTGAGCGATAATCAAAGTAGAACGAAGGAATTTCAAGTACGCCAAATAGGTGTTTTTTACCATCACGGGTGATTTCAACCGTACGCGAACGAACACCGGCATCTTCTTCCTGAATAATGTCGCGCGTTAAAGTGACATTACGTGCCTGACTCATCGGTGCCCCTGCACCTAATAGACGCACTACCACTTTGGTGCCACGTTTACCACGAATCAAGCCCACAATTTCCGAGCTCGGCCAGCCGATCACATCCACCATTTTATCGCCATCTTGAGCGACACCAATAATGCGGTCGCCTGATTTGACCTGACCTGATTTACTTGCCGGACCACCCTCAACGATGGTCTCGATCTTGGTATAATCTTCATTGCCACGTTCTGGTCGGATCGAAACCCCAATGCCCTCAAGCTGCAAGGTGGTTTGACGATTCAACTCCATCGCATCAATGGGCGGATAATAGTTACTATGCGGATCATAGGTCGCCATCATCGCATTCAGGGTTTTGTCGAGGACATCGTCACTCTTGACCCGACCAATACGTTCCAACTGACGGGTATAGCGCTTGGTTAAAGTCTGAACCGGGGTTAAATCTTCTGGACCAGTCAAGTCCTGACCATTGGCCAGTGATGGATCTGCCTTTAATGCTTTCTGCTTGGCCTGTTCTTCTTCTTTGCTAATGGTCAGATTGATCAGCTGTGACACCAGCATTTTCTGCCAATGTGCCTGTTGTTCAGCAGCCGTCTGGAAATAAGGCGCTTTTTCACGATCGGTTTCCAGATAGACATCTTTCTGATTCAGGTTCTGCGGCTTCTTCAATTCGGCCAACATAAACTCATAGAATTGTTTCAAACGGTCACGATATTGCGCATGAATAGCAAAAGGCCCGGTTAAGTTACCGGCTTTTAATGAGCTACCAAAAGTGGAACCATACTTATTCTTATAGTCTGCAACTTCACCGCTTAAAAATAATGAATGATCTGGATCAAGACTGTCGAGATACATATCCAGAATACGGTTTGACGTGGTTGCATCTAAACGCATATTCAAATAATGCTGGCGATCAACCAAGGTTGCGAGCTGACGTGATACGAGCGCTTGTTCTTGTGTTGGCTTGATAACGGTTGAAACCACTGGTGTTTCTGTCGCCGCAAACGCCTCATTCATGGTGTGAGAGAAAAATAAACCACCAGTCGCAATTGCAACTGCACACGCTATCATTTGAAGTTTCATAAAATTTTGGTACTTCCTTGGATATGGCAATTATTACACGCTGATACTGTCAATATGAACACATTTCATTCGATACTTTATCAACTTGCAGTACTGATTAGTCGTCATAAATAAATGACCAATAAGCACTTATCATCAATATCATGTAGTTTTATCATATTCTGTACTGACAAAATGTAGCAAATCATTGCACAATTTAGCTATCGTTTTTTTCATCAAAATTCAAACGGAATCCTTATGATCGGCGCATTGATGCTAGATATTGCTGGCACAGAACTTACCCAAGAAGATATTGAACTATTACAAGCTCCGCAAGTCGGAGGCATGATTTTATTTGCGCGCAACATTGAATCCCCTCAACAGGTCCGTGCTCTAACCGATCATATGCGTCAGATCCGTCCAGAAATTCTGATTGCTGTCGATCAGGAAGGTGGCCGTGTACAGCGCTTAAGACAGGGCTTTACCTTGTTACCGGCCATGGGACGCTTAGGCGAGCGTTATCTCACTCATCCTGAACAGGCAGTTGAGCTGGCTGAACAATGCGGCTGGCTCATGGCAACGGAAGTATTGGCGGTCGGTATCGATTTCAGCTTTGCGCCCGTTCTAGACCTGAATGATGTCAGTGATGTGATTGGTGATCGCGGCTTTGCCAAAAATATGCAGGACATCGTTCCACTTGCCGATGCCTTTATGCGTGGTATGAAAAAAGCAGGTATGGCGACAACAGGTAAACATTTCCCAGGGCATGGTTCAGTCAAAGCCGACTCACATGTTGCCGCAGCAATCGACAGCCGTTCATATCAGGAAATCTATGACAAGGATATGCAAAGCTTTATCAAGCTGATGCCACAGCTGGATGCCTTGATGCCTGCGCATGTGATCTATGATCAGGTTGATCCAAATCCAGCAGGTTTCTCACCCTTCTGGTTACAACAAATCTTACGTCAACAACTTAAATTTGACGGCGTACTTTTCTCAGATGACTTGAGTATGCAGGCTGCCTGTGTCGCTGGCGGTGCGGATGCACGTATCCAAGCCGCGTTAAATGCAGGCTGTGATATGGGGCTGGTGTGTAATGACCGCGCCGCTGCATGTAGCGCATTGGAAGGCATTCAAACATTGGCTTTACCAAACCAGCAACGCCTAGAACGTATGCGCGGTAAGATTCCAAATATCCAAATCGGTACTACCTTAACCTTAGACGATGAAAACTGGCATAACGTCAGAAAAGTCATTGAAGAATTTAAGAATTCGTTCTAACTTTATGGAGTCATTGATAAATCTTTATTGCATAAGATTTTCTCAACAATTAGATACTCGGTAAGGTCATCCGCAACCTGCGTGATATCAAAAAGATAGATGCTATGTCTACTATTTTGAAATTAATCACATGCAAGGAACGAACAGGTTTTGCGGATGACAGATGGTTTTGCCTACTTTTCCCGAAAGAAAAGTAGGTCGAGCCGAAGGCTGATAACTAAAATAAGATGAGAACACAGTATGACTCTGCTATGAAAATTACGGCATAAAAAATATCAAAGATAAATTTATGGAAAAATAGAGTCTAGGACAGATGACACAACAACTTTCAAAACACCGCCATATTTCATTTACTGCACACTACACAGGCTATATCTGGTATCAAATGGGGATCTCACATCCGGCGCTGGCAACAAAAAAAGGCAAAACGCTCGCCGCCTTAGTCCATCCCATCGAAAGCTGGGCGGAAAAATATGTCGGTGGCAGCATGCGTACCACCTTAAAACAACGTCACAGCATGCTGGATAGCCATCTAAAAAAACTGATTGAACAACATCCTGATCTACAAGTGCTAGAAATTGCCTGTGGCCTATCACCACGGGGCTGGTGGTTTAGACAACATTACCCAGAAATCACATATCGTGAACTGGATTTACCAGATATGGCAGCCACCAAACAGGCGGCATTGCAGCAAATTGAGAGTCACAGCGATGAAGTATTATCGCTAGACCTGTTTACGGAAGCCTTTGCTTCAGCCTTTGAAATCTTTGATCCGAAACGCCCACTGGTGGTCATTAGTGAAGGGTTGATCAACTACTTTGAAAAACCATTGTTACAACAACTCATTCAAGCGATTGCCACCTATGGTCAAGACTTTAAAACATTGCACTATTTAACCGATATCTATCCGGAACCAACCCAAAATAAACTGGCGACGATTATCTGGAACAGCAGCCGCTTGCTGAAATGGATGTCTCGCAGTGCCTTTAGTTTTCATTTTAAAACCCCTGCTGAAGTCGAACATTTTTTTCAGGAAGCCGGTTTTCATCAGGTTGAGGTCCTACAACCGAAGCAATTTTTTGAGCACACCGCTTTAGAAAACAAACAGCAACATTTAGGAGACCTGGTCTGGATGATTCAGGCGAGCAATCAATAAAATCAGCTAAAAAGAAAGTGGCAAATTGCCACTTTTTTTAATGCCACAATAGGTGTTATTCAGTTGGCTTCTGGCGTTGAATAAAACGGGTCAAACGCTCGGCGATATCAAAACTGCCATGTTTAAACAAGATGCGCAGTCCTTGCTCAGTTGCATCAAAGATTAAACATTCAATTTTAAACTCGCCTTCTTCATCTGTTAAATGCAAGGCTAAGTCACGTGGATGCTGCGTGACAAAATCAAGCTGCTCTAGCTGGTGAAGTTTTAAGTACACGCCAAAGAAGGTGATATCCACAATGCTCACCGCTGCTGCAGTATTCAAATGACGATGGGTCAGTTTACTTTCGGGTTGTAGCACTGCGATCCGTTCTTCACCACGGCGTTCCATCTGCTGCATCTGTTCACGGTTCATCGGAATGATACCATCCAGATTGTCGATGGACTCCCCTTTTAAAAAGGTAGTAAACAGATTCATGGTTTCTTTACGGCGTTGTAATTGCGGTACATGATCTGCATTGGCAATCAGGGCAAACTGCATATCCTGACATTGCAAGGCAAAATCGGCATTTTCATGCGGCAAGGTAAAGCTGTCATATTGTCCGGCTGCAACCAAGGTCTTACATTGCGGAACCGGCACATCGCTTAAACGTAATAAACGGTTGCAGTTAATTTCATAACGCTCGCGCTCTGTGGCACTAAACTCTGCCATCTGTTTGAAGAACAGACGCTTGGCCGTTGGTGACATGCGCGTCTTGTCCAGTTTGGCATGATTGACAAGATAGAGAATCACCGCCTGACCAAACTCTTCCATACGATCTTCACGCATTAAATGCAAAGACTCTTCCAGCAGCATACGCCAGCTTTTACGGGTCTTTTGCATCACTCCCATCAACACCATGCGGTCAATCAGTTCTGGACGTTGATCGGCAAATGAAGAAGCGACCACCGATCCCAATGACATCCCCATCATTGAAACCTTATCGATTCCAACAATATCCAGCCATTGACCGAGCATTTTTGATAAATCAGGCAGTTCCAGAATTCCAGCAGATTCACCAGTATCAACATTACGAATCTGCTGGTTCGCGCCCATTGAAGGTAAATCGATTAAAATCACAGGACCACTCTCAAAGAGTTGCTCAACACAATACTTATAAGAGTTAAAATTTTGAAATGCGCCCCCGACAATTACAATTGGCGTGTTATAGATCGTTTTAGGATCTGCAATGGCCATATATTCAATTTTCCAGCCATCAATCCACGTGGTACGTGCTGGCTGCTTAAAACTGTTTTTATTGTAAATGTCGAAAAAACCAAAGCCTGTGTAGGTATGATTTATATCCGAGTCCATTTGGATAATGGAATTCATGTCCTTCCTCCATCCTTGTTTATTTTTCTGTTGCAAGCATCTCATTTTCAGCGATTTGCTCTTGCAAGTTAACAAATTTATAAAATTTGTATTACATTTATCCTATACTTTTTCATTCTATACGTATGCACGTTTTATACGCAATCATTTCCTTAACCACTCATCTTGTTTAAATGAATAATCTTTTGCAAAATATGTAGTCTTAGCTTTAGATTCAATATCTTCATCGCACTAAAATAAAAAATTTTGCGCCAATTAACGTTTTATAATTTGTTGAATTGTCAGTTTCGCCTATTCATTGTTCAGCCTTTGACTGTTACTATCTTTATAAATACATGCAAATATCAAACTGCTATGCAAGACTCTATTCAAAATTATATGCAACAGGTCGGTGCTCAGGCACGTCAGGCATCTCGTATGTTAACCAGTGCCTCAACGCATTTGAAAAATCATGCCTTGTCTGCGATCTATACCGCTTTGGAAAATAATCAGGCCCAGATTTTGGCGGCCAATCAAATTGATATGGACAATGGCCGTCAACGCCAACTGGACAGCGCCCTGCTGGATCGTCTAGAGCTTACCCCGGCACGCTTTAAAGGCATGCTGCAAGGTTTAAAAGATGTCATTGGTCTGGTGGACCCGATTGGGGAAATTACTGACCTAGCTTACCGTCCATCGGGTATCCAGTTGGGTAAAATGCGTGTGCCTTTAGGTGTGATCGGGATGATTTACGAATCAAGACCGAATGTAACGCTTGAAGCTGCATCCCTGGCGTTAAAATCTGGTAACGCGATTATTTTACGTGGCGGTTCGGAAGCGCTCGAGTCTAACAAGGCCATTGCCACTGCGATCCAGCATGGTTTACAGGTTTCAGGCTTGCCTGAGCATGCGGTGCAGGTGATTGACACCCCAGATCGTGCCGCGGTTGGCCATCTGATTACCATGACCGAGTTTGTCGATGTGATCGTGCCGCGTGGTGGTAAAAGCCTGATTGAACGTATCAGCAATGAAGCCCGTATTCCTGTGATTAAACATTTAGATGGCAACTGCCATGTATTTGTAGAAGCCCAGGCCGACCTGCAAAAAGCTTTACCGATTGCTCTGAATGCAAAAACCCATCGCTATGGCGTGTGTAATGCCATGGAAACCTTACTGGTTGATGAAGCGATTGCAGAAGAATTCCTCCCTCTAATTGCTGAGCTATATGCTGAAAAGCAGGTTGAACTACGCGGCTGTGCGGAAACCCAACGTATCCTAGGTGTATCTGTAAAAACAGCCACAGAGGAAGACTGGTATACCGAATATCTCGGACCGATTCTTGCAGTCAAAGTGGTCACGGGTATGGATGAAGCGATTGAGCATATCAATAAGTATGGTTCGCACCATACCGATGCCATCATCACCGAAAACTTTAGTCTAGCCCGTGAGTTCTTGGCACGTGTTGATTCAAGCTCAGTCATGATCAATGCGTCTACACGCTTTGCCGATGGTTTTGAATATGGTTTAGGTGCAGAAATCGGCATTTCAACCGATAAAATCCATGCCCGTGGCCCAGTTGGCCTAGAAGGTTTAACCTCTCAAAAATGGATTGTGTTTGGCGACGGTCAAATCCGTCAATAATAGAAACACCTATTGCAACACAGCAACACGATAAAGGCCATTTAATTGATCTTTATCGTGTTTTTATATACTCACATACAAAAATAATGATAAAACCTACAGATCAATTAAAAGAAGATATGATTTCCCGCCTATACTGATGAGGTTGATTTATAAACGGGTTGTATAGGCTAAAGTCTATCTTCGCCAAGATGACATCCCATGTTAAAACATTGCGCTTGATTCCACTGCTCATGCATTGCAGCAAGATCAGAGTGTTCATCATAAAATTTAAAATCTGTTAGGTGTTCAAACGTGGCTATATCTGTATTAGTAATTAACTGTGGTTCATCATCAATCAAATACGCACTGATCTCGGAACGCCGTGAAGATCGTATTTATGGTTTGGCAGAAAATCTGGGCGCAGCAGATGCCCGTATTAAAGGGGTCACTCTGGGTGGCGAACCATTAGAACTTTCAATTCCTTATGCAGATCACGCCAAAGCACTGGAAACCTTGTTGGCACGTTTAGCCAACTATAATCCGCAAGCAATTGGACACCGTGTGGTGCACGGCGGCAATATCACCAAAGCAGAACTGCTTACACCTGAACTAGTTGAACGCATTGAAGCCGCGACACCGCTTGCCCCTTTACACAATCCGGCACACCTCATCGGGATTGAAGCTACCATGCGCTTATTCCCGCAACTGCCACAGGTTGCTGTCTTTGATACCGCGTTCCATCAAACCATGCCTGAACACGCTTATCGTTATGCACTGCCAAAATATTTATATACCGAACATCAAGTGCGCCGTTATGGCTTCCACGGCACCAGCCATGCCTATGTCACTGAACGTGCCAGCGAACTGGCGGGCAACAAGAATCAGGGTGGCTGGCTCAGTGCCCACTTAGGTAACGGTAGCTCAACCTGTGCCGTATGGAATGGACATAGTGTCGATACCTCTATGGGCATGACCCCGCTTGAAGGCGTGGTCATGGGTACCCGTAGCGGTGATGTCGATCCAAGTCTGCATCTGTTCCTGGCCAGCAATCTGGGCTGGGATATCCAGAAAATTGACAGCATGCTCAATAAAGAAAGCGGTTTACTAGGCTTGTCGGGCTTATCCAATGACATGCGCACCTTGGTAGAAGCCTCTGAAAATGGACATGAAGATGCAACGCTTGCGATTGAAGTGTTCTGCTATCGTCTGGCCAAATCCTTATCTGCTTTAAGTTGTGGCCTGCCACGTCTGGATGGTTTAGTCTTCACTGGCGGTATTGGCGAAAACTCAGCCTATGTCCGTGAAAAAACCTTGGGCTATTTATCTCACTTTGGTTTGCAATTTAGCAAAGAGAAAAACGATGCTTTGGCACGCGGTAGCGAAGGCCGTATTGATAATGGCTCGGGTCCACAAATCTGGGTCATTCCAACCGATGAAGAAGGCCGTATTGCCAAAGAAACCCGTCAAGTGATTGAGCCAAACGCTTAATTTATTCAGAAATATAAAAGAGTGACCAAGTCAGTATGAATACGATTTTACTCATCCCTACCGGGGAAGGTGTTGGTTTAACCTCTGCCTGTCTAGGCATGATTTATGCACTGGACTGTAAAGGGATCAATGCGGGTTTCCTCAAGCCATTTTCACAGATTGCCGATGCGCCTGTAGATCGCACCACCACGCTCTACCATCATTTATTTCAACACCCTTCGGTTGAACCGATTAGCTATGAAAAACTGACCCAGCTGATTGCCTTGGGCGAAACCGATGAATTGCTGGAAGAAGCCGTAGCACTGCATCGCCAGATTGCCGCCAATCATGATGTGATTATTGTTGAAGGGCTAGTGCCGAATGGGCAAGATCATTTTGCCAGTGAAATCAATGCAGCACTCGCGCAAGCACTCGATGCCCAAGTGGTTCTGGTCAGTACTGCCGATCTGGCCGATCCTCGTAAAACAGCGGAAAAAGTTGATGCCCATTTACGCCAGTTTGGCGGCGCCGCATCGGCACGGACCACTGGCGTGCTGTTCATGCGGACCAAAGGACTTCCGGAAGGCACCGCAGAAATTCCAGTGACGCTGGACCCAGGCTTACGCCTAGACAAACACATCGAAGCCTTTGCCCTAGAACTGCAACGCTATAATCGTTATATGGGCAGCAATGACCTGCCGATTATTGGACTGGTGCCATTCAGCAATATTCTCAGTGTCCCACGTAGTCTGGATATTGCTCCTGTGATTAAAGGAACCTGGTTGCATCAAGGGGAAGCTAAACAACGTCGTATTCTGCATACCAGTTTAATTGCATCCAATATCGAATCAGAGCTGCATAAGTTTGTGGCAGGTGAACTGATCATTAGCGCCTCACAACGCACCGATGCGCTCTTGGCGGCCAGCCTTGCCAGTAGTAATGGTACACCGTTGGCGGGTCTGGTTTTAACTGAACAGGCAGCCCCTGCGGACAATGTTTTAGAATTTTGCCAAAGTGCGATTAAACAAGGCTTGCCTATTTTGCACACGCCCTTAGACACTTTGGAAACGGCGCAACTGCTGCATCGTTTTGGCAATGAAATTCCAATTGATGATACTGAACGTGCCGAACAAGTGACGCGTTTTGTGTCCAGCCATATTGATAATCACTGGCTTGATCAACATACCCAGAACAATCTGCACCCTCGCCTGTCACCTTCTGCTTTCCGCTATGAACTGGTACAGAAATCGATTTCGGCCAAGAAACGGATTGTATTACCTGAGGGCGATGAACCTCGTACCGTACAGGCCGCAGTAATTTGCCAGACACGTGGTATTGCGCAATGTGTGTTATTGGCAAAACCGGAATCAGTGGCGGAAGTGGCAAAAGCGCGAGGTATTCAACTGCCTGAGGACTTGGAAATTATTGATCCGGATTGCATCCGCGACCAATACATTGAGCCGATGGTGGAACTGCGTAAAGGCAAACTGGATGCCTTGCAAGCCAAAGCACAGTTACAAGATACCGTAGTGCTTGGCACCATGATGCTGGCGCTGGATCAAGTTGATGGTCTGGTTTCTGGCGCGATTCATACCACCGCCAATACCGTGCGTCCTGCATTTCAGTTGATCAAGACAGCACCAAACTATTCACTGGTGTCCTCGATCTTCTTTATGCTGTTGCCAGATGAAGTCTATGTGTATGGTGACTGTGCCATTAACCCGGATCCAAATGCCGAACAGCTGGCTGAAATTGCCATTCAGTCAGCAGATTCTGCTAAAGCTTTCGGTCTTGATCCGCGTATAGCCATGATCAGCTATTCGACAGGAACTTCGGGCACAGGGGCCGATGTTGAAAAAGTAGCTGAAGCCACCAAAATTGCACAACAGCGTCGCCCTGATTTATTGATTGATGGACCATTGCAATACGATGCTGCTTCAGTCGAAAGCGTTGGTCGCCAGAAAGCGCCTGATTCTCAAGTGGCGGGCCGTGCCAATGTATTTATCTTCCCGGACCTGAATACAGGCAATACTACCTATAAAGCGGTGCAACGTGCAGCGAATGTGGTCAGTGTCGGTCCGATGCTACAAGGTCTGAACAAACCCGTGAATGACTTGTCCCGTGGGGCATTGGTAGATGATATTGTATTTACCATTGCTTTGACCGCGATTCAGGCCAAACAGCAAGATTAAATTGATTATAGAGTCATAAAAAAGCCATCTACCCCCATAAAGAGTAGATGGCTTTTTTATTGTAGATGTTTTAATTAAGCACGTTTTGAAATCCCAATTCTTTTGAACTGCGGCCCCTTCACAAAGAAAATCGCATTACCGCATAGAATTAAAATTACCCCGATGACAGCATTCATTTGCCAGTGATAACCTTCCCATACCGTCGAGATGACCAAAGCCACCAAAGGAAACAGCAAAGTACTATACGCCGCCTTGCCTGCACCAATACGCCCCACCAGAAAGAAATAGGCAGTGAAGCCGATCACCGAACCAAAGATTGCTAAATACAGCAACGCACTGACTGCGCTAAAGGACATACTCGGGAAAAAATTGTCCTGTTTAAACCATGAGATCAAAGCCATCAATAATGAGCCATACAACATGGCATAGGCATTGGTGGTAAAAATATCCAGCCCATGTTTCTGATGCCGGGTACTGATCATATTCCCCAAAGAGAAACCATAGGTGCCTAGGATACATAGCCCGATACCGATCAAGGTATTGCGATTTAGAGTGGTGCCTACCACGTCATGCCAGAACAAGGCAATAATCCCCAGCACACCAAGTAAAGCGGCAGGATAAAAGCGTGAAGAAACCTGCTGAGAGAAAAATAATCGGGCATTAAGGGTATTGAAAATCACCGCCATCGAGAAAATGACCGCTTCTAAACCACTGCTGATATATTGCACCGCATAGTAGAAACAGACAAAGTTAAAGCCGAAAATACAGCAGGCCTGCAACATACAGAATAAGTGATCTTTAGCTGCCAGCTTTTGCAATTTCCGGCTGATCGCAATAAAACCAAACAACACCAGTGCTGAGATAAAGAAACGCCAGAACACCGCAACATTGGCTGAAATTCCACTTTGTTGTTGCAAGCTAATAGCAATCCATGTGGTTCCCCAAATCACCACCACCAAAGCATATAACAGCGCATTCATTTCTTTTAAACCCAACTTAATCACTAGGACGATTATTTTGCAAGATTTGATGGCCCGGGTTCTTGCACAATCTTGCGGTGCTTATCATAGATTTGCGTTTTTCTATAGACTTTTTGACCAGATGACAAAACTGGCTGAACGTTCTACACTTAACTGGATCATATTTGGCACTGCGTATAGAAGATGAAATATCAGATTCTAGATCAATTACAGCAATATAAAGCGCAATTGCTCGACTCGGTAGAACTGGGTTCGGGTATGCAGTTGGCCATGTGGCAAAATAATCAGGACCGGGTCAGTGTCTGTAGTAATCACCATACCCTAAGCATGTATGTTCAAGGGGGTTATGAAAGCTATCAAAAGACGGCGCAAGGCTGGCACAATGGGGGGGGACCTGATCGGATGTGCCTGATGCCACAGGATTTTGAATCGACCTGGGATCTGCGTGATCCACTGACATTTGTACATTTGTACTATACCGAACAGCACTTACAACGCGTGGCTGAACAAGTCTGGGATCGTGAACCCAGCCAGATCATCCTTAATCCGCAGATTTTTGTGGCGGACCCGCAAATTTCCATGCTCTATCGGCATTTTTTACTCAATGGTGCCTGGCAAGAACGTGAAAACCATTTGCAGATGAGTACCGCAACCACGCTATTACTCAATCATCTGATCAAAAATTACAGTCATGCCCAATGGCAAGCGCCTGAAGTCAAAGGTGGTCTCTCGCCTTATGTGCTTAAGCAATTACTGGAATGGATTGATCAACATCTCCATTTGAGTTTGACCTTATCGGATCTGGCTCAGCAAGCACAACTCAGCGAATATCATTTTGCCCACATGTTCAAACAGTCAATGCAGATGCCTCCGCATCAGTATGTGATGCAACGTCGTCTTGAACTGGCACATCAGGCATTACACAGCAGCAGTCTGAATTTGACTGAAATTGCCACCCAATATGGCTTTAGTTCCAGTAGCCATTTTAGCAATCGTTTTAAAAAGCAGTTTGGTTATTCGCCTTCGCAAATCAGAAAAAACTAAAGCACAAGATTTCCCTTGATGCATGCTTGATGATCAGTCTCATTCTTTAGACCTTTCGCCAAATCTAAGCTAAAACTCCCACAATCATTCCTTTTTGTCATATAATTTAGCCCGCCAGCTAATCGCCCGCTCAAGAGAAATTTGATATGACAACGATCATCAAACAAGATGACTTGATTACATCAATCAAGGATGCCCTGCAGTTTATTTCTTACTATCACCCGCAAGACTTTATCCAAGCGATGAGCCGTGCCTATGATCGTGAAGAAAACAAAGCTGCAAAAGATGCTATTGCACAGATCCTCATCAACTCACGTATGTGCGCTGAAGGTCACCGACCAATCTGTCAGGATACAGGGATTGTTAACGTTTTCCTTGAAGTTGGCTTAGACGTTAAATTTGATTTAACCATGAGTCTGGATGATGCAGTCAACGAAGGCGTACGCCAAGGTTACCTAGAGAACTCAAACGTACTACGTGCTTCAGTTTTAGCAGATCCAGCTTTTGGTCGTAAGAATACCAAAGACAATACCCCTGCCGTCATCCACTATAAACTCGTACCGGGGAATAAAGTGGATATTACCGTGGCTGCAAAAGGTGGCGGCTCAGAAAACAAATCTAAACTTGCGATGCTGAATCCGTCTGATTCAATCGTGGACTGGGTACTTAAAACTGTTCCAACCATGGGTGCAGGCTGGTGTCCGCCAGGTATGCTCGGTATCGGTATCGGTGGTACTGCCGAAAAAGCCATGATGCTTGCGAAAGAAGCACTTATGGAAGAAATCAACATGGACGAATTACTTCGTCGCGGTCCACAAAACAAGATGGAAGAACTCCGTATCGAGATCTTCGAGAAAGTGAATGCATTAGGTATTGGTGCACAAGGTCTGGGTGGTTTAACCACAGTGCTTGATATTAAAATCAAGGATTACCCATGCCACGCGGCAGGTAAGCCAGTCGGTATGATTCCGAACTGTGCTGCAACTCGTCACGCTCACTTCCAGTTAGACGGTTCAGGCGTTGCACATATTCAGGCACCAAAACTTGAAGACTACCCTGCTGTGACTTGGGATTCGTCTCAATCGAAGCGTGTCAACCTTGATACCATTACGCAAGAAGAAATGAATGCCTGGAAACCAGGTGATACATTATTGTTGAACGGTACGATTTATACCGGTCGTGATGCTGCACATAAGCGCATGGTCGACATGCTCAACAATGGCGAAGAGCTTCCAGTCGATCTCAAAGGTAAATTCATTTACTACGTGGGTCCAGTCGATCCTGTGGGTGATGAAGTGGTTGGTCCTGCAGGCCCAACAACAGCAACCCGTATGGACAAGTTTACCCGTCAAGTGCTAGAAGCAACTGGCTTGTTCGGTATGATCGGTAAAGCGGATCGTGGTCCTGCTGCAATTGAAGCAATCAAAGACAACCAGGCAACTTATTTGATGGCTGTTGGTGGTGCTGCTTATCTTGTATCTAAAGCAGTCCGTGAAGCTGAAGTCGTTGCCTTTGCTGATTTAGGTATGGAAGCAATCTACAAGTTCGTGGTTGAAGATATGCCGGTCTCTGTTGCGGTTGATGTGAATGGTACTTCAATCCATGCCACTGCACCAAAAATCTGGCAAGCTAAAATTGGCAAGATTCCAGTGGTTGATGCCGCTGCGTCATAAATAATACTCATACAATAATCATAGCCGAATCATCGTATTCGGCTATTTTTTTGCCTAAAGCTTCTGCTAGATTATAAAGATGAGAAGAATAAGGAAATGCAAATGAATAAATATTTACTCAGCATGCTGCTTGGTCTGAGTTTACTTGGCAATATCCAGCATAGCTTTGCATCTCCTGCACAAAGCAAATCGATCAAAGAGCTGATCAAACTCAGTGACCTTGAACATGCCCTAAATACCTCACTGGATGAAATGCAGCCCACACTGGATCTTGAAGCTGAAAATATCCTGTTACGGGTGCTGGGCAAAGATGAACTTACCACCACGCAAGAGCATCTTGCGGTGCTGGAACTGAGTCAACTGCTCAAAGAAACCAGCGCAAAAATGTTTGCCCGGCCTGAAACCATTCAGGCGATTGAAAAAATCTACGCCGATGCACTTAGTGAAGAAGAAGTCCAAGCCTATTTAAAATTTTTAAAAACACCAGAAGGCCAGTCGATTAACCAGAAAACCCTACAAATCACCACTCATGTTTTTCAATATATGAATAACATCAGTCAAAAGACCTTGAGCGATCCCCAACAAAGTTCACAGCTTAAAGAGCAGTTCCTGACGATTATCAAGCCGTTAATTCAGGAAGAATAAATGGCTGTTGTCATTGTCATGATTACCAGGTCAACGGGTTCCATAGCTTAAACGGCTTGACCAGATGCACTTCCGACTTTGCATCATACTTGGCTGGTTTTAACTCTTGTGGCTTAGAACGCACCTTGCCTGAAGCATCTTGTGCCACAAAGTTATAGCTGGATGATTTTAGCCGGGTAAAGGCGATTTCCTGATGTGCCACTTTATCGGGCATGATCATAAATGGTCCCGTATGTTCACTACGGGAAATTTTATTTTCTTCGTCATACTTGATGAAATAAGTCTGAGCAGCATCGACGGTAAAGTCCAGATATTTCGGCTTTTGGAAATGCAGTCCAGCCAATGGCCGACTCACACTCAGGCGATAGGTCCCTGCGGGTAGCTCAAGCCAGTAATAGTGATTATGCAATAGACTTGGAATACGGTGTCCGTTAATAAATAAATTGGCTGCTGCAATTTCCTGACGATTCCAGCGCGTATCCGGACGATATAAATAGACCACCGCCGCTTGTTCATTCTGCGGTTTAACCGGCGCGAAATACTGCCCTAATTTTTGATTGACCCAGCCGCCCACACTAAAGCCGCCGACATGATATTGATCAAATAAACCCGGTTCTTTTTCTGTATCCACAGGGGGTAAGGTTGCTGTCAGTGCGGTTGGTTTTTCTTCAACAGCTTTATGGCTTTGACAGCCAGCGAGCACCCCTGCACAACATAATGACACTATTAAATAACGCATGACATCCCTCAAGGCGTTTTCTTGAATTTATTTTTAACAACGCAAAACTATGCGGATTTTTTTCAATTTTAAGATTAACACCTCGTTGCCCAATTGCAAATAAAAAAAGCATGAAAAGCCAAGCCTTTCATGCTTTTTCAGATGGACGAGAATTAAGCCGATTTAGAATCAACCACCTTCAAATCCTTCTTTTCAATCAGTTCGGGTGTACCTGTCTGTGGTAGACGTTCCGGTTTAAAGGTGGGCTTCGCCGTACCATTAATCACCGCTTCATCCACAATCACGGTACCGACATCAGTACGACTTGGTAAGTCATACATAGTTTCAAGCAAGACATTTTCCAGAATTGAACGTAGACCACGTGCACCGGTGTTACGATCTAGCGCTTTCTTCGCAACAGCACGTAATGCAGACTCATCAAAGACCAGATCGACATCTTCCATCGTGAACAGGTACTGGTATTGACGCGTCAATGCATTTTTAGGCTCTGTCAGAATCTGCATCAATGCTTCTTCATCCAGCTCTTCTAAAGTGGCAATCACGGGCAAACGACCAATAAATTCAGGAATCAGACCGAATTTAACCAGATCCGTTGCTTCCACCTGACGGAACAATTCAGAGACTTTTTTACTGTCATCTTTATTCTTCACATCCGCGGTAAAACCGATTCCGCCCTTCTCTTGGCGTTGCTGTACGATTTTTTCCAGACCAGAGAATGCACCACCACAAATAAACAGGATATTGGCAGTATCAATCTGGATGAATTCCTGCTGTGGATGCTTACGACCACCTTGTGGCGGAATAGAAGCAACCGTACCTTCAATCATTTTTAATAATGCTTGTTGTACGCCTTCACCAGACACATCACGGGTAATTGAAGGATTTTCAGATTTACGGGTAATCTTATCAATCTCATCAATATAGATAATGCCTTTCTGCGCTTTCTCTACATCGTAATCGGCTTTTTGCAATAACTTCTGCACGATGTTTTCCACATCTTCACCCACATAACCGGCTTCGGTTAAGGTGGTTGCATCTGCCATCGCAAACGGTACATCAAGTAAACGTGCCAGCGTTTGCGCCAATAAGGTTTTACCTGAACCGGTCGGGCCGATCAGCAGAATATTACTTTTCGCAATTTCAATATCCTGATGCCCATGATTCGACTGGCCCACTTTCAAACGCTTATAGTGGTTATAGACCGCAACAGACAAGGTCTTCTTGGCAACATCTTGCCCGATTACATATTGATCCAAGGCAGCACGTATTTCGTGTGGTTTTGGCAATGGCTTGGTTGCCCAATCACCTGCTTCAACTTGTTGACTGGTTTGCACCAGGTCCAAGCAGACATCCACACACTCATTACAAATATATGCGTCCTCACCAGCAATCAATTTTCCAACTTCAGATTGCGTCTTACCACAAAATGAACAATGTTTTTGTCCTTGAGGATGTTCGGACATATTTACTCCACAACTTAAATCTTAAACTTAGGTCCTAAATCAGGGACGTTTGCTTAGCACTTCATCTACTAAACCATATTCTTTGGCTGCTTGTGCAGTCATGAAATTGTCACGATCTGTGTCACGCGCAACTGTTTCATAATCCTGGCCGCTATGTTCGGCCATCAAGCGGTTTAAACGTTCTTTAATGAATAGAATTTCACGCGCGTGAATTTCAATATCAGAGGCCTGACCACGGAAACCACCGAGTGGCTGGTGAATCATGACACGTGCATTTTCCAGACAGTAACGTTTGCCTTTCGCGCCCGCATTTAACAAGAATGCACCCATTGATGCAGCTTGACCCATGCAGTAAGTGACAACATCAGGTTTAATAAACTGCATGGTGTCATAAATCGCCATACCCGCAGTGACTGAGCCACCTGGTGAATTGATATAAAGGTGGATGTCTTTTTCTGGATTTTCTGCTTCAAGAAATAACATCTGCGCAACGATTAAGTTCGCCATGTTATCTTCAACTTCACCCGTTAAGAAAATAACACGCTCACGTAATAGACGTGAAAAAATATCGAATGAACGCTCACCACGAGAGGATTGTTCAACGACAACAGGAACTAAAGCATTTTCAATTGTTGGAACATACATATGTTTACTTATTCCTAAATTATTGTGACCCGATCTATGCCAACAATATGAGGGATAATCGATGAAATTGCAAAAGGTTCAATCTGAAATATTCGATTATTTAGACTAAAATCTGGTAATTTTTCGAGAAATTAACACTTTCATAACATAGGGTTTTAAGCACTTGCAGCAATACTTTCGAGGATAGAAATTTTCGAATTCTACAAGCCCTGCTCCCCAGCATTTTGCATACGAGAGAATAGAACCAGATAAGAGCCTCAACTGCTCAATTCATTTTTTTAACGTTCTACCTTATACATACAGCTCAATGCTAAAGAAAAAAGGCGCATTAAGCGCCTTTTTTCTTTAATCAACTTTTGAAAGATTAGCCACGACGAGCTTGTTGTTCTTTCAATAAGTCTTCGTAGCTAATCGCAACATCTTTTACTTTAGCAGCAGCTAAGATGTGATCAACCACTTGATCTTCTAACACAACAGCTTCGATTTGAGCACGTTGTTGTTTGTCATTTTTGAAGTATTCAACCACTTCAGTTGGATCTTCATAAGAAGAAGCCATGTCATCGATGTAAGCATCAACACGTGATTGGTCAACTTCAAGTTTAGCATCAGCCAATACTTTGCTTACCAATACACCAAGCTTCACTGATTTTTCAGCTTGCTCTTTAAACAATTCATCTGGAAGCATGCTGCTGTCAAATGCGCCTGCACCTTGAGCACCAAACTGTTGCGTGAATTGCTGGATCATTTGTTGACGTTGACGGTCAATTTCTTGAGCAACCATAGATGCTGGAACTTCGATTTCGTTTGCAGCAACAAGCGCATCAAATGCAGCTTGTTTAACTTGGTTACGAAGACCATTGCGAACTTCACGTTCCATATTCTTACGAACGTCAGCTTTTAACTTGTCTAAGCCTTCTTCTTCAGTTAAACCAAAGATTTTCAAGAATTCAGCATCGATTTCTGGAAGTTTTGGTTTTTCAACTTGCTTCACAGTGATTTTGAATTGAGCCGCTTTACCCGCCAAGTTTTCAGCTTGGTAGTCTTCTGGGAAAGTTACATCGATAACTTTCTCTTCGCCAGCTTTCATACCAACGATACCGTCTTCAAAACCTGGGATCATACGACCTGAACCAAGTACAAGTTTAAAGTCTTCAGCAGCGCCGCCTTCAAACTTCTCACCATCAACAGTACCTTCGAAGTCGAAAGTCACTTGCATGTCTTTCTTCGCCATACCTTTGGTTACAGCCCAAGTTTGACGTTGTTTTTGCAAGTTTTCGATCATCACGTCAACGTCTTTATCGTTGATTTCTGATGATTTACGTTCAACTTCCAAGTCAGCAAAAGTTTTCACTTCTACTTCTGGATAAACTTCAACAGTTGCTTCAAAAACTAAAGCATCATCTTTGTTTTCAACTTTCTCAATGTTTGGCATACCCACTGCATTGATTTTTTCTTGTTGAATTGCTTCGAATACGCTGTCACGAATGACGTCATTCACAACTTCTTGATAAATGCCCGCACCATATTCACGGCGAACAACATTTAAAGGCACTTTACCTGGACGGAAGCCGTTGATCTTCACAGTTTTGGCAGTGCGTTTTAAGCGAGCTTCAAACTGCTCGTTAACACGGCTCGTCGGTACAGAAACATTTAAACGACGGGCAACGCCCGAAACCGCTTCAGTCGTTACTTGCATGGCTTCCTCGATATATAGTTAGTAGTAACATTTTTAAAGTGCCACATTATATGACAACTTTCAGGATATACAAAATCGGATGCTAAAAATTGTCCTTTCCCCTAGGCAATTACCGTATAAAATGTTCCAGATATTGATAGATTAAAATTAAAAAATTGATATTCAATAACTTTGGTCAATATTTATCTCAAGAATTTTTTTGACAGCGTTAATTTGCATAAAACAGATAAATCTAAATTAAAAATAAGCTATGGAAACATAATCGCTTTCCCAGATTAAAGAAAAAAATCAACAAATTAACTACATTTAAGAACAAAACTTCATTCATATTTCCATAATTAAAAGCTGAGGGAATTGGAAAAATCAATTCCAAACAAATGCATATAGAAATAAGAATGATTATTCTTTGCATGAATTTTTATACTGTTTAGGCGTGTCTCATGTCGTTTATCAAATCACGGAAGAAACTTGTCTCTTCTGCAATTGCATCATCCCTTTCGGTTATTGCAGTACCTGCGATTGCACAAGAACAACCCGTTCAACTCCCAACCATTCATGCGCATGCAGAACAAGAACAGAGCCTCAAGGTTGATAACTCTGCAAATGCAAAATTTGTTGCACCCCTTAAAGACACTCCGAAATCAGTCTCTATCCTTTCTCAAAAACTAATTAAAGATACCAACTCGAATACCTTACTCGAAGCACTTCGTTATGAGCCAGGGATTACTTTAGGTGCGGGTGAAGGTGGTACACCATTTACAGATATGCCCTATATTCGTGGTTATAGTGGACAATCATCGATTTATGTAGATGGTGTACGGAACACTACCTCACAAAGCCGCGACATGTTCGCGATTGAACAGGTTGAAGTCATTAAAGGTTCTTCTTCTGCCCTCGGTGGAGGTGGCAGTGTGGGTGGTAGCATTAATCTTGTCCCGAAAGTGGCCCATCAGGGTGATGTATATCAGGGCAGCATTCAAGGGGGTACCGACAACTATCGCCATATCCAGCTGGATGCCAATAAAGATTTCGGCAATGGTATCGCAGGTCGTATTGTGGTGATGGGTCATGAAAATGAAAAACCAGGTCAACACAATGGTGCAGAATTTGCTCGTGCAGGTCTCGCATCAAGCCTTGCTTTTGGCTTAGACACAGCAACACGCGGTACATTCAGCTATTACTATTTGCGTAGTAATGACGAACCAGATGCTGGTATTCCATTTAATAATCCAACACGTGCTCCTGCGGGTGTAATGCTTAATCCAGGTGATGGTCGCCCAGTAAGCGTCAAAGCCGGCACCTACTATGGCTGGAAAGATCGTGATTTTGACAAACGTGAAAATCACATTGGTACCTTCAAGTTGGAACACGATTTCAATGAAGATCTGACCTTGTCAAATGTGATGACTTATAACAAATCAAAGTCGGACTATGTCTATACCAATGCAGATGACTCAAATGGCAATATTTACCGCGGTACAGTTGCTCGCCGTGCTTTAAGCCGTATTCTGGATACCGATGCGTATAGCGATCAGCTTTCTTTAAGAGGCAAGTTCAACACTGGTGCATTTAAACATTCATTTAATGTAGGTACTGAGTGGAGCTATCAAAATACCGATCAGGGCATGCATACCTTTACCAATGCGGCTGGCCAAACGACTTCAACTATTCTGGCTTCGAATGTCAGTGGTTGTGACACAGCTTCCGCTACGTCAAATGGCTGGTGTACTGGTTTAAATAATCCAGGCAATGGTCGCTTTACTGACAGTTTAGGCAGTATCAAAGGACAATCAACAACACGTAGCCGTACTGCCTCTGTTTATGCCCTCGACAGTATTGAGTTTAACCCACAGTGGTTACTTAACTTAGGTGTTCGTTGGGACAAATTTGATACCGAGAAGAAATATAATAAAGATGTCTATGCGACAGATAAAGGCGCTTATGACTACTCCAAAGTTGCCACAGCTAAAGGCACTAAATACGAAAGTGATGCTGATTTCTTTACTTATCAGGCCGGCTTAGTGTTTAAGCCAACTGAAGCAGGCAGTATCTATGCAAGTTTTGCGACTTCTGCAAATCCAGTCGGTGTTTTAGCTGAAGGTGATAACAGCGATAATGCGCTCGGTACGACAGATATTGTGAATAACCTGAAGCCTGAAGAAGCACGGACTTTTGAAATCGGAACCAAATGGGACCTGTTTAATGAACGTGCCAATTTAACCGCAGCTATTTTCCGTACTGAAAAGCAAAATACCCGTATTCAAATTGATCCAACCACAACCACCAATGCGGGTGAAAGTAAAGTAGATGGATTTGAAGTGAGCTTAAACGGCAAAATTACCAATAAATGGGATATTGCTGTAGGTTATAGCTATCTGGACAGCGAAATCACTAAGGCAGCTTATAACGCAGTCGCGCAAGAAGGTAAGCCACTTCCATTCGTTGCGAAAAACAGTGCAACTTTATGGTCAACATATAAAGTATTACCGAACTTAACACTAGGTGCGGGCGCAGAATATCGTGATCAAGTGTTTGTAAACACAACAGCACCGAAATTCTTGCCAACTTATACCATCTACAATGCAATGGCAAAATACGATGTAAACAAAAATGTGAATTTACAACTTAACGTGAATAACATTGGCGATAAACGTTACTTTACCAGCGCACATGCTGCACATTATGCATTTGAAGGTAATGGTCGTAACGCGGTACTTGCTGTTAATTTTAAATACTAAGTAACAGCGCCATAATAACTTTATGGCATTCAACCGAGTTCATATAAAATAGCCTCGTCATGAGGCTATTTTTACAAATGCAATAAATATTCAAAAGGTGTTCAGCGTGATCCATCATATTCCCAATGTATTAAACAAACAACAAGTTGCAGAATTCCGCCAGTTAATGGCAGATGCAAATTGGGTGGGTGGAAAAGTGACTGCGGGGACCCTCTCTGCTTCAGTGAAACAAAATCAGCAGCTTTCAGAACAAGATCCCCTGACGCATACGCTTAGTGATATTGTGATCAAAGCGATCTGGCAACATCCACTGTTTCAGGCTGCGGCATTACCGCATAAAATTATTCCGCCCCTGTTCAATCGTTATGATGAATCTGAAAGCTTTGGCTTCCATGTCGACAACTCGATTCGCCTGATTCGTGGTACATCCGAGCAAATCCGCACCGATTTATCCTGCACCCTGTTCTTAAGCGAACCGGAAGAATACGAAGGCGGCGAACTGGTGGTTGAGGATACCTATGGTTACCATGAGATCAAACTTCCCGCTGGTGATGTGGTGCTTTATCCATCAACTAGTTTGCATGAAGTCAGCAGTATTGGCTCTGGAACCCGTTTCGCATCATTCTTTTGGGTACAAAGTCTGGTTCGGGACGATAGTAAGCGCCACCTCTTGTTTACCCTAGATGAAAGCATCCGTGAATTGCGTAAAACTCATGGCGATGCTTATCCAGAAGTAATGAAACTCACCAATATTTACCATAACCTGATTCGGATGTGGTCTGAACTCTAATTCACATACTTTTCAAAGCTTAGAGATAAAATTAATTTTTTTATCTCTAACTCATAAAATTACGGGAAATTTTCCCCATTAAAATTAAAATAGTGCAAAAAACAGGGAAATATTTTCCATTCATTGTCTTTAAAATGTTTTATAGACCTTTGCAGCCGTCTGTATTTTCGCCTAGACTGATCCCAGTTAGATGATTAATATAACTGCAAAATTAAATAACCCATACGAATGGTAGATGATGAAAACAAATCGCGGCTTTACCCACCCGTCTCATACAACACATCTTGCTGCTCTTCTCCTGATGCTGCGCCTCGCGCGCGTATAAATTTTTGCCTACATTTTTAGGCACTCGATCCCCAAATTCGCTTTAAATTAATTCTTATAGACACCATATATATTTGTAGCACGTTGCCTTTTATTTGACTCAGCAACCATGCTACGACAAGGAGTTATCTCATGATGTTGGCTGACCCAAGCAAAAAATACCGCCGTATGTACCAACGCGTCGATTTACCCGATCGCCAGTGGCCAAATAATGAAATCAATCAGGCACCGATCTGGATGAGTACCGACCTTCGTGACGGTAATCAGGCAATTTTTGAGCCGATGAACATGGAACAAAAATTAAAAATGTTCCATATGTTGGTCAAGATTGGCTTTAAACATATTGAAATCGGCTTCCCTTCTGCCTCTCAAATCGACTTCGACTTCACCCGTAAGTTGATTGAAGAAAATTTGATTCCGGATGATGTCTATATCGAAGTATTGGTGCAAGCACGTGATCACTTGATTGAACGTACTTTTGAAGCATTGGTCGGTGCAGAACGTGCCATCGTGCATATCTATAACTCAAACTCGCCGACTTTCCGCAAGAAAGTCTTGAATGTCGATGCCAACGGCTCAAAACAGCTTGCCATGAATGCGGCAAGTAAAGTCAAGGAATATGCGGCACAGTACCCGGCAACTGAGTGGATTTTCCAGTACAGTCCCGAATGTTTCACGGCAACCGAATTAGAAGTCGCCAAAGATGTCTGTGATGCGGTGACTGAAATCTGGGAAGCTTCACCGACCAACAAAGTCATCTTGAACTTGCCTGCAACCGTGGAAGTGTCGACGCCGAATGTCTATGCCGATCAAATCGAATGGATGCACCGCAACTTGGCACGTCGTGATGGCGTGATTATCTCGGTTCACTGTCACAATGACCGTGGTTGCGGTATCGCAGCCTCTGAATTGGCAATTATGGCAGGTGCTGACCGCGTTGAAGGCTGTGTGTTTGGAAATGGTGAACGTACCGGTAACGTTGACGTTGCGGCAATTGCCTTGAACATGTATACCCAGGGTGTTGCACCTAACTTGGACTTCTCCAATATCAACGAAGTGATTGCAACGGTTGAAGAATGTACGGGCTTACCTGTGCATCCTCGTCATCCATATGCAGGTGATTTAGTCTTTACCGCATTCTCGGGTTCACATCAGGATGCGATTAAGAAAGGTTTCGAGTTCCAGAAAAACGAAGACATCTGGGATATGCCTTATTTACCAATCGATCCGAAAGATTTAGGTCGTGACTATGATGCAGTGATCCGTGTCAATAGCCAGTCAGGTAAAGGTGGTATTGCTTACTTGTTAGAGTCGAATTACAACGTTGCCTTGCCACGTCGTGTACAAATCGAATTTAGCCAGATCGTACAGCAACATACCGATGAAAATGGCACTGAAATCAGCGCCCATGAAATCTGGTCTTTATTTGAAAAAACCTATGTGGATGTAAAAAACAGTCATTATCACACCAAGCATTATCAATTGTCGGATATTAATGGTACACAAATCATTGAATTAGACGTTGAAATCGACGGCGAAATTCAACGCTTACGCGGTGAAGGCAATGGCCCGATCTCGGCCATGTTGAATGCTTTACAGTTACCAATTGATGTTGTGAATTATGAAGAACGCAGCATCAGTTCAGGTGCCAATGCCAAAGCCCTTGCCTTGATTGAACTTCAGGTGAAAGGTACAGGTAAGAGCGCTTTCGGTGCTGGCGTACATGACAACATCGTGACCTCATCAATTGAAGCCATTATTGCATGTACAAACCGTTTGATTGAGCAAGGTGTGTTGACCACTGATCAAGTGGCTGCCGCAGCCGTTTAGATGAGTGAAATATCACATAATCGTCAGTAAAGCTGAGTTGTAATATCAGAAAAAATGACTTTTGAAAGGATACCTGAATTGGTATCCTTTTATTATTAATGATTTATTATAGGGCGAATCATTCCAGTGTCTTTTCCATCGGATTCAGTGGGTTTAGTCACACCACAAAAGTTTCAATTTGAACAACCTCTAGAACTTGAATGTGGTCGAGTATTACCACGTTTTGATTTAATGGTTGAAGCCTATGGAACACTCAATGCAGATAAATCGAATGCCATTCTGATTTGTCATGCACTCTCAGGACATCACCATGCCGCAGGCTACCATCATGAAGATGATAAAAAAGCAGGCTGGTGGGATAGCTGTATTGGACCAGGAAAAGCAATTGATACCGATCATTTCTTTGTTGTTTCATTAAATAATATCGGGGGCTGTAGCGGCTCTACCGGCCCAACCTCACCGAATCCAGAAAATGAAAATCGCCCTTATGGTCCAGACTTTCCACTGGTCACCGTGCGGGACTGGGTCAAAACCCAGGCCATGCTGTCCGACCGACTCGGTGTCGACGTCTGGTATGCCATTATCGGTGGTTCTTTAGGCGGCATGCAAGCCTTGCAATGGTCTCTGGATTATCCGGATCGCCTCAAAAAATGTGCCGTGATAGCCAGCGCCCCTAAACTCTCGGCTCAAAATATTGCCTTTAACGAGGTGGCACGCCAATCAATTCTCTCTGATCCAGACTTCCATCATGGCCGCTATCTGGAAAATGACAGCTATCCGAAACGCGGCCTGATTCTGGCACGTATGGTTGGGCATATCACCTACTTATCTGAAGAAGCCATGAAGCAGAAATTTGGCCGTGACCTCAAGTCAGGCAAATTTATGTATGGTTTCGATGTCGAATTTCAGGTTGAAAGCTATTTGCGTTACCAAGGCGAACAATTTAGTCGTAATTTCGATGCAAATACTTACTTGATTATGACCAAGGCACTGGATTATTTTGACCCTTCCCGTGAATATGAGCACTCTTTAACAAAGGCCATGAGTAAGCCGAAATGCCAGTTTCTGGTGATTTCATTTACCACGGACTGGCGTTTTAGTCCGAGCCGTTCACAGGAACTGGTGGATGCCTTGATTGATAATCATAAGCCTGTCAGCTACTTAGATATTGATGCTGAGCAAGGTCACGACTCATTCTTGTTCCCTATTCCCCTCTATGTAAAAACACTACGGGCATTTTTAGGTGGAGAACAACAGTTGCAATCGACACGACAGGAGCAGCACTGATGCGTATAGATCAACAACTCGCCGAAAAATGGATTAACCCGAACTCTAGCGTGTTAGACTTAGGCTGTGGTGATGGTGAATTGCTGGCTCACATGAGCAAACAGCACAATATTCGTGCCTATGGGCTAGAAATTGATCAAGAAAAGATTGCAATTGCCATCAGTCGGGGGTTAAATATTATCCAACAGGACTTGAACCTCGGTTTAAGCCGCTTTGCCGACCAGTCTTTTGACTCTGTGGTGATGGCACAAGCTTTGCAAGCTGTAGATGCACCCGATGTATTACTCCGTGATATGGTGCGTGTCGGCAAACAGGCAATTATTACTTTTCCAAACTTTGCGCATTGGAAGACGCGTTCTTTTCTTGCATTAAAAGGGAAAATGCCTGTTTCGGAAGCTTTACCTTATATGTGGTATAACACCCCGAATATTCATTTATGTACTTTCCGTGACTTTGAAGCCTTATGTGCCGAGAACCGGATTAAAATTATTAATCGACTTGCCGTTAATGGTGACCAACAAGGTAGTATGCTCAGTAAGCATATGCCGAACCTATTTGGTGAAGTCGCAATTTATCGAGTGAGCGCTCTATGAAAAAGACATTAATTAGCACATTTTTATTTGGTCTGATCAGTATACAAGCGCACGCTGACTATGTTGCCCAACCACAATCGGTCGCAACACAGGCAGCGCGTTATTCAGTGATGGACATCGGTGGATTACAAAGCGCAGCCAAATCTGGTCAGGCGGGGGCACAATTTTATTTAGCGACCCGTTACCAGTATGGTAAAGACGTAGCTAAAGATGAGAAACAGGCATTTACCTTATTCAAGGCTGCTGCGGATCAAGGTTTATCTGCAGCACAATTGAATGTGGGCCGTATGTATGCCGATGGTATTGGCACCAAGAAAGATGAAGCTTTGGCACGTAAATATTTTGAGAAAGCAGCCAGCAATGGCGATAACCGTGCCAGCTTTAATCTTGCCATGATGGAAGAGCAAAAGAAAAATTATATGGGTGCTTATCAGTGGTATGAGCTTTCAACCCGTGATGGCATGCTCGATACCAAAGTGATCAAACTTTCTGAAGGTAAGAAAACGGCGTTGGCTGCAAACTTGACCCAAGACCAGATTCGTACTGCACGTGACCGTGCTGATAAATGGATTCAAGCGCAATAATCTTGTTTAGATTTATTGAATGATATAAAAACCGACTTGTAAGAGTCGGTTTTTTATTATATTGGTAACATTCATCCTTAATTAAGTTTATTAAATGAGCGAGATAGAAAAGGCAATATTCAAAGCAAAACTAGAATTGGAAATAATCACTGCGGAAGAAATCCAAAGGTGGGCAATTGAGACATTAGAAAAAGATTCATCGAATGATTTAGCTTTAGAAATATGCTTTCTATCAACACCAGAACAAGTTACAACCTATTTTAATCAATTATCCCGAAGTCTATTTAATACAGATTTAACAAAGGTATCAGTCAATAAACTCTTAAAAGATTATATTGAAAAACATTTAGAGCTAGTCAAAAGCCAAGAGCTTCTATTTCCTTTTCTTCAGAAGCTTTTGGCTTTATCTAAGGCTGTAGAGAATGAGGATCTTTTTGAGTTATTAAATTATTATGATGACCAGTTCTACTTAAGTTTTGAAGGATATACGCCTTCTGAACCAGATGCTGTATTTAAAGAGTTCATAACCGATTTAAAAGATTTCTTATCTACACAAAGTTAAAGATATGAGAGAAAAAGAGCAATTACTCTTAGCTTTTCAGAATGTGATAATTCAGCACTATCCTATTGCATAAAAACACCCTAAAATTCCACTTAATCTAAGCTAATCTAAAAATTCATATGTCTACCCAATCCTGGCTTAACCAAGGCAGCCTTGTGCTTGCAAGTAATAACAAAGGCAAAGTTGTCGAATTTGAACACCTCTTTCAACAACTGAATCTTCCTGTCGAGATTATTCCCCAAGGCAAACTGGATATTGAAGATGCCATCGAAGACGGTCTCAGCTTTGTTGAAAATGCCATTATCAAGGCACGTCATGCGTCTAAACTTTCAGGTAAACCTGCGCTAGCAGATGACTCTGGGCTATGCGTTCCGGTTTTAGGCGGTGCGCCTGGCATCTACTCTGCACGCTACGCAGGCGAACATGGGAATGATGCTGCCAACAATCAAAAGTTGCTGGCCGATCTTGCACCTTTTCGTAAAGACGGCGAAGTGATTGAAGGGATGTTTGTGTGTGTACTCGCACTGGTCACGCATGCGGAAGACCCGCTGCCACAAATTTTCCAAGGTATCTGGAAAGGTGAGATTTTAGCAGCAGCGCGTGGTGAAAATGGCTTTGGTTATGACCCTTTATTTTGGCTACCTGAACTCAATGTGTCGAGTGCTGAACTCAGCAAAGCTGAGAAAAATAAGATCAGCCATCGTGGTCAAGCCATGCAGCTATTTAAAGCCAGTCTGGTTTAAAACCCTAAAGTGCTCTCCTATATGAGGGCACTTTTTATATGTAGCAATAGACCATAGATCACAATCACAATACAACTGACGATGGTTCCTGCAGCAATATAGCGAGCTGAAACGCCCGTACCTTGGTAATGCGTCTCCAATGCCACAATATTGGCGGCAGGTGGTAGACAGAATAAGAAAAACAGAACTGGAATCAAAAATTCAATCTGCGGCATGGCGATAAAATAATAAGTCATGGTACATATGATGACGCCACAGAAGAGCTTGAACATTAGGGTTCTAGTACTCAGCAGCAAATCAGCTACATGTACACGGGTATGTCTCAGCCACATTCCCAGAATGCACATGCCGGCAAAGCTCATCCCAAACTTGGCAATCTCGTACGTCCCTTCTACCAGCGCATTGCCCTGCAAATGATGCCCTCCCAACAGCCATAAAACCAAGGCTGCGAATAAGGCCAATACAGGGGGTGATTTCAGTACTTTTTGCAGTGTTGCAAGGTAATCCGTCGGCCCGTCTGAAACCGCAGCCACCGCCCAGATATTGCCAAACAGTGAACCACCAATATATAACGCAATCATGGCTGCGCTGACCTGCTCTCCAAATAAGGCGATAGCAAATGGAAAACCCAACCAGCCGATGTTGCTATAACTCACACAGAGCGCCTGTAAGCGATCCTTCGAAAGAAGGAAAAAGCCATAAAATAAAATAATCGATGTAATAAAACTAAATCCCATCAAGGCCAAGCTGCCTGCCTGATAAAACACCATGTTGTAGATGATCACCGCCGGGATAAAAAGCCGTGCCAATAAGGAAGATAGGACTTTCTTCGCCTGTTCTGCGACTCTGAACTGAGCAAGCAATAGCCCGAATATAAAGGCACTTACTGGAAGAATGAAGGTCATGTCGATCTATTTTTTTATCATGTCTTGATAGGCTGCTTATGCTAGCACTATTTAGCATGGGATAAATGCACTGTCTTAAAACTGCAATATAAATGTCACATCTTTGTCATGCCAAACTGTTGAGATATATCCAAAGTTTTATAGGAATAGAATGATGGCGGGTTTATCAATTTGGCATGTACTGATTTTTGCAATCGTGGTGATTTTACTTTTCGGTACATCAAAGCTTAAAAATCTGGGTAAAGATGTCGGTGGCGCAGTGAAAGACTTCAAGAAATCCATGAAAGAAGACGAAACGGCGGCCTCTTTAAATGAACCTCGCACTATTGATGCTCAAGTTAAAAATACTGAAAGCTCGGTAAAAAGTTAAGCGAGCACGACTATGCTGAATTTGGGAATGACCGAAATCTTTTGCTTTGCAGTGATTGCATTGCTGGTGCTCGGTCCTGATAAATTACCAGAAGCTGCCCGGTTCGTAGCCAAATGGTATGGAAAAATTAAAAAGTTTATCAACAATATTCAGAACGAAATTGACCGCGAACTTCGCCTTTCCGAGTTCCGCGAAGAAATGCAAAAAGAAATTGATAAAATCACAGAACTTGAACGCAGGATGCAACAACAGCTAGATGCGCTTAAAAATACACAAACGCCTTCCGAGACTGAACAAGTCAAAGCTGAGACTAAAGCTTTTATCATCTATAGGTTGAGTCCGCAGCAAGCGATCCTGCCGTTCAGTCTTGAATATCACAAGCAATTACCTTTCAAGCCTGAGCCGAGTCTATCGACTCAACCGTTTGATACAGAATTAAAGATTGCCGTATGAGCCAGTTACCTTCGACCTCAGTAAATCCTGAAGAAACCCTGCAAAAAATGCCAGTGATGCAGCATTTGATTGTACTCCGTCAATATCTGTTCAAGATTGTTGGGGTGACGATTCTGCTGTTCTTCTGTTTATTGCCGTTTAGAAACACGACCTATCAATGGCTTTCAGAACCGTTAAGACAACAGCTACCAGCCAGCTCAACCATGATTGCGACTGATGTCACCGCCACATTCATGGCGCCATTCAAGCTGAATCTGTTTGTGGCATTCATGCTGGCCATGCCTTATATCATTTACCAGATCTGGTCATTTATCAAACCGGCCCTGTATGAAAAGGAACGCCATCTGGCCATTCCGCTGCTATTGGGCAGTATCGTGCTGTTTTATCTTGGTGTGGCCTTTGCCTATTTTATTACCTTGCCGGCAATTTTACATTTCTTTATCAGTGTTTCACCTGAAACCGTTGCTCCAATGACCGATATCAACAGTTATTTAAGTTTCTGTTTAAAACTGTTTCTGGTGTTTGGTTTTACCTTTGAAATTCCCATCATTACCCTGGTTCTGATTTTAATTGGTGTGGTGAGTACCCAGAGCCTGATTGAAAAACGCCGTTTCATTGTGGTCGGCTGTTTCTTTGTTGCCATGTTTGTAACGCCACCTGACGCCTTGTCGATGATTATGCTGGCGGTACCGATGTGGATGTTATTTGAACTGGGTTTATTGTTTGGAAAAATACTCGAAAAACGTAAAGCATCCGCTTAAATGAACCGAATCAGATCCCTGAGCATGCTTCAGGGATTTTCTATTTTTAATTTATATTTTTTAGCTATTTATAAAAATTCAATTGTCTTGAAACTGCCTTCAAACTGTCAAAAAACTGTCATCTCCACTTCATAGAATCAATCAGGATTTATTTACCCTATATTATAGATACGGAATTATTATGACAGCCAATACCACTCAGCCAAGTCGTCGTGATATTTTAAAATGGTTCGCTGGCGTTCCATTTTTACCATTGGGGGCAATGGGGACAGCAGCAGCTTTAACGGGTTGTAATGATGACAACGATAACAATGTTGTTACACCACCGGCAAAACTGGTTAAATTCAAAAATGCCAAATTTACACCTATGGCAGCACCCTCAACCACAGCAGAAATGGCCACTACTTCAGTCAAGTCTAGCCTGACCGTGACCTGGGAAGACAATACCACCACCGAATATAAACTGGGTTATCAGGAATTTTTCCGCACAGGTATGCAAGTCGACAATATCGATGGTGGAAAAATTATTGCTGGTAGTTATTACGACATCAACAATAAACCGATCCGGGATACCTCGGTGGCAGGTCAGGAACGTCAATTCTTCTCTGACTGTCCAGATGGTTCGTCAATGATTCATCTTCAAGGTGCACAAGTACCGGGCGTCAATAATCCAGTCTTCCATGTGGTGCAGTTCGAATACACCACACAAAACCTGGCTCAACAAAGTATGTATGGGCAATTACCTTCTCCAATTGCAGTACTGACCTTGGATCAGGATCAGAAAACAGGTCATCTGGCATTGAAAAAATACTTCAATGTCGATATGTCCAAAGTGCACGGGCTATGGATTACCTGTGGTGCGAGCCTTTCACCTTGGAATACCCATCTTTCTAGTGAAGAATATGAACCGGATGCTTTTGATCAGATCGGTAGCAGCCTCGCAACTTTGAAAGCCTATAGTAAAAATCTGTATGGCAATGAAAATACGGCGAATGTCTATAACTACGGCCATTTACCGGAAATCATTCTGGATGGTAAAGGTCGTGGTACTGCAGTTAAACATTATTGCCTAGGCCGTATTTCACACGAACTGATTCAGGTGATGCCAGACAACCGCACCGTGATCATGGGCGATGACTATACCAACGGCGGTTTCTTTATGTTTGTTGCAGATAAAGAGAAAGATCTTTCTGCAGGCAGCCTATACGTTGCGAAATACACAGCTGAATTGAATGAAACCTCTACAGCACCGATTAAATGGATCAAACTGGGTCATACCAACAGTAAAACCATTGAAGAACTGGTCAATGTTCGTGGCATTAAAGCCGAAAACATTATGGAGAGCTTAAGCACTGCTCCAGCAGATTTGACCGGTTATACCCAGATTGTACTGGATAAGAAAACCCTGTGGGTCAAGTTAAAAGAAGCCAATAATGGTTTCAGCAAAGCCGAAATCGAACTGGCGGCAGCTTTCCTTGAAACTCACCGTTATGCGGCGCTCAAAGGCGGCAGTATGGCCTTCACCAAAATGGAAGGCACCACGGTCAATATCAAGGATAAAGTGGCTTATTCTGCACTGGCCAATATTCAGGACTCCATGATTGAAGGTAAATCAGGCTGGGTGGCTGAACATAATGTGAAATTCAAAAACACCCTAAAAGCCGGTGGTGTACTTGCACATGACCTTAAAGGCAGCCAGATCGATCACTTAAATGGTGTCATCAATAGTGAATGGACACCTTACCAAAGTCATATGGTCTTGATGGGTAAGGATATTCCAGTGGATAGTCTGGGCAATACGGCTGATCCAGACAATATCGCCAGTCCAGATAACCTAAAATTCTCTGAAACCTTACGTACCCTGTTCATCGGTGAAGATAGCGGTAACCATACCAATAACTTCCTGTGGGCATATAACGTGGATACCAAGTCTTTAGACCGAATTCTGTCGACACCTGCGGGTGCAGAATCAACTGGTTTACATGCGGTTGATTCAGTCAATGGCTGGACCTATATCATGAGCAATTTCCAGCATGCTGGTGATAGCTCAAAACTGCCTGCTGACTTGAAAGCAACCGTTTTAGCCAACTACAATGGTGGTTATAGTGCCAGCGTCGGCTACATCACTGCTGATCCAGTTGCGCCATCAATTGAGAAAAAAGCTTAAATCCAAGCTTTCATTGCAAAAAGAAAATGCCGACTTCATGTCGGCATTTTTTTATGGGTGTAACTCGAGCTCTAACGCAACAATCTGTCCCTGCTGTTGCCCTTGCTGGGATTTTTCCAGCCATTGCCATTGTGTTGAGTTGAGTCTTAAAAAGTTTGAGCAGCGTGTGCCGTAGACCGGACTCTGGATAAAGGTCGAAGACAATAAGGCTTCCATTTCAGTGCTGATGCCGGTGTCAGGCAACAGGTCTGCAATGACCTTACGCTCATCCTCCAAAATATCCCAGGCCGCATGTCTGAGCTCGGCCTCAGATATTTGTGCTTGTTGCAGCATCGGTAAAAACTCCTGGGTAAAGCGCTTGCGTAAATGTCGGGTCTTTTGCCAATCTTCGGACATTAAGCCATTCGATACCACATATACCCCATTTGCCAGTACCTGAGGCGCTTCCCCCCGGTTACTCATGTAAACGGCCTGCTCCCGATCGCCAACAAACAGATTAAAGCCTGCATAATCCTGCTGTCGCTGTTCTAGTTGCTGGGCAAAACGAATCGGTGCCAGCTCACTTTCCAGAAAAGACTGGATCAGATGGCCACGTGAAGTGGTGTAGGATTGCTGATCCCGGCCATTACGGAAATTGGTGAGGATAGCCCATCGTCCCGATGCAGTCACGCCCATCCAAGTCCCGCCTGACTGCAAGTCCTGTCCGGCCACAATCGGACTCGCGGGCCACTGATGTAAAGCGGCACTAGGACGATGATAAAATTCATCACGGTTTGAAAGTAGACATAATGGCATCTCATCCAGTACATGCCATGCGAAAGCGACAATACACATTGATTTGGTTCTCACATCTTTACACATTGAATGTACAACATTTTTCACATCATTCCGCTACAATCTGATCAAAACTTAATTTCAAATTCTACATTGAGGAACAGCAATGCTGACCTATCCAAATATTGATCCAGTTGCGCTGAGCTTAGGACCAGTCAAGGTGCACTGGTATGGACTCATGTATCTGTTGGCTTTTCTATGTGCCTGGGGTTTAGCATCGTACCGCGCTAAACAACGTGATGGCTGGACTGCCGATATGGTTTCAGATCTGGTGTTTTACGGTGCGCTGGGGGTTGTGCTGGGTGGACGTGTCGGCTATGTGCTGTTTTACGAATTCGGTAAGTTTCTGGAAAATCCACTGTGGTTATTTCAGGTCTGGACCGGCGGCATGAGCTTCCACGGCGGTTTCCTGGGTGTCATGATTGCCATGTTGTTCTGGTGCAAAAAGTACCAGAAAACCTGGTTTCAAACCCTGGATTTTATTGCACCATGTGTACCAACAGGTCTTATGTTCGGGCGTTTTGGTAACTTTATTGGCGGGGAACTTTACGGCCGTCAGGTGCAAGATCCGAACTATCCGTTCGGGATGATTTTTCCAACGGATCCATTAGGTCTGGTCCGTCATCCTTCACAAATCTACCAAGCGCTATGTGAAGGTTTGATCCTGTTTATCGTACTGTGGTGGTTTAGTTCCAAGCCACGTCCACGTATGGCGGTTTCTGCGCTGTTCCTGACCGGATATGGTGTTGCCCGCTTCTTTATGGAATTCTTCCGTCAACCCGATGCAGACCAAGGCTTTATCCTGTTTGGCTGGATGACCAAAGGCCAGATCCTCAGTTTCCCAATGATCATCATTGGACTGTGGATGATCTGGTACGCCTATCGTCGAAACATCTATGACTGGCAGTTAAAGAAATAAAATGATGGGAGCAAAAGCTCCCATTTTTTGCGCTGTATTTATCATCAATAAAAAGCGTATAGTGATTTTAGAAGCTATCCCTATCGCAACAGGTTAAAGCAATGCCAGATCACCGCGCAGGCTTTAAAAGCCACCAACTCGTTCTATCGCTCTCCCCTCTACAATTAAATCGGGAGCTTGTGACAGCAATAGAAAAAACACTTGGCCTTTCCTTCCTTAATGAAGATGAGCCGCATCGGGTGTGTTTTGCCAATCAAAATGCTGAACTGCACGATGCCTATAAACAGGTTTTCAGTGCTATCGATCTGCTTGATTATGTCTATGCCATGTTGATCTCAGCACAAGGTAATCTCGATAAAATATCGCTGCTCAGTGAACATCAGAGCATGATTGCCTATCCAACCGATCCTCTACACTTCTGGCAAGTGGTTCGGGTCGGACAACAATACCGACTGTCCCAGACTTAAAATTTTCCAGCCAACGCCTTAACGACTTCACCCAAACGCTTGCCTTGTGCTTCACACAGAACTTTTTCATCCTGGCTCAGGCTTTGATCATGGCGAGGCCCGCTGACATGGCTGGCGCCATACGGTGTTCCACCGGTTTTGGTATTCGACAGGGCTGGAATTGAGTTGGGCAAGCCCAAGATCATCATGCCGTGATGGAATAATGGTGGCAACATGGTCAATAACGTACTTTCCTGCCCGCCATGCATGGAACCTGAAGAGGTAAAGACACAGGCGGGTTTATCATGCAAAGCGCCATTCAGCCATAAACTGGTGGTTTGATCCCAAAAGTACTTCATCTCACTGGCCATATTGCCAAAACGCGTTGGCGAACCCAAAGCCAAACCGGAGCAATGGCTGAGATCTTCTAAAGTGCAATAAAGGTCGCCATCTGCTGGAATACTGGGCGCCGCTTCAGTGACGACGGTGGCTAAATTCGGCACGGTTCGAATGCGCGCTGTCACACCTGCAGCTTCAATGCCATCGGCAATCAGATGTGCCATTTGCTTAGTGGAACCATATTTACTGTAATAAAGAACAAGAACGTAAGGTTGCATCACTTTCAAGAATTTTGTTAAAAAGGACACTATACGACATTTTATACATTTTAGGCTGTTACAAGTCCTGTGCTTTTGCAGGATCTTATTAAAAATAATTAGGATAGAACCCATGATCTTAGACCGTTATCTAAAAAAACTGCCTTTTTTAGAAAAAACATGGTTTCAATTTATTGTGTTTGTGTTACGACGTTTTGAAGCGGATCGCTGTCGGGAACAAGCAGGTGGTTTAACCTATACCACTCTATTTGCAGTTGTTCCGATGTTGACTGTTTTTCTGGTGATTATCTCCTCGATTAAAGCCTTAGAACCTGCGCGGCAACAGTTACAACAACTGATTTACAGTAACTTTTTACCCAAAAGCACCATTGCCTTTGACAAGGCCTTGAATGCCTTTACCGAGAAATCCAGCAATCTTACCGTGATTGGTGTGCTATTCCTGTTTGTTACCACCGTGCTGATGCTGACTTCGATTGAGAATGTGTTTAACCGCATCTGGCGCGTTAAGGAAACTCGCACGGGTCTGGTCGGTTTTATGCGTTACTGGACCATTATTTCACTGGGCCCAATTGTGTTAGGCAGTGCTTTTGTATTGTCTTCAACTGTCGCTTCGATGAGTATTCTCAGCAATAATTTTGCAGGCTATCAGCTGGATGGCGCCTTCCTGCTCTGGCTGATCTCGTTTCTACTGACCGTTGTTGGCTTCTTCATTTTATACTGGACCATCCCGAACCGTATTGTCCCGGTTTTTTCAGCCTTTATTGCTGCCTGTTTTAGTGCGACCGTATTTGAAATTCTAAAACGTTTTTTCGGCTGGGTGATGAGCAACTTCACCAGCTATGAAATCGTTTATGGTGCATTTGCCGCAGTGCCGATCTTCCTGCTCTGGATTTATCTATCTTGGAATATCATTTTATTGGGGGTTGAAATCAGCTATGCCCTCACCGCCTTTCACTCTGGCAAAGAACAGAAACGCCATCCGATCTTGATGTTACTCGACATTCTGGAACTGTTTTACAAGAAGCAGCAGATTGGACAAAGTGTCAGTGAGAAAGAGCTGTTAAATATTATCGGTCGTGGTGAATTAGGTCGACTACCAGCTTATATCCTGCAACTGGAACAGCAGAACCTGATTATGCGTACGGATAAAGATGAATATGTACTGGTGCGGAATCTGGCGCAGGTCGATTTCTGGAGTTTCTTTACCGCCCTGCCTTATCCATTACCGTTACGTCCCGATGTTGAAAATATTCATCAGGACGATGAATGGATGGAACGACTCGGCCCATCCCTGATTGAAAGTAATGATTATTTAGCTGCCAAGCTGTCCATCCCGCTGTCCACCATCTTTGAACAGAAATAGTCAAAAGGCCTCAATCGAGGCCTTTTTTATTTTCTGATCCAGCCTTGCAGACTGACCACCACAATGCCAAGTAATACCAAGGCTGAGCCCATCACAAAATTCAGTTCAATTTTTTCGCCCAGCAAGCAGACGCCAAAGGCTATGCCAAATAACGGCGTCAGAAATGAAAATACGCCCAATCGCGAAGCTAGATAATTGCGTAATAACCAGAACCAGGCCAGAAAACTGGCAAAGGACACAATCAGGGTATGAAAGGCCAAGCTGCCGATCACCAGCGGGGTAAAATGAATGGTAGCTTGTCCGAGAAAAAACGCCAAGCCGAACAGCAATACAAAACTGCCTGCCAGTTGATAAAACAGGGTTTGGGTAACGGCGGCCTGAGCCAGCGAAGATAAACGCACTGTCACCGTGGTTGCCGCCCAGGCAATCCCCCCTGCCAAAGCCAGTAAGTCACCCCATAACATCTGCTGTTCTAGCTGGGTAGCACCCTGATTTGCTCTCATAAAAGTGACCACGATCCCTAAAAAAGCAAGGGCGATACCACTCCACTGCAACACACTTAAACGCTCGGAAGGCAGCTTCCAGTGCAGCCCCAAAGCCACAAAAATGGGAGCGGTATACAACAGCACCACTGCATGTGATGCAGACGTCCATTGCAAGGCCTGCGCCAGCAGAAAGAACTCCAAAGAAAATAAAAAAGCGACCAGTGCCCCTGCCTTGAGATTCTGGCGGTTGAATAACTGACTGGTTTTATCCAGATACAGCAACGGCAATAACAGAACTGCAGCCAGACCTGACCGCAATGCAATCTGCATTAAGGGCGAAATATCGGGAGCTGCCATTTTTAAAATGACTTGTTGTAAGCCCCAGATCATACACAGTACGACCATCAGGCCCGATGCAGTTGCATCTAATGCTTTGCGCTCATCCATCGCACGCTCCCGATTCTATTATTTGAGCACCAATATAAGGCTGTCAGATTTTCATGATATAGTGAAAATCTGACAAGACATGCGTATTTTCGGGCAATTCTCATCTTATGAAAAAGTCAGCACAACGGATTCAGGATTTTCAGGCCATTCCAACCTACAATGATATTCCGGCACCTTTATGGTTACGGGTTCGGGATGCGCCTGCAGAGACTTTTTATCCTAAACATGCGCATGCCTGGGGGGAGTTTATTTATGCCTTTGACGGGGTGCTTGAAGTCAATATTGAGCAGATCAATTACCTGACCCCGCCGCCTTATGGCATCTGGCTGCCGCCGCATCTACAACATAGCGGGATTAACCGGAATGATGTGACCTATTGTACGCTTTATATTCATGAGTCATTATGTCAACGAATGCCACAACAGGCCGGAATTTTACTGTCCGCACCGCTAGTTTCCGCACTGCTGGAACATCTTCGTCACACCGCATTTTCAGAACACGATCCCGAATATATCCGCCTACTTCAGGTTTTACTGGACGCACTGACCCATGCTGAACTGGTCGGCAGCTATTTGCCCACCACGCAACATCCAGCACTGGCTAAGGTTCTGAGCCATTTACATGAATTCCCTGCCGACAACAGCACCCTTGAACAGCTTGCCCACATGATCAACATGACCGAACGCACGCTGGCCCGCTATAGCCAGAAAGAATTGGGCATGTCATTGCATGAATGGCGGCAGCGATTAAAAGTCATGAAAGCCATGTCGATGCTCAATCAGGGTAAGACTATTGAAAGTATTGCGCTGGATTTGGGTTATGCCAGCTCATCTGCTTTTATTTATATGTTTAAACGCTGGATGCATTTCACCCCTGACCAGTTTCGCAAGCTCTATCAAGGCAGTTAAGCCTTGCTTGGATAGCGTATAAATGATAAGGCCTTGCAATAAAAAAGCGCTGCTATTTATCGAGCAGCGCTTTTTTATCTTGCTGTTTTTATTGTGCTTTTACAAAGCTATCCCAGTCATATTCACCAGACTGGGTAATCAGTTTCATGGTCAACTGATCATTGGCACGTAAAGCGCCGACACCTGCTGGTGTACCGGTCATAATGACATCACCTGCTTCCAGGCTAAAACATTGATTGATCTCAACCAGTAACGCACCAATGTCCCGAATCATGTCTTTGCTAAATCCATGCTGACGCTCAACCCCATTAATGGTGAAAATGAGTTCCAGCTCCTGCAAGTCGCCAATTTCATCCGCTTCGATCCAGTCCGCCAGAAGACAGGCTCCATCAAAGGCTTTGGCTCGTTCCCAGGGCTCGCCTTTGGCTTTTAAATCCCCTTGCAAATCACGCAAGGTTAAGTCCAGCCCCAAGGTCACTGCACCAACGGCTTCCAAAGCTTTGGCCGGATCTATTTCTTGAGATAGAGGATGGGTGATTTTTAAACAGATTTCACATTCATAATGACACTCCCCTAAAGCCTGATTCCAGCTGATTCCCTCAGATAAAGGACTCAGACTGCTCGGTGGCTTGATGAATAAGATCGCACGATCAGGAATAGGGTTGCCTAACTCTTTGGCATGTTCTGCATAATTTCGGCCAACACACACAATTTTTGAAGGACGTGTACTCATGAATGTTCCTTGTTCTTTGAACCGCTGATAAATTTACTTTTTAAAGCTATTTTCAAATTTGGTTTGATCTGAAGTATTTGCAAATGCACGTTTCGGTACAATGATCACGGTATGATTTTTCAGTTCCAGCATATAGGTCAGTTTGCCAATTGCAAAAGATTGTACCTCGGTATACTGAGTTCTCTGGGTTTTGCCTGTTGCGTACAGTTCAAAATGATCCTGATATAAATCAACCCCCTGTTCACTTTTACCGAACTGGTAACGGACAAACTGTCGCTTGAATAACATCGGCAATAACCAGTAGCGCATTACGCCCTGCATCAGCAGAAAGAACGCACCCAACGCCACATAATAGCGCCCGGCCCCTGAGAAGCCTAAATAAATCCCCCACAGGATAATCGCGATACTAATCACGGGTGTTAGAAAACGGCTGAAGGTCTTTTTACCAAAAGTGACCAGAGCAAAACCATCCTGTGATTCTTCCAGATTCAGATAATAGCGCACAGAGACCGTTGGACGTTGTTCAGACATTTTGATTTCTAACATTTGAAAAAAACTGACCTATTAGAACATAAATGCTTCACAGGTAAATCACCTTTCTGGTGTTTTGATACAAAATTTAAATCTGAGATTTAAGCTAACTTAATGATTCTTTTTTTATATCAATTTATTCCGACGCTTTGATTTTAAAGTACTGCAAAATATCGCTTTTTGTTCTTAAATCGCCTGCATATATCTTTATATGCTCAACCAATCAAATCAAGTTTCTGGCGAAGTTTTACACAATACGACTATTTTTTAACGCTAAAAAATCTTATTACTAATGGGCATGAATACACTCAATCACAGGGTGTTCATTCCTGCCCGCTAAATCACGAATAAAAATCAAAGGAATGTGATGCGTTATTTGAATGGACTACTTATCTCTTGTATTTTCCTAGGCACAACACAAAGTTGTTTTGCTCAACTGTTGTCGTGGAATGACAATATCCCCAGTGCTTTACAGCCATTTCAAAACAACCCCAAAATACTGGCAGGTTATACCCAAAATACGATTTTTATCTATGGACATCCTGTCACAAAAACGGCACTACCCACCTTAAAAACCAACCCTCAACCCAGCGTGAGTTTCAATTCGGCTGCGATGATTGTACCCGTCAACGCCCAGCAGGTTGGCAAAATCTTAACTGATTTTAAGCAATATGTCGGTTTATTCCCGACCTTGAAATCCGCCGAAGCACTGGAACACTCAGGCAATATTGTCCAGATGAAATATCGGGTCTCGATTCCGACACCTATTCCCGTGCTGAACTTCAATGAAGACGTCACCTTACAGCATCAGATTCAGCCCAATAGTATTTCCAGTCTGGTGATTGATGCGCCCATTCCTTATGGCGTAGGTAAATTTGAATGGTTTGCTCTGGACGAACACCACACCTTAATCACCTTAACCCAATGGGGAGATCTGAACCAACCCAAGGGATTTATTTTTAAGAAAATTCTGAATGCCATTCCTGAAGTCAAGCTGGGTATTCCCAGCGGCACCAATGCTTTTGTAATGGAGGCGCTCAGAAACCGTTTTAATCAGCAAAATATAATCGCCCTGAATGCCGGACAACTTCCCAGCCCGCAACTGAATCGCGCACAATTGCTAAAAATCGCACAACTGAGCCAGAATGCCCAGCAGCCGGTGAGCTTTCTGCATGCGCCCACCAATGTACTCTATACCCATGGACGTGAAGCCATGCGCTTTACCACAACCTATCGTTTTTATACGCAATCCCCTCAACCCTTACAAAAATGGTTGAGTCCTAATGCCTATCAGGAACTGTTCCCACGCCAGATTAAAAAAGTGGTCACGACACCTGTTCAGAATCAGGCCCAGGATGCAGATCTACAGGTCAATGTCGGTTTGGGCGTGATCAATATTCCCTTTGCTTTTAAACTGCATTTTAACTATCCCAACACGACTGAGAATCGTTTTTATGCCAATGGCGGAGACTTACGCTTTATCAAAGGGGAAATGCGCCTTGCTGCTCAAGATCAAGGGACCTTATTTAAAATGACAACAAGCATGAAAGTCGATGAAAAGGCACCTTTTTTACTCAGGGCAATGCGAAGCCTGCCTTATCATGACGTTCTACCTGCGGTTGGTGGGAATGCAGTATTTGTACAGAAGCTCAAGGCAAAAATTTAAGACACAAAAAAACCGCATTTAAGCGGTTTCTTTTTTCAAATTGGTGCGCTCAGAGAGATTCGAACTCCCGACCCCTTAGTTCGTAGCCAAGTGCTCTATCCAGCTGAGCTATGAGCGCATATTTGATGGAGGGCATTATACGCACTTTTTGGTAAAAGATAAGGCCTTTTTCAAGCATGAGTGATCAACTGGCTATAGATTCAGCGTTTTATTCAGATTAAATCACCACGACTGTGGCAAATCGACCGAAACATGCCAGAAATCAGTCCTACTCCGCGAAATTTTATAACAGACCAAATCAAATCAGCGCTTGCAAACTATTGGATATAAATTAACGATTAAAATTCAATTAAATAAATAATAGTCTATAAAAGGCACTTCAAACCACTCTGTAATTTTTATAAATAATCTATAATTTCATAATATTAATAACAATTAAAAATCCAAGTTCCAAAAACAAAATCCAATTCTTTGATTTATATGATTTTTATGGCTCATTAAAAAATATGATACATACTGCAATATTGACATTAAAGTGTTAATCAACCAATACTAATTGGTATATTATGCGACAGGAGTCACATAATTATTAAGCTAAATAAAACAAAACTCCAATAATTATAGGTATATCGACATGTTATTAAAAAATATTTTATCACCAATTACGGGTATTCTCTCGCTTTCGAGTAGTAATAGCCCAACAACGGCGCCAGTTCCTGTCAACACCGTATCGACAACAAATCATGTTCAGGTCGAAGATACCACCATCACCAATAATAGTAATGGTTCTGGTGACGGTTTATTCGGCGGTGTACTTACAGGCAATGGTCCTCAAAATTACGGTGTTGGCGTTGGTAATGCCCAAGACCTTAATTTCCCCCTTCCTTTCACCACAGCTTTTCATTCATTAGGAAATTCATTTCCTTGGTCGGCCAATTCTTCATCTATTAATACCGCCACCACCAGCGCTTCGACGCAGGTTCACGATAATGACATCATCAATAATAGCAATACTGGTGCAGGTGCCGGAAATGGCAGTGATGGTGGCGTGTTAAGCGGTATCGCCTCTGGCAACGGCGAACATAATTACGGTATCGGTAATGGCAACGGTGACGATGCCAACCTGACAACCCCGGTCACAGTGCCATTCGAGGCCTTGGGCAATTCAGTTGCCGCACTGGGTCAAGACGAACTGGACTCGGTTAACACCACACCAACTACCTCTAGCGTCAATATTCAGGACAATGACACCACCAATAATAGTAATACGGGTACAGGAGCTGGCAACGGCAACGGTGGCGGCTTGCTCAATGGCGTAGCAGCTGGAATTGGCGAACATAATTATGGCATTGGTAATGGCAACGGCGATGATGCCGCAGTCACCATCCCATGGACCACCCCCGTTCAAGCGGTGGGCAATTCGATTGCGGGTCTGGGTGGTGGCGATATTGATTCGGTTAATACTGCACCGACCACCTCGAGCACCCATATTCAAGACAATGACAGCATTAATAACAGCAATACCGGCACTGGTGCCGCGGGTAATGGCAGTGGTGGTGGCTGGTTAAACGGCGTGGGCGCTGGTAACGGTGAACAAAACTATGGCATCGGTAATGGTAACGGTGACGATGCCAGTGTCACGACACCCGTCACTGCACCATTTCAGGTACTCGGCAATTCAGTTGTAGGTCTTGGCGGTGGAGATGTGAATTCCGTTAATACCGCACCGACCACATCGACGACCAATATCCAGGACAATGACACCACCAATAATAGCAACAGCGGTACAGGTACAGGGGGCAGCGGCAACGGATTGGGCGGATTGCTGAATGGTATTAGTGCAGGCAATGATGAACACAATTACGGTATTGGCAATGGCAACGGTGACGATGCCAGCGTAACCGTACCATGGACCACACCTCTGCATGTACTCGGCAATTCCTTTGCAGGTTTGGGTGATGGCGATGTGAACTCAACCAATACCGCTCCTACAACCACGTCCAATATTATTCAGGACAATGACACAACCGATAATAGTAATAGTGGTACAGCTACGGGTGGCGTCGGTAATGCTGTGGGGGGCTTAGGCAATGGCCTTGCTGCGGGCAATGGCGAACAAAACTATGGTATTGGTAACGGTAATGGAGATGATGTCGACATTACGGTGCCTTGGACCACACCTTTAAATGTACTCGGCAATTCTGTCGGCGGTGGTGGCAATAATTCATCAACCAATTCGGCACCGACCACCACACTGAACCATGTTCAGGACAATGACAGCACGGATAATAGTAATAGTGGAGTAGGTACCGGCGGCACTGGCAATGGTCTGGGTGGCTTACTCAACGGTATCAGTGCTGGTAATGGTGAACACAACTACGGCAACGGCAATGGTAACGGTGATGACGCAGACTGGACTTCGCCGGTCGTGTCCCCGATCAATGCCATGGGGAATAATGTTTCCTGGTTTGGCAGCAATGATCCGACTCATACCGGCAATACCTCGGTCAATAATGGCTCAACCCATACCACCAACATCGTCGAAGACAATGATCATATCGACCATAGTAATAGTGGCGCAGGTGCTGCTGGCAATGGCATCGGAGGTCTACTAAGCGGTATTGGCGCAGGCAATGGTGAGCAAAACTATGGCATCGGTAATGGTAACGGCGATGACGTGGGCATTACCACCCCGATCACGACGCCAATCAATGGCCTCGGCAATGAATTCTCATTCTTTGGAGATGCCAATAACGCATCACATAACAATGCTTCGACCACGACCACCAATATTGTCCGAGACAATGATACAACGGACAATAGCAACAGCGGTGGTAGCGGTGTTGGCAGTAGTGCAGGCAATGGCATTGGTGGCCTACTCAATGGTGTCGGCGCTGGCAACGGCGAACATAATTACGGTATTGGCAACGGTAATGGTGATGACGTTGGTGTGGTTATGCCAATCACCACCCCTCTCAGCGGCTTGGGCAACTCCTTCTCGGTCTTTGGAGACTCAACCACAAGCTCAGTCAATAATTCATCGACCACAGCCGTCAATCATTATGAAGACAATGACACAACTGACAATAGTAACAGTGGTACCGGCCTGACAGACGGTGCTGCTGGCAATGGCGTGGGTGGTTGGGGTAATGGCCCTGCTGCAGGGAATGGTGATCATAACTATGGTATTGGCAATGGGATTGGCAATGATTCAAGTGTGGTCGCACCCATCACAACGCCAATCAGTGGTTCGGGAAATGCCTTCTCAATCTTTGGCAATGCCACTTCAAACTCGGTCAATGACTCATCGACCAAAACCACCAACTACTTCCAGGACAATGACAGCATTAATAATAGCAATAGCAGTAGTGGTGTTGGTGGTACGGCAGGGAATGGTGTCGGTGGTGGTTTATTAAATGGTATCGGCGCAGGCAACGGTGAACACAACTACGGTATTGGTAACGGGATTGCCGATGATGCCAGTGTGGTGGCACCAATCACTACACCGATCAATGCATCGGGAAATGCCTTTTCAATCTTTGGCAATGCCACTTCAAACTCAGTGAATAACTCATCAACCACAACCAATAATTACTTCCAGGATAACGACACAACCAATAACAGTAATAGTGGTGGTAACGGTACTGGCAGCGGTTCAGGCAATGGCACAGGGGGCGGATTATTGAATGGTGTTGCCGCAGGTAATGGCGAACACAACTACGGTATCGGCAATGGGATTGCCGATGATGCCAGTGTAGTGATCCCGATTACGACACCAATCAATGCATCGGGTAATGCCTTCTCGATCTTTGGTCATGCAACAGCCAATTCAACCAATAACTCCTCGACCACAACCAATAACTACGTTCAGGACAATGATTCAACAGACAATAGTAATAGTGGCGGTAATGGCGTAGGCGGTGGTTCAGGCGGGCTGCTTGGCTTAGGTGGTTTACTCAACGGGGTTGCAGCAGGCAATGGTGAACATAACTATGGCATCGGTAATGGGATTGCAGATGATGCCAGCATCGTCGTCCCGATCGCCATTCCGATTAACCTGTCAGGTAATGCAATCTCCTTGTTTGGTAGTGCAACCGCCAATTCTCACAATAATTCATCCACCACAACCAACAATCATGTTCAGGACAATGACAGCACCAACAATGGTAACGGTACTGGCAATGGTGGTAGTGGTAATGGCTCAGGTGGCTTACTCGGTGGTATTGGCGCAGGCAATGGTGAGCATAATTATGGTATTGGCAATGGGATTGGTGATGATGCCAGTATCGTGACACCGATTACGATTCCAATTAACTTCTCAGGCAATGCCATCTCGGTACTCGACCTCAGCGGTTTAAATGGTGAAGGTGAATTTAATCCGCTTAGCCCAGTCACCAACATTATTCATATTGTGGCAGGTGATGGCGAAGGTGGCACAGGCCTACTCGGTACCGTGACAGGTGTTGTGGGCGGAGTCACAGGTGGTCTTGGTGGTGAAGGTGGGCCTCTCGGTGCAATCACTGGAATCATCGGTGGCATTACCGGTGGTATCGGTGGCGGTGACGGCGGTCCTTTAGGCGCAATCACAGGCATCATTGGTGGCATTACTGGCGGTATCGGTGGTGGTGAAGGCGGTCCTTTAGGCTCGATCACTGACATTATCGGTGGCATTACGGGTGGCATCGGTGGTGGTGACGGCGGTCCTCTGGGCGCAATCACTGACATCATCGGCGGTATTACGGGCGGTATTGGCGGCGGTGAAGGCGGGCCTCTAGGTGCAATCACAGGCATCATTGATGGTATTACAGGTGGTATTGGCGGTGGTGAAGGCGGCCCTCTAGGTGCAATTACAGGCATCATCGGTGGTATCACAGGGGGTGACCTAGGCAACAATCCTGTTACTGGTGTGATTCAAACTGGTATTGATGTACTGCAAGGCGTTGAAAGCCTGAAAACAGATATTATCAACACCGGTATTAGCACGGTTGGCGGTGCAATTGGTAGCGTGCTTCCGGGTGTTCATCCAGTGACTGACCTGACCAATCTGGGTACCCTCACCTTTGAAACTTCTCGCGATACCGTAAACGGCACACTT
>PJTY01000123.1_pt1 | contig 59221 bp, 58 predicted proteins | sample 1512121 | NCBI WGS metagenome assembly PJTY01 (sample SAMN08177680, study PRJNA422409) | Soil metagenome, whole genome shotgun sequencing project. | isolation source: Soil enriched (2) on filter paper: alkali lignin treatment | place: USA: Madison | collected 2015-01-15 | reverse complement strand
CAGGCGTCGAACAGCAGGCCGCCGACGATCGCGCCCAGCATGATCGCAAGCTGGATGATCGCGACCATCAGGCCGCCACCTGCCTCTGCGTCGTGCGGCATGGTCTTGCTAAGCCAAGTCCACCATCCGACTGGGGCGGCCGTGCTGAGCAGGCCCCAGAGCGCGAGCAGCAGGATGACATTCAGCGGTCTGCCGTCGATTTCGACGAGCGTGATGGCGATGACCGCCAGGGCCGCCGGAATGGTGATCAGCAAGCTGTAAAGATGCGACTTGAGCAGCCAACCGATCACGATCGTGCCGACGAAACCTGCAATGCCAAGCGCCAGCAACATGCCCGAGATCAGCGGTGCGTTGTTCCCTGTCACCAGGTCCAGGAACGGACGCAGATAGGTGAAGAGCGTGAACTGGCCGAAGAAGAACAGCGACACCGCGATCATGCCGATGGCGAACGGGCGACGCCTAAGGAGTGCGAACACTTCGCGCGTGCGGATCGTCGCCTTTTCGGGCGGCAGGGCGGGCAGGCTGCGCCACTGCCACAGGAAAGCGATCGCGGCGAGCGGCACCACGCAGAAGAAGGCACCGCGCCAACCGATCAGACCGCCGAGCAGGCTGCCGATGGGTGCACCCAATGTCGTCGCGACCGCATTGCCGCCGTTGAGCAGAGCCAGCGCCTTTGGCACGGAACTCTCAGGGACGAGCCGCATGACGATCGCCGCCGATATCGACCAGAAGCCGCCGATCGCGACACCGAGCAACGCCCGCCCCGCCATCAGCAGCGCCGCATTGGGCGCCAGCGCCACCATCACTCCCGATACGACCATCAGGGCGGTGAAGATCAGTACGACGCGCCGCCGATCCGACACGCCGATGATCGCCGAGATGAACAGGCTGGTAATGAGCGCGAAGAAGCCGGAAATGGAGATCGACTGCCCGGCATGGCCTTCGGTGATCGCCAGATCGCGCGCGATCGGCGTCAACAGGCTGACGGGCATGAATTCCGACGCGATCAAGATGGTCGCGCATAACGCCATGGCGATAACAGCGCCCCACGCGGGCACCGTGACGGTCTTGCCGGATGCCGGCATGGTCTACCTCATTCTTCGGATGAATTTCTCTTCCCCCATCTAGCCCGAGCGGCCATCCATTATTAGATGCATAAGTCTTCTGATAATCAGTAGGGATTGTAATCAATGGCGCGAGAGACGCTGAGTGACATCACCGCCTTCGTGCACGTGGCGCGTGAGGGCAGCTTCACGAAGGCGGCCGGAAAGCTCGGCCTCTCCCAGTCTGCGATCAGCCAGATCGTGAAGAAACTGGAGGATCGGCTCGGCGTGCAGTTGCTGGTCCGCACGACCCGCAGCGTCGCGCCGACCGAGATCGGCGAGCGGCTTTTGCAGAAAGTCAGCCCCTATCTGGACGGCATCGAGGCGGAACTGGCAGCCGTCAACGAAACGCGTGACAGGCCGGCCGGCAATATCCGGATCAGCGCGTCGGATCACGCGATCAACGAGCTTCTGCTGCCCAAGCTGGCCGCGTTCATGAAGGACTATCCCGACGTCCGCGTCGAGATGATCACCGACTATGGCCTGATCGACATCATCAGCGAGCGTTATGACGCGGGCGTGCGCTACGGCGAAACTTTGGCGAAGGACATGATCGCCGTGCGTATCGGGCCGGACGCGCGCATGGTCGCCGTCGGCTCGCCGGACTATTTCGGACGATATGGTCGGCCCCATAGCCCATCCGACCTCCAGTCGCACAATTGCATCGGGCTGCGCCAATCCTCCGGTCGCCTCTACGCCTGGGAATTGCAGCGGGAGGGCGAGGCGGAGATCAAGGTGCAGGTCAGCGGGCAGCTAATCTTCAATAACAGCTATTCTTGCCTCAGCGCCGCCCTGGCGGGCCTCGGTCTCGCCTTCATTCCGCAGGATTTGGCGGAGGCACATCTGCGGGCCGGCAGGCTGGAGATCGTGCTGGGCGAATGGAGCCTGCCCTTTCCAGGCTTCTACCTCTATTACCCGACCGTCACGCAGCCATCCCCAGCCTTCTCGCTGCTTGTTGAGGCGTTGCGACATCGTTGGCCGGAACGCGGTGCTTGATCTGGCATCCCTACAGCCCGAGCGGGCGCAGCTCGCGGATGAGTGCGATGAGTAGCCGCAGGCCGGTGGGAACGTGTCGGCGGCCGGAATAATAGATGTGGAACCCCGACCCCATAGAGCCCCAGTCTGCCAATACCGAGCGTAGGGCGCCACTCTCCACATAAGGGCGAAGCACCGGCTCGCCACCATAGATGATCCCTAGGCCGTTCAGTCCCAGCCCCAGCGCAGCATGACTGGCATCGACGGTCAGCGCCTCGGGTGTCGCAACAGAGATCATGTCCGCGCCTTGGTCAAATTCCCATTGATAGACCTGATCATTGCCGAGCCGGATGCGCACGCAGCAATGATCCTTCAGGTCATGCGGCGTCTGCGGCGTCCCGAAGCGCTTCAGATAGGCAGGGGCCGCCGCCGCGATCCAGCGGATGTCGGGTGAGAGGCGCTGGGCGATCATGTCCTCGGGCACGGTGCCGCCGTAGCGGATACCCGCGTCGAAGCCGCTGCCGACTCCGCACGATCGTCAGCTATCCAGGCAACCCGGCTTCGAATCGGACGGTCGCCTACCGGCCAACTTATGTCTTCATGGCAATTTAGTTATGACCGCGCTCAGTTCAGCCGTTCGCAGATGAGGCTTTAAGCGGCTTCAGCGCGGATTTGGGCCTCAAGGCGACGACGCACTTTCAACGCGCCATTGTCCACCTTTGCACTGATCTCTATAGGCAGTGTTGCGCCCGATTGCAGAACGCGCTCGATGGATTCGATGGCATCGATATCCTCGGGCTGGATGCTGCTGCCCATGCCGCGCTGCATATCGCCCAACTGCGGCCGGTCGATGCCGAAATCACGCGTGGTATTCACGAAATAATGCAGGCGCGTCGGGCTCGCGGGGGTGATAATGTGGAGATAGTTCTGGATGCCCAGCGGGGCGCCGCTTTGCGCATCTATCATCGCCCCGCCTGTGCGGATCAGGCAGGGTCCCAGATATTCGGCATCGAAATGCTGATGGACCGGCCCTTCTTGATCGGGAAACTGGACGGCGAGCAACGGATTGAGCGGCATGTTCTCACCCTTTCGCTGCACCGTGATGCTTTCCGGCGTTTCGATCACGGATACCGGAATGGCGACCACCTTTTCCCCTCCCGGAATGGTCTTGTCATGAATGAAGGTGACATGGCTGAGATCGAGCAGATTTTCGATCAGCAGCGTATAGCGAGCCTCCACCGTGGCAAGTGGATGCTGCTCGACCGCCCAATCGCCGCGGCCCAGACCGATGGCACCAAGATCGGGCAGCAGGGCGGGATCAGCTTTGTCGGCAGCCCCGGTCCAAATCCAGATCAAGCCGCCCATCTCCTCGACGGGATAGCGGCGCAGTGCGGATTTTGTTGGGACGCCGCTCTGGCTCGGCGCGCGCAGACATGAGCCGTCCGGGCCATATTCAAAGCCGTGATACCCGCATTGCAAAGCGTCGCCCACCAGTCGGCCCTTTGCTAGCGGAAACGCGCGGTGGGGGCAGATGCCTGCGACAGCAACGACCTCGCCCGCCCGAGTGCGATAGAGGATCACCGGCTCGCCCAGAATGTCGCGAGCCAGCAGATTGTGCCCCACTTCATCGGAATAGGCAGCCACCCACCATTGATTACGGGGATAGGGCTCTTGCGTCGTAAGCGGATAGGCGTTGGTTGTCATGTCTCTCTCCCTTCGGATGCCCTTTGGCTTGAAGCCAGGTTTGTCACCCGACCAACATCTTTGTCAATCGATAAACTTGCACCTTATTCGCTGCCGGGGCATGACGCTGGGCATGGCTCGCTCCGCCCCCGCAAAGGCCCGCTATGACGGCCAGGAAAACCGCCGCCTCGTGCTTGAGGCGGCGCTGAACGTCTTTTCCGATCTAGGCTTTGCCGGCGCCAGCACGCGAGTAATCGCCGCCGCCGCAGGGATTGAGCAGGGCCATCTGGCCTATTACTTCCCCTCGAAACTGGCGCTGTGGCAGCAGGTAATCGAGGTCTTCGCCCGCGACGGGGAGGCCTATCTGGCTGAGCATCTAACGCAGCAGGCGCTGACCGATCCCGTGCGGGCAGCACGCGCCATCCTGCCGGGCTATCTTCGCAGCTTTGCCGCTAATCCACGCCTGACACGGTTGATGCTTCAGGAGTTTTCCGTTTTATCCCCCCGGCACGAGTGGGTGGTCGAGCATATCGGCAAGCCGATCTGGCAGCGGTTGAGCCCGCTGTTTCAGGCTCTGGCCGATCGTGGCCATCTGGGCTGCGCTAAGCCTGAGATGGCCTATTTCAGCTTGATCGGTGCCGCTTTGATTACCTTTGGCAATCCAGAGCTGGTGCAATCCCTGACCGACGCCGATACGCAGGGGGAAGCATGGATCGATCAGGCCATCGCCCATATGCTACGGCCCGTACTGCCATCTTGAAAGGATTCAACCCTCGGACGTTCATGGACGCAGAGGAGAACGACAGGGTTTGGTCGCGAGCTGCCCAGCGTGAGTGTCAACTATCCCAGTATTCCAGCTCCGAACCAGACGTTCCGCAAACGGCCAGAGTTCTGCGGCGGTGCTGGCTTAAACGGTCCAACAGCTACGCGCCCATTTCGGTCATTCACCCTCATTGGACTTAGATCCAGAACCAGTCATTCGGTGTACCAGGCCGATCATCACGATTGAGGCGTGATTGCATTTGCGGAATGATCCTCTGCACTATCTAACCGAAGCCCAGCCTCCTTGCGCTCCGAGTAGCGGTCCACAAGTTGCGCCGCGTGCGGCCGCATCAGCACGGTGAAGCGCACCAGTTCCTCCATCACATCAACTATGCGCTCGTAATAGCTCGATGCCCGCATTCGGCCGTCCTCGTCGAACTCCTTGTACGCCATCGCCACCGACGACTGGTTTGGGATCGTGAACATCCGCATCCAGCGCCCCAGCAGGCGCAGCGAATTTACGGCGTTGAACGATTGCGAGCCGCCGGATACCTGCATGACTGCAAGCGTGCGTCCCTGCGTTGGCCGCATCCCGCGCATTTGGAGCGGCAGATGATCAATTTGCGTCTTCATGATGCCGCTGATCTGGCCGTGCCGCTCCGGGCTGCACCAGACCATGCCTTCCGACCACAGCGCGTGCTCGCGCAGTTCATGCACGGCCGAGTGATCGTCTCCCGCCACCTGATCGGGCAATGGCAGATCGCTGGGATCGAAGATCCGTGTTTCGGCGCCAAAGAATTGCAGCAGGCGGGCGGCCTCCTCCACAGCGAGGCGCGAGAACGAACGCTCCCGGAGCGAGCCGTAGAGCAACAGAATGCGCGGAGGCGGTTGATCAGGGCCAAGGCCGATGGCCGGACGCGCCAGCGCAAAAGCCTGATCCAGGGCAGGAAGATAATCGGGGGCGGAGAGTTCGCGCAGTCTCATGCGGGAATACCTTTCTCGTACCAAGGGCGGGTCCGCTTCACCAAGGCGACGATCGACAGCATCACCGGCACTTCGACCAGCACGCCCACGACCGTTGCGAGTGCGGCACCGGAACTGAGGCCAAAGAGGCTGATGGCGGCAGCCACAGCCAGTTCGAAGAAGTTGGAGGCACCAATCAGCGCAGAAGGACCGGCGACGCACCATGCCACACCGAAACGACGGCTGAGCCAGTAGGCGATGCCCGCATTGAGATAGACCTGAAACAGGATCGGCACGGCAATCAGCGCGATCACCAAGGGCTGCCGGATGATCTGCTCGCCCTGAAAGCCGAAGAGCAGCACCAGTGTCAGCAGCAGGCTGGCAAGGCTGACTGGGCCAATGGCGGACAGGAAATGCTGGAGCCGCGTCTCACCGCCGCGAAGGAGGGCTCGGCGGAGCAATTGCGAGATGACCACCGGGACGACGATGTAGAGGCCCACCGACAGCGCCAGCGTGTTCCACGGCACGATGATCGATGCCACGCCGAGCAACAGCCCGACGAGCGGCGCGAAGGCGAAGACCATGATCAGATCGTTCAACGCGACCTGGCTCAAGGTATAGTTCGGCTCACCGTCGACGAGGTTGGACCAGACGAAGACCATCGCCGTACATGGCGCTGCAGCCAGCAGGATCAGTCCGGCAATGTAGGAGGACGATGCGCTTTCAGGCAGCATCGGCGCGAACAGATAGCCGAGAAAGAACGTGCCGAGCAGCGCCATCGAGAACGGCTTGATCGCCCAGTTCACCATAAGGGTGATGCCGATGCCGCGCCAGTGCTGCCGAAGGCTGTGGAGCGCTCCGAAATCGACCCGCAACAGCATCGGGATGATCATCAGCCAGATCAGGCCCGCCACCACGAGGTTGACGTTGGCGATCTCCAGCGCTGTGATCGCCTCGAAGGCGCCCGGGAGCAAATGGCCAAGACCGATTCCGATCACGATGCACAGGGCGACCCACAGTGAGAGATAGCGTTCGAACAACGACATGGTCGTCAGTCCTGCCCTGAAACGACAGGCGCAGTCGCAGTGCCCCCGCCTAAGGCGAACTGCATGTAGACCGTGTCGAGCCAGCGGCCGGCCTTCCAGCCCATGCCGGTCAGGCGGCCGACTTGTTTAAAGCCACAAGTGGCGTGCAGAGCCACGGACATCGGTTCACCGCCGCCGATGACGGCGACCATCTGCCGGAACCCGTGAGCCTCAGCGGCTTCCAGCAAGGCCTTGAGGAGCAGCTTGCCGATGCCCCCGCCCCCGCCGCGCCGGTCTTGCGCGACGTAGATGCTATTCTCGCAGGCATAGGCGTAGGCCGGTCTATCCCGGAACTGCGTGGCGTAGGCATAGCCGACCACTTCGCCGCCATCGCAGGCGACAAGGAACGGCCAGCGTCGGCCGGACACCGTCAAGATTTTCTCGACGGTCTCGTCCTCGGTCGGCGGCACGACTTCGTAGGTCGCCGTGCCGTGCAAAACATGATGCGCGTAGATAGCGGCGATGGCACCAGCATCGCCGATCGTTGCGCTGCGAACCGAAAGGGTCATCGCCGGGTCGCTTCGACGACTTCGCCGTCTTCCTTGACGAAAGTGGCGCGCTGTTCTGTGGGCAGCAGGTCCAGCACTGCTTCGGAAGGACGGCAGAGCTTCACGCCTAGCGGCGACACCACAAGCGGCCGGTTGATGAGGATGGGATGTTCTATCATCGCGTCGACCAATGCCTCGTCCGTCAAGGTCTCGTCTCCGAGGCCGAGTTCGGCATAAGGCGTACCCTTCTCGCGCAGCAGGGCGCGCGGGGTGATGCCGGCCCGTGCGATGAGTTCCACCAGCAGCGCGCGACTTGGCGGCGTCTTTAGGTACTCGACGACATGAGGCTCTATGCCCGCATTGCGGATCATGGCCAGGGCATTACGAGAGGTCCCGCAAAGCGGGTTATGGTAGATCACGATATCGGTCATTGTTGCCTCTTCAGCAGCAGGTAAGTTCGGCCAGAAGCGGCTCGCACAGTTCGGCGCGCCCCTGGCAGCAATCCTTGGCCAGATAGACCATCAGTCCGCGCAGCGCGTCGAGATTGGCGCGCTGGATTTGTTGGCGGCCACGCTTCTCGGAAAGCACCAGTCCGGCCTTCACCATCACGGCCAGATGGGTCGAAAACGTGCTCTGGGTCAGCCCCGATGCCTCGACCAGTTCGCCGGTCGACAGACCTTCAGGCTCGTGCCGGATCAACAGGCGAAAAGCATCGAGCCGCGTCGGATGGCCGAGAGCGGAGAGTATCGAGAGTGCATCGTCGGTGTCCATTCATCGTTTTTATCCGATGCAATCAAGTCGGTCAACAAAATATCGGCTATTTCCGATGTGTGAATGCTGGGAAGGAGTGGCAGATTCGGGTAAGTCTGCGATCTGAAGCTCCTTTTCAGAATCGCCCAGATCCATGTGAACTGCCGCGCGGCACTGCGCCCATTCTTGCCGTTCGAGGCGCTGTCCGAGGATCCCGAAAGCGGTCTTTCAACTTCATTCGGAATTTGAACCAGGCGAAGAACAAGGAGCAAGCAGCCATGCTTACCCATCGCTTGCCGAAAATATCAATGGCGCCTGCAAACAGCATGGCACTGGCTGTCCTGCCGATGACTGCACCATAATTAAGAAAATCACGGCCCTTTGACTGTTAGTTTGCAAGATTTCACATACGGCCCAACGGTACTTCCTTCAGCAGCTGCCTGATAAACGAGGGTGGACTCAGGCTTATGAAACACCCATGAGGCTCGGCGAGCTTGTCCAGTCCGCAGTTTGAGTTTTCGTTCCGTGAAGCCGCTTACCCGCCTCCTCCCCCGGCGCTTTCGCGTCCTCCTGCGTCGCCATGGTCCGGAAGCGCTGATCTGGCGACGGCGTGTGGCCATTCTGGGCGGCGCGGTGCTGGTCGGGCTGGTGGCCCTGGTTTTCGCCGACATGGCGGATCGAGCCAATATGCTCTTCCAGTCGGCCTACCGCCGATGCTGGTGGCTGCCTTTCTTTATGACGCCGTTGGGCTTCGCGGGCATCGTCTGGGTGACCAACCGCATGGCACCGCTGGCGAGAGGATCGGGCATCCCGCAGGTGATGGCCGCGACCAGAAATCCCGAAGCCGCCCTGTCGACCTTCGTGTCGGCGCGTGCGGCTATCGCCAAGTTCTTTCTGACGGCGGCGGCACTCGTCGTCGGCGCGTCGGTCGGCCGCGAGGGGCCGACGGTGCAGATCGCGGCGGCGATCATGGGGCGCATGCACCGGCTGATGCGCATTCCCATCCGCTCGTCGGTCTATATCGCAGGCGGTGCGGCCGGCGTGGCGGCGGCGTTCAACACGCCTCTGGCCGGCGTGGCCTTCGCGATAGAGGAACTGGCAGCGGCGTATGAGCAGCGCATGACGCTGCTGGTGATGGCGGCTGTCCTGATCGCGGGCATGGTGAGTCTCGGGCTGGCCGGGGATTACATCTACTTCGGGGAAATGCGTCAGACACTTCGCGTGACGCAGGCGATCATCGCTGCTCCGGTCGCCGGGATCGTCGGGGGCATTGCGGGCGGTATCTTCTCAAGGCTGATGCTGGCCGCAGGCGCGACGTCCTTCGCGCCCATGGCTTGGCTCCGGGCGCGGCCGGTGACGTTCGCACTTGGATGCGGCGTGGTCGTGGCGGTGATCGGGGCCTTCACCGGGCTGACCTGGGGCACGGGCTATGAGACCGCCCACGGGATCATCGAAGGCCGAGCTGTGCCGGCATGGTTCGGTGCGGCGAAGTTCGTGACGACGCTGGCGACGGCCGTCTCGGGTCTGCCGGGCGGCATCTTTGCGCCGTCGCTGTCGATCGGCGCGGGCATTGGCGACCTTCTGCGCACGGTCTTTCCGGATTACTCGCCCGGTGCCATCGTGCTGCTCGGCATGGTGGCCTATTTCACCGGCGTGGTGAGAGCTCCGCTCACTGCGGTCATCATCATCTCGGAGACGACCGCGAGCCGGGGACTGATGATGCCGCTGGTAGCCTCGGCCCTCGTGGCGGATTTCGCCGCGCAGTTCGTCTGCCAGGAAAAGCTTTATCATGGACTCTCCCAGCGTTTCCTGAAGGTGGCAGGCTGAGCAGCCTCAAGACCGAGCTACCGGGCATGCCCCCACAGCCAGTCAGGCAAATGAGCATTGCCGCCGAATTTAACTGACTACCCGAACGTGGGACTGGAGACAGGTGAGCGCGAAATCGCTCACGATAATCCAACGGATTGATCGCAGATTCCCTCTAGATCAAGGCCTTGGCAAGTCAGACTGGGGTTGCGGCCCCAGGTGCGGGCTGCCAAGGGTAGGGCGGGTGTTCGCCGTGTGGCGGGCAGGTTTCGCAGCATCGGTCGGGCCGCCGGTGCCCGACGATCTTTGCCCGGAGTTCCCGATGGTCCTCGCACGCCTCAAGTCCCCCAGCGCCCTTCGCCGTTTCCTACATGGGCAGTCCTCTGCGGGTCTTTTTCTGATGGCGATGGCTGCCATCGCCCTCGGGCTCGCCAACTCACCCGCCGCAGGGACCTACGACGCCCTCCTGCACAGTCATCTCGGGCCGCTCTCGATCGCGCACTGGATAAACGACGCGCTGATGGCGGTGTTCTTCCTGCTCGTTGGCCTTGAGATCAAACGCGAGATGCTCGACGGCCAACTTTCCACATGGCCACGCCGCATGCTCCCGGGCGTTGCGGCTCTTGGTGGCATGGCGGTTCCGGCACTGCTCTTTTACGCATTCAATACAGGGGAAACGGCCAGGGGTTGGGCAATTCCAGCGGCGACCGACATCGCATTCGCCCTTGGCGTAATATCATTGCTCGGCGACCGCGTGCCTGCGTCTCTGCGCGTGTTCCTGGCTGCCTTGGCGATCATCGACGATCTGGGTGCGGTGATCATCATCGCAGTGTTCTACACCGCCCAGGTTTCGTGGCCCGACTTGCTTGGCGCGGTGCTGGCCGTCGCGGGTCTCATGGCGATGAATCGTTTACGAATTCGCCGGCTGACACCCTACTTGCTGTTGGGCGTGGTGCTGTGGATCTTCGTGTTCCGCTCTGGAATCCATGCGACGCTGGCCGGTGTGTTGCTCGCGTTGACCATACCCATGGACGTGACGCCAAGTCGCTCGGACGGCGACGCCACCAGCCCTCTCCATCGCCTGGAACACGCCCTGCATATCCCGGTAGGCTTTCTCATCGTTCCGCTGTTTGCACTGGCCAATGCCGGGGTGCCCTTTCTCAGCCTGCCGGTGAATGCTTTGCTCGCGCCGGTGACGCTTGGCGTCGCGGCAGGTCTGGTCCTCGGCAAGCCGGTCGGCGTGTTTGGCTTGTCGCTGTTGGCCACCAAGCTGGGGTTGGCGGATGCTCCGGCGCATGCCAGCCGGATGCAGATGTTGGGGGTAGCCCTGCTCTGTGGGATCGGCTTCACGATGAGCCTTTTCATCGCCCTCCTGGCGTTCCCGGGCGACGCGATCCTTCAGTCCGAAGCCAAAGTCGGCATTCTCGTCGGTTCATTGATTTCCGGCATTCTGGGCTTCTTGGTGCTGCGCATCGCGCACCGTGAAGTCCCGTTCAGCCATACAGCAGCGTCAGCGTAATCGCCGTACAGGCTACCACAGCCACGACCAGCGGCGCGCCCATCCGGGCATAATCGCTGAATCGGTAGCCGCCCGGACCCATGACCAGAAGATTGTTCTGATGACCGATCGGAGTCAGAAAATCGGAAGACGCGCCGATGAGCACTGCCAGCAACGCGGCGTCTGGACTGACGTGGAGAAGGTTGGCGGCGTCGATAGCGAGCGGGCCCATGATGATCGCCGTCGCCACATTGTTGAGGAAGATGGATAGCACCAGGGTGACCGAGCACAGTGCGGCCAGAACGACGGCCAGCGGCAGACCCGTCAGCGTCTCACCCAGCCACTGCGCCGCGATCGCGGCTGCGCCGCTGTCCTCGAAGCTCTGCCCCACCGGGATCATGGCTGCGAGCAGGACGATCACGCTCCAGTCGATAGAGCGGTAGATTTCCTCTGGCGGCAGTAGCCGCAACGCCGCGATCAGGACGGCGGCACCGGTGAAAGCTAGTGCGGGGGAGAGCCCGAGCCCGACAATGCAGGCAATCGCCGCTGCGAAAATCGCGAGAATACCGGCTGCGCGGCCGTGAGCCGTCGGGACGGGATCGTGCCGGTCGATTTCCAGGACACGGGCACTGGCGCTGAAGGCGCCAAGCTCTGACTGAGGACCGCGGATATAGAGCTGGTCGCCAGCCCGTATGCGCATGTCCACCAACTGCCGCCGTTCCCTCGCCACGCGAGGGCCTACCGCGACGACCTGCAGCTGCTGCCGGCTACGGGTTCGCACTTCGTCGTATCCAAGCCCGATGAGCGGAGAGCCGTGTGCCACCGCGACGCGAACGGTGACGGCGTCCCGCACATGGTCTGCGGGAACATCGCTGGCAAGGCCGGTCGTGGCAGCAACGGACCACTGGTTCTTGCGCGACACGACCAAAAGGCGGTCCCGCGCCTGAAAATATTCGATCCCGGCTATCGGCGCGATGTCCCGGAACGAGGCGAGCATCCGCGCTCCGGCAGCCCGAAGGCGACTACGCAGTTCCTCGGCGTCCAGACGCTCATCCAGGACCGACAACTCATACACCCGCCACGGCGGCTTTCCATCGCTGCAACTGCGCGTCCGCACCGGCAGCAGACGCCAACCCACCACGCACAGGTAGACAAGACCGACGACCGTCACCGCCACCCCGACGGGCGTCATCGTGAAGAAGCCGAAGGGCGTACCCAATCTCGCTTCCCGCACGGAAGACAGAATGAGGTTGGCCGGCGTGCCGATCAGCGTCGTCATCCCGCCCAGAATCGTTGCAAACGCGAGCGGCATCAAGGTGGCGGCCGGCGATCGCCGGGCCGTGCGCGCGATCTCGGCCGCGATCGGCATGGTGATGACCAGAGCGGCGATATTGTTCATGAAGGCCGACAATATGGCACCGACGACCAGAAGTCCGGCCAGGCGCATCGCGAACGGCGCATCGACCGGGATGACGCGGTTGGCGACGAGACCCGCCGCTCCGCTAAGCTCGATGGCACGCCCGACCACAAGCACCGCTGCGACCGCCATCACGGCAGGATCGGCAAATCCGGCAAAGGCGTCAGCCGGCGCGACAAGACCCGTCATCAGACAGGCGATGAGCGCGAGGAACGCGACCAGATCATGCCGCACGCGCTCGGATACGAACAGGACTAGCGTACCCAGCAGGATCACGGCGCTGACAAGGGCCGGGCTCAAGGCTGTTCCCCGCCTCCTTCAACTTCTCTTAGGGCAAAACGGCTTCCTGCGGCCGGAGCGGGCACCGCTTCGACGCCGTTCTCACGTAGCAGTGCGGCAATGCCGATAGCCCGCCGCTGGACAAGCGTGGGAGATTGCGGCGCATCGGCTGGAAGGCCCGGAACGGCGAGGACACGCACATTCCAGCGCCTGGCGGCCCATGCCGTCACCAGAACGGCCTCCCGCGCGGGAAGTTCGAGCGCATCCTGAGACCCTGTGAAGCTGATCGACGGGTATGCTATCTGCGGCGGAGTGAGCACCACGTCCCACCCATCGGCCTGAGCAGCAGCCCGCCGCTCCAGGGTGCGGTATGTCGCAAGGGTTGCGCCGGGGAGCGGCGCGGCGCTGGCCATTGCACGATGGTGATCGCGATCGATCGTCACGCTGTCGGACGATATGCCGGCGGTAAGGGCGAGCATCTGTGAAAGGCTCGCGATGCGCTGAGTCTCGATGGCGGCGGCATCGCCTGCCTGCCGGATTTCCTCACGCTGGGCCTCGATCGCACCGGCACCCACTTCGAGCAGAACCTGATCCAGCCGCAGCTTGATCGGCTGCCCGAGCTGTGCGGTGAGATCGTCCTGCAAAGCCGCGGTTGGCTTCATCTTGTCGCGAGGGGTGATGACCACAGCGCGAACCACTGCCGGCTGCGCATCGAAGTCAATGTCGAGCTGGGTCACACGTGCATCGGCGCCGAAGCGTTCGGAGAGGAACGACCGGGTCTGGTTGAGCGTCACAGCTTCCCCGGCGATCTGCTTGAGGGAGATGCCAAGGGGAATGGCCATTGCGACGAAGACGAACAACAGGACAAAGGTCTGCGTCCAGGTCTGCTGACTTGAGAGGTAATGCCCGAACCCGTAGAACCGCGCCATGATCATCGCCGACAAGGCGATCGTCACGAAGTTGGTAACGAACAGCGCGAAAGCGCCGCCAAGGACCGGCATGTTCCAGGTCGCAAGGCCAAAGCCCACCACCGCCAGAGGGGGCATCAACGCCGTTGCGATGGCGACGCCGACGATCGTGTCGCCACGCCCGCGAATGATCGCGAAAGTCCCGGCAAGCGCCGCGAAGAGCGCCACGGCGAGGTCGAACAGATTGGGCCGCGTGCGCGCGATGATCTCGCTGGTCGGTGCCTGGAGCGGCGAGAGTGCGACGATCAGCGCCGTGAACAGCACCGCCGCGCCTGCACCGACCGCGAGCGCCGTCAGCGCCCGCCGCATCTCCTTGAAATCGAACAGGGCAAGACTGAACCCCAACCCAAGGATCGGACTCATGAGCGGAGAGATCAGCATCGCGCCGATCACCACCGCCGGGGAGGACAGCAGCAGGCCGAGGACCGCAATACCAGCCGACATCATCACCATGAACGCGTAGCGAGGTGTCCAGCTGCTATCCTCGACGATACGCGCCATCACCGCCTCGTGATCGACCCGCGCGACGATCGCACGGCGCCACCAACGGTAGAGCGCGACATGCTCCAGCCTGTCATGAATGGCGCCATCAGGCGGCGTCGCTGCCGATGGAAAAACCGTCATTCCTGCCCCGTCCCCGTAACCTTCAAAATGTTGGTGGAATAAGCCCCGTCATCGCGTGCGGTTGCAGGTGCCCAGCGACGAGACGACCATGCGATAATCATTCAGCGCCTGTTCCTGCTTTGCGCTGCTGCGCGATACGTTCGCGGCTGCGGGTGGATAGGCGGGCAGGAAGCATGCCAGGCTATACCATGCCAGGCTGTCCTGCGGCGGCGGCGCTTTGGTTCCCGCAGCCACCTGTGAGAAGGACACGCCCCAACTCGGCACCGATCCCGGTTGATGGCGCACGGTGATCGCCGCGCTGCCCCCACCTTTGGTATCGAAGAAGATTTGTGTTTGCCCTTGCCCGGCAAGATTGCCCGGTACGAACATCAGCTCCCGCACCCGGGTGACCGGTGAAGGTGCGCCGGGCACCACAAGTTCCGTCAGGATGGACCGCACACGGGCTTCCTGAACCGGCGACCACAAGACCTGCGCGGTCGGATCGACGAGCTTGATATCACCGGTCTTGTCCGGCACGCGCCAGGCAAACAGCAGCACGTCGCGGCCGGAAAGCTCCGGACGGTCTGGCGGCAGATCGACGAGGTAACGTAGCGAAGCGCCAATGCCCTGCCGCCCGTAGATCAAGGCCTCGGTCTGCGCTTCCGCGTAGAAACGATCATGCAGCGCCGTCGGATTGCGGACCTGAGCGGGGTCGAGGCGCGATACCGTCTGAACTCGGGCCTTGATGACCATGCCGGCACGCTTCGACAACTCTACCAGGTCCGGGTAGCTCGGCGCAGCCGAAGTTTGGGCATGGGCAGGCACCACCGAAATGAGGGTTGCGACTCCCAGCGCTGCAAGTAATCTGAAGCGGAGGGCTTTGTCGGAAAATTCAGGCACCGACTGGATCTTTCTGCTGGACTGCCGCTTCCGGCCGCCCCGATGAACACACATCAGAGCCATGCGTGACGAGGCCCATAAGGTCCAGACCCGTCGGCCTCTGGAAAAGGCGTAGCCCGAATTCCGGCATGATCGCGATGAGATGGTCGAAAATATCGGCCTGTGTGTCCTCGTAGCTGGCCCAGACGGTCGTCGATGCGAACGCATAGATCTGCAGGGGCAGGCCATGCTCGCCGGGTTCCAGCTGCCGGACCAGCATGGTCTTGTCCTCGGCTATGGCGGGGAGACTGCGCAGATAGGCGAGGACATAGGCGCGAAAGGTTCCGATGTTGGTCAGACGGCGCGCATTGAGCCCGTCACTATCGGCATGACGACGGTTCCACGCCGATACCTTGCCCTGCCGATCATCAAGATAGGCGCGAAGCACGGCAAAACGCGAAAGTCGCCCGATATCCGCATCGCCAAGGAACCGCACGCTGTTCTGGTCGATCATCAACGAACGCATGATCCGCCTGCCGCCCGATTCCGACATCCCGCGCCAGTTGCGGAAGCTGTCCGTGATCAGGCGGTGCGTGGGTATGGTGGTGATCGTCTTGTCGAAGTTCTGCACTTTCACGGTATGTAGGGCGATGTCGATGACGTCACCGTTGGCATCGAGTTTGGGCATCTCGATCCAGTCTCCCACCCGTATCATGTCGTTCGACGTGATCTGGACGGATGCGACCAGCGACAGGATCGTATCCTTGAACACCAGCATGAGCACCGCCGCCATCGCGCCAAGACCCGAAAGCAGCAGCAAGGGGGACTGGTCCATCAGCGCGGCGATGACCAGGATCGCGGTCGCACCGTAGACGAGCAGCTTGGCCACCTGGACATAGCCCTTGATCGGTCGGTTGCCCGCTTCCGGGCGTCGCTGGTACAACTCGTTGGCCAGCGTCAGAACGCCCGTCAGCGACAGCGCGAGACTGACGATGATGATCGCGGCGCAAATGCTGTGGACCAGATCCGGGAGTGCGGGCGGCAATCCCGGGATGGTTCCGATCCCGCCTTGCACGATAATTGCGGGCAGGACGTTGGACAGCCGCGAGACGATTGAACCGATATGGCCAGCACCGACCTCGAACGGCGTGCGCTGAAGCAGGCGTATCATCCCGTTCAGGACGATGCGCCGCGCAATCCAGTTGGCGAACCACGCCGAACTCGCAAGGACGAGCAGCCCGAGCACGGTACGCGCCCAAGGTTCTTGCGCCCAATCGCCCGCAAATCGGGCAAGGGCATTGCTGGCATCGATTGACACGAAAAGTCCCCCAGAATTCATGTCAGGCAGCCTGCAGTGGCTTGCCCGCAGTCTCGTCGGTAAATCGCAAGGCGATGAGGCCGAACACGCATGCGGCGATCATCACGTAGGCAGGCATCAGCGGATCGCCCGTCCGGTCGATAAGCCAGGCGTTGACGGCCGGTGCAGTACCGCCGAACAGCGAGGTCGAGAGGTTGTAGGCGATCGCAAAGCCCGCAAAGCGTACCGGCGTCGGGAAGAATGCCGGAAACGTTGCCGAGATCGTCGCGAGTTGCGGGACATAGAGCATTCCCAGAACGGCATAGCCGATGACCGCGCTCGTCTGTCCTGCATCCATCACATGATAGAGCGGAACCACGGCAAGCATGAGTCCGATCAGCGAGGCCATCCACATCGGTTTCCTGCCGATGCGATCGGAAAGTGCGCCCGCAAACGGGAGCAGCACCATCATGAACAGCATCCCTGCAAGCGGCACGGCAAGGGCCGCGTCGGTCGACAGCCCGAGGCGGCGCTCCAGATAGGTCGGCATGTAGCTGAGCAGCGTATAGTTCACGACGTTGAGCGCGATCACGAGGCCGCTCATCGCCAGCAGCGATCGACGGTGACGGGTCAGCAGATCGCGCAATGGGGATGCGACAGCGGCGGAATCCTGTCGCTCCACCTCCCGGAAAAGCGGGGTCTCTTCCATGCGCGAACGCAAGTAGACGCCCACGAGACCGAGCGGCCCGGCAAGCAGGAACGGCAGACGCCATGCCCACTCGCGCATCGCTGCATCGCCCAGCAGCAGCGAGAACCCGAGCATGAGTATTGCCCCCGCACAAAAGCCTGCCAGCGTGCCGACTTCGAGAAAGCTGCCGTAGAAGCCCCGCTTCGCATCGGGTGCATATTCGGCCATGAAGATCGCCGCGCCGCCGTATTCGCCGCCCGTCGAAAACCCTTGCACCATGCGCAGGATTACCAGCAGTGCCGGTGCCCACATGCCGATCGCGGCGTATGACGGGATGAGGCCGACCAGGACCGTCGCGCCCGCCATCATCACGATCGTCACCCCGAGCACCGCCTTGCGCCCGTAACGATCTCCCAATGGACCCCAGAAGAACCCTCCGAGCGGGCGGATCAGGAACGAGATCGCGAAGGTCGCCAGCGCGAACAGCGTCGCTTCCGCCGTTTCCCCCGGGAAAAGCGCGGCGGAGATATACGTCACGCCATATGCGTAGATGCCGTAGTCGAACCATTCGGTGGCGTTGCCGATAGCCGAGGCGGCAATCGCGCGGTGGAGGACGGTGGGCGGGGTCGGTTCGGTCATGAAGTTGTGCTTTCGTCGGCGGCGTCAGGCGTGGCCGACATTTCGATTGAAAGGGGCGTGGTTCGCGGCAGCACGACGTAGGTTTCCTGAAGATGGGTCGGCACCGGCTCGGAACGGGCCTGCCGCCACAAGCCGAAGACGAGCGCCGTGCCTGCGCAGGCTGCAACGAACAGGAAAAGCCCCGAAGTTCCCAGAAAAGTCATCGCGATAGCCGCCATCGAAGGCCCGATCGCCGCGCCGAGCGAGTAGAGAAGCACCAGCCCCCCACTGGCAGCAATCCGCTGATCCGAGGTCAAGTGATCGTTGGTGTGAGCGACACACAAAGGGTACAAAGCGAAACTCAAGCCGCCAAACGCCGCACCGAACGCCATCAGCGGCGCAGTGCCGCTCGTCAGCGCGATGGCAAGGCTGGCAATGAGCGTTCCGGCAAAACCCATCACGATCACCTTGCGCCGGTCCATGCGGTCCGACAGGCGACCCAGAGGCCACTGCAGCGCGACGCCGCCCATGATGACCACGCTCATGAACAGAGCCGTCGCAGACAGGTCCAGCCCGGATCGCCGCGCATAGACCGCACCCATCGCGTAGAACGCTCCGAGCATCACGCCCGTCAGAAACGCGCCGACAATGCCAAGAGGAGAAACCGCGTAGAGTTGGCGGAAGCGCAATGACGCGCCTTCACTCGGGGCGGGGGCGGCAATGCGGGTCAGCACAACAGGTACGGCGGCAAGCGAGATCAGGATCGATCCCGCCAGCAGCGGCAGGGTAGAGCCGCCACCGCCAAGGTTCAGCGTGAACTGCCCGATCGCCTGCCCGCCGTAGAGCGCGATCATGTAACCCGCGAGGACGCTGCCTCGTCCGGCTCCTTCGGCCCGCTCGCCCAGCCAGCTTTCGAGGCAGACGTAGATACCTGCAAGGCAAAGGCCGTCGGCAAAGCGCAACGCGCCCCATAACAGCACATCGCGGTGGATCGCATAAGCGAGCGTGCTGGCGCTCAGAACGGCGACGAAGGCGGCGAAGGCGCGGATATGGCCGATCCGGCGCAGCAATGCGGGCGCGCGCAGCGATCCGGCGACGAGCCCCGCGAAATAGGCGGTGCCGACAAGACCGATCGCCAGCGTGCCACTTCCTGCGCGTTCCAGCCGCACGCTGACGAGCGTGTTCATGAACCCGCCGCCCGCCATCAGCATGAAGATGGCCAGCAGCAGGCTGCGCACGGGAAGGATGGCGTTCAGCATCGACGAAGTGTAACCGGCGTCAGGCCGCCGCGCGTTCGTGGGACGCCGTCGCGCCTTCAACCAGCGCCTTGTGCAGCACACGCACGGCCGGGTCGAAGTCCTCGACGCCGACGATGAACTGCACGTCCACGTTGCGGATCTGGTGCTGCATCGCGACCATGCCGATGCCCGCTTCCGCCAGCGCCATGAGCGCGCGCGGGACGAGACCCGGCTCGCCCAGATCGCTGCCGATCACCGAGACCATCGCCACCGGCTGCACCGTCACCGCCGCGCCCGGCCACTTCGCCTCGATGTCCGCCACGATCGCAGCCATCTGCGCGGTGTCGGTACCCGACAGGTAGTGGGTGATGGTGTTGGCATTGGAGCTCTTGCTGACGATCCAGGCGCCGTGCCGGGTCAGGGTGTCGAGGATCGCGGCGTCGTAGCCTTTCTCCCCCACCATGTCCTGCTCGAACACCTGCAACGCCTGGACCGAAGACAGGCCGGTAACGATCTCCACGCGCGGGGCTTCGGAGACGTAGTTGCCGCAAATCAGCGTGCCGCCGTCATGCCGGTCGAAAGTGTTGCGCACCCTGAGCGGAATGCCCGACTGGCGCAGCCCTCGCCCGGCGCGCGGATGGATCGCCTCCATGCCGAGATTGGCGAGTTGATCGGCCACGTCGTAGTTGGTCCGCCCGATCTTGCGCGCCACCGTCTCGCCGACAAGGCGCGGGTCGGCGCTGGAGAGGTGAAATTCCTTGTGAATGATCGCCTCGCGCGCCTCGGTAAGCACGGCGATGCGCGAGAACGTCATCTCCGAGTATCCGCGCGCATAACGGCGCACCATGCCGCCCTCGCACCCGGCATAGCCGGTGACGATCGGCATCTGCGTGGCAAGGTCGATCGGCGCCAGCGCCTTCTCGATCCGCGCGTCGAGGCTGCGCATGTCCTCGTGGTTCCACAAGGTCAGGTCGACGAAGACCGCGTTCACGCCCCGGTCGCGCAGCATCAGCGCGGTCGAGTGCGCCGAATGCGCCTCGCCCAGACCCGCCAGCATCTCGCGCACGGTGGTCATCTGCTCCTTCAGGCAGAAGCGGCCGTGTGCGCGCAGCCGGTCGAGATCGTCGAGGCAGGTCTCCAGAGCGGCGATGCGCCTTGCCACGAAGGCGTCGGCCTCCTCGCGGCTTTCGGCGCGCGCAAACATCTCGGAATTGCGCGCCCACATCGCGCCCGTCACGTCGGCCAGCGCCGAGCGCCAGGCGCCGGGCACTTCGTTGCGGATGAAGTGGGCATGGACGCCGGGCCGGCCCGAATTCTTGTGCTCCAGCAGCAGGTCGGTCATCCCGGCATAGGCCGAGACGACGAAGATACGGTTGTAGAGATCCGCGCCTTTGCGTCCGGCGATCAGCACATTGTCGAACACCGTCGAGGTGGCAGCCATCGAAGTGCCGCCGATCTTTTCCACGGAATGGGCCCCGGTGGTCAGGGTCTTCATGCGGCTACTCCTTCGAAGGTTCCGGATACCGGCGTCACCGGCTTGACCTCGCGCGCGGCGATGAAATCCGGGCGCGGGGTGGTAGCGGCGAACGGCGCCTCCAGCCGGTTGCTCACCGCGTTGTAGACGAGGAAGGCATTGGCGCGCGGGAACGGGGTGATGTTGCCGTTGGAACCATGCATCGTGTTGCAGTCGAACACGATCACCGTGCCCGGCTTTCCGGTGGGCGCGACGATGCCCTGCCGGTGCGCCAGTTCGGCCAGCGTGTCCTCGTCGGGCACGCCGTATTCCTGATTACGCAAGGACGCCCTGTAATGGTCGTCCGGTGTTTCGCCGACGCAGGCGATGAACACGTGCTGCGATCCGGGGATCACCATCAGCGGGCCGTTGTTTGGGGTATTCTCCGCCAGCAGCACCGACATCGACAGCGCGCGCATGCGCGGCATGCCGTCCTCGGCGTGCCAGGTTTCGAAGTCGGAGTGCCAGTAAAACTCCCGGCCCTTGAACCCCGGCTTGTAGTTTAGCCGGGACTGGTGGACGTAGACCTCGTCGTCGAGCAGATAGCCGGCCACGCCCGCCAGCCGTTCGTCGGCGGCAAGGCGCGCCATCGTGTCGCTCTGTTCGTGAATCTCGAAGATCGAGCGGATCTCGCGGCTGCCGGGTTCGGCGATCACTGTCTCGTCCTTCAGGCCCTCGCGATCACCAAGCAGGCGCCCGGTTTCTGCCTGTAGCGCGGCCATCTCCGTTTCGGAGAAGACATCCTTCAGCACGAGATAGCCGTCGCGGTCGAACTGTGCGATCTGCTCTGCGGTCAACGGCGCGCCCGGCTGCCAGGCGCGGCGGGCGACAGGTTCGCTGCGCGGGAACAGCTGGGGTTCGGCCGCGCTGCGGGTAGGATAGTGGTCGTGCATCTTGTGCCCCTTTCTCCTTAGTCCGCGAGTGCGGGTTCGCTGGTATCGGCGGGGTAGGCGCCGTTCTCGTCATGCACCTCGCGGCCCGTCACCGGCGGGTTGAAGACGCAGGCGCACACGATATCCTTCACCGGGCGCACGATGTGCCTGTCGTTGGCGTTGAGCGCATACATCACGCCCGGCTTCAATTCGTGCGTCAGGCCGGTGCCGAGGTCCTCGATCGTGCCCTCGCCCTGCATAACCAGCACCGCTTCGAGATGGTTCTGATAATGCATTTGCAGCTCCTCGCCCGCGAACATCGTGGTGACGTGGAACGAGAAGCCCATCTTGTCGTCCTTGAGCAGCAGGCGGTCGGAGTGCCAGCCATTGGTTTCGACGTTACGGTCGGACTTGCGGATGTCGTTGAGATTGCGAACGATCATATGGGTATTCCTTTGAATTCGGGGGAAGGTTCAAGCGGCGACCAGAGGCCGCTTCACCGGGGCGATCGCGGCTGCGACCGCCTCTTCCAGAATGTCGAGCCCGGCTTCGAGCACCGCATCCTCGATGGTCAGCGGGGCCAGTACCTTGACGATCTCGTCATGCGCGCCGCTGGTCTCTATGATCAGGCCCTCGTCGAAGCAGGCCGACGTGATCTGCGATGCGACCTCGCCGCTGCCGACATTGATGCCGCGCATCATGCCGCGCCCGCGCGTGGTCAGGCCATGGCGCTCGGCCATGCGTTCAAGCCGCCGTTCGAGGATGCCGCCGCGCCGCGCCACCGCGTCGATGAAGGCTGGGTCGGCCCAGAACTCGCGCAGCGCTGCGGTGGCGGTGACGAAGGCGTGGTTGTTGCCGCGAAACGTGCCGTTGTGTTCGCCGGGGCTCCAGACATCAAGGTCGGGGCGCATGAGCGTCAGCGCGAAAGGCAGGCCCATGCCCGAAAGCGACTTCGCCAGCGTGACGATATCGGGCGTGAAGCCCATGTTCTCGAAGCTGAAGAACCCGCCGGAGCGGCCGCAGCCGGCTTGGATGTCGTCGACAATCATCAGCGCGCCGTGCTTCTTCGCCAGCGCCGCGATGCGCCGCAGCCACGCAGGGCTTGCAGCGTTGAGCCCGCCTTCGCCCTGGACCGTCTCGACGAGGAAGGCGGCCGGGGCATCGAGACCGCTAGAGGGGTCGGAAAGACGCTGTTCTAGCAGGTCCGCCGTATCGACCTCGTCCCCATAATAGCCGTCGAACGGCTCATGGCTGACGTGGCTGAGAGGAACGCCCGCGCCGCCGCGCTTGCCGGCGTTGCCGGTGCAGGCCAGCGCGCCCAGTGTCATGCCGTGGAAGCCGTTGGTGAAGGCGACCACCAGCTCGCGGCTCGTGACCTTGCGCGCCAACTTGATCGCGGCTTCCACTGCGTTGGTGCCGGTCGGCCCGGTGAACATCGCGCGATAGTCCAGCCCGCGCGGCTCAAGGATCACGTCCTCGAATGTGCGCAGGAAAGCGGCCTTGGCGTCGGTGTGCAAATCGAGTGCGTGGGTCACGCCGTCGCTGGCGATGTAATCCATCAGCGCCGCCTTCAGCACCGGATGATTGTGCCCGTAGTTCAGCGAGGAGCAGCCCGACAGGAAATCGAGATAACGCCCGCCCTCGTTGTCGTGCAGCCAGGGCCCTTGCGCCTTGCCGAACTGGCGAGGCATCGCACGCGAATAGCTGCGCACCCTGGATTCGCGGCGGTCATAGATCTTCGTATCCGGCGCGGTGGCGCTCGGCATGGGAGTCTTCGTCATTTCGGGAGTTCCACTGTTCAGGTATGGACGGACGGCAGCGGCGCGATGGTCGCCTGCCATTCCGTGTCGTGTGCCCCCGCGAAGTGCGCGGCGCGCTCGAAGCGCTCGGATTTCGAGAGGCTGGCGCCATGGCGGCGCGCGAAGGCGCCGAACAGCGCCCAGGAAGCCGGATTGGCCTCGGTGATCGTGGTGGTCAGCGCGGTCGCGCCCTGTACGGCGGGCAGCGAGACCAGTTCGTCGAGCATGCGCCCGCCCAGCCCTTCACCGCGCGCGGAGGCCGCGACGGCAACCTGCCACACGAAGATGCGCTCCGGATGCGAAGGCGGACGGTAGGCGGAAATCCACCCGAGAACCTCGCCGTCGCGCTCCGCAAGCACGCAGGTGTCGGCGAAGTCGCTGCACTGAAGCAGATTGCAATAGGCCGAGTTGGGATCGAGCGGCTCGGACGCCGCGATCAGCGCAGTGACGGCAGGCCCGTCTTCGGCAGTGGGCCGGCGCAGGACCGGCGAGGTAGTCTTATACATCGGAATTGTGCCCTCGGGATTCGTCCAGAAGGCGGCTTTACTCATGACTTCATCAAAGATTACTTCACCCTCCGAAGCACATTGGCGTGCTTGGTATTTGCCTCGTTATAACTGCTTCTGCGCGATAACATACGGATCGTGCGGTTCATTGCAACCACCTTTCGCGAGATAGGTTCCCTTAATGCGCGTCTCTGAAATGAATTATTTCGGATTTGGAAGTATCTTGCAGCTTGGCGCAAAGCCGCAGGAAAGCTAGCTGTCGGGGCATGGACAGCGATCTCACTCCAGCAGCACTTTCGGCCCTGAGAAAAATTCTCGACGCTGCGGATCTGGAAAATCGGAGGATGGCCGCGGCAACCGGACTGACCCCGTCGCAGGCCCTGGTTTTGCGACAGATCGGATCCGGAAAAAGCGTGACGCCCAGCGCTGTCGCAGCCGCGCTCCGGTTCGGACAGGCGACGATAACCAACATCGTCGACAAGCTGGTTGCAGCCGGTCTCGTCACTCGCACCCGCAGCGAGAACGACAAGCGCCAGATCCACGTCCAGGCGACCGAAGAAGGCCTTCAGCGGTTAAACAGCATGCCTTTTCCATTGCAGATGCGCTTTGGGCGGGGGTTCGACAGGTTGCCGCGCTGGGAACAGGCAATGATCCTCGCCATGCTCGAACGGATCGAGGCTCTGATTTCAGAAGACAGCGGTCTGGGCTAGGATACGGTGTAGCGCCTCAAACCTCGTACATCACGGCCTATATGTCGTTCCCGAAGCAGGCAGAATTACACCGTCTGTACACAACCGCCAAGGCGCTAGTCTCTGCCTTGGTAAAGGCCCATGGCGAAGGTCGCCTGCAAGAGCGACTGCCTTTCCTTGCCAAACCTGAGCTGCTGATCGTTGATGAGCTTGGCTATCTGCCTTTCGACGCTGCTTACCCGTTCTTCCAGCTGGTATCTCGCGCTACGAGCGAAGTGCCATGCTGATCACGTCCAACCGCAGCGTGGGAGAATGGGGAACGGTCTTTGGCGACCCCGCCGTCACTACCGCCATTCTCGACCGTCTGCTGCACCACAGCCACGTCATCACCATCCGGGGCGAGAGCTCTAGTTTGCGCGAAAAGCGGCGGAGTGGCCTTCTGCAGAAGGCCACTCCGCCGCTTGATTCCGTTAACGTTTGAGTATGAAAAGGGGGGCCAGTTTTACGTGTTGCCCCCGGCCCAATTCCCGGCGTCGTTTGACACCACTGCCAGCGACGGAACGACTGCATTGCGGGACGCGTCGCTGCCTACAGTATTCCACGAACCACAGGTCGCATGCACCCTTCCACCGCTTATGCAGACAGGCGGTTACCACCCGCTCGGGTTATGCTGGCGATGGTGAGCACACCCCCGAAGCCGAGTGGCAGCCTTGCAAGCATTGAACCCGAAAGGCGCCGGCGGCAAATGCCACGGCGCCCATTGCAACCTTCGCCTCGCTGCAGCACTTGACCCTTTATTCAGCGAACGCGGATGCGGAGAACTCATTTTGAGCCGGATAAAATTGGTCGGCGGGCCATGCGATGGGAAAGGCCTCAACGGTGAATTCGGCGACGAATTGAGGATGGTGCGGACCCATGATGGCTATGTTCGGTGGTCACTGCCCAATGAGCCGCTGATACCGAATGAACTTTATCGACGGTCGCTTCGGAGCCGCGACAAGTTTGTGTGGCAACCCTGATTCGCCGCGAGCGGAACATCGCGCATATCCGCCTCCGGGTGCTAGCTCTCGGACACCTTTCGCTAGTAAGCAGGCGCAAGCAGCCGTCTTCTTTATTTCAAGTGAATCAAGACAAAATGCGCCCTTTCGCTGACCGTGGTCTTGGGAATAATGATTGGATCATACCCTAGGTGCCGGTATGCGTTCAGCAGGCGCTCGTATTAAGCGATCGCTTCGTCCATATCTTGTTGACGCTCCCGATCTTCAATGAAGATCTCGGGCCACGGAGGGGTCAGAAGACTCGTCGATGATAAGGTGGAAACGCGGCGAGCGTGACCGACGCCGCTCGACTTGTCGCGTGTTGAAGGGCCACTGCCGCGTCGACCAGGCCACGGTCGAAGAATGTCCAGCCCCTCTCTTCCCGGGCAACTCGAAGATGCTCGGCGGCCACGTTGATGGCACGCCTTGCAGAAGCCGCGAGATCTACCCAAGGCAATGCGGTGCCATCACCGCGCAATGCCTCGTCGACGATGCGGCGACCGGGCTCGGGAATTGTCCTGAAACCCACATCCGCAAGTTTAGCGAGAAGGGCGGATTTACTCCCGCCTGAGCAGCCAGAGAGGACTACACGAAGGGAAGGCCTTTCCATATTTGTCATGTCTGCTTTCTGATAGCACAAATGTTCATTGGAACGCCTTAGTTGGGGCGGCTAACAACCGGCAGCTATCCTCCACTGATCAGCCGAAACCCGCCTTTCCGGAATCGGCCAGAGTTCTGCGGCGGTGCTGGCGTAATCGGTCCAACAGCTACGCGCCCATTCCGGTCATCAACACATTCGTTTGTGCCTGCGGTCTCCTGACCGAACCGTCATCGATGAGAACACGGCCAAGCCGCCGTTCGCCTTTCGGACAGCAGCGCAATCGGCCTTCATGACTGAAAGTAGGGTGAAACCTTCGGGCGACACAATCAGCGCGCGCATCGGCTCGCCCGGGCGCAGAAGCGGCCCTCACACCGAGTCGGATCTAAAATTTCATCAAAATTTAGTCAGATGAATTAGGTTCATCAACGGTGAGGTAAATGCGTTTGCAAACAGTTTGCTGTTCTCCCACGAACCAAACAAGTCATGTTTGGTGTTCGGAGAGGTAATCGTGCTTTTGAAAGACAAAATTTGTATCGTTACTGGTGCCGCGTCAGCACGGGGCATAGGCCGGGCTACGGCGGCGCGCTTTGCTGAAGAAGGCGGCAAGGTCGTCATCTTCGATCTGGATCAAGAGGCCGCAGAGGCAGCCGCCGCGGGCTTGGGCGAAAACCATCTTGGACTGAGCGCGAACGTTGCCGATGAGGCTGCCGTCGCTGCCGCAGTCGCCGCAGTCATAGAGCGGTTCGGGCGCATCGATGTTCTGGTGAACAATGCCGGGATCACACAGCCGGTCAAAACTCTTGAAATTGGCCGTAACGATTATGACCGTATCCTCGACGTAAGCCTGCGCGGAACGCTCATCTGTTCGCAAGCAGTCATCCCCCATATGGTAGACGCAGGCGGCGGAAGCATTGTCTGCCTATCGTCGGTATCAGCGCAGCGTGGGGGCGGCATCTTCGGTGGTCCTCATTATAGCGCCGCCAAGGCAGGTGTACTCGGCTTAGCCAAGGCGATGGCCCGTGAATTCGGAGGCAAGCAGGTTCGCGTCAACTCGATCACACCCGGTCTCATTGCTACTGACATCACTGCCGGCAAGCTCAGCGACGCGCAGGAACAGTCGATCATCGACGGCATTCCGCTAGCACGCCTGGGCGCTGCGAACGATGTTGCTAATGCCGCTCTCTTCCTTGCCAGCGATCTGTCGAGCTACCTTACGGGGATCACGCTCGATGTGAATGGCGGCATGCTCATTCACTGACCTCCAGTTGCTCGCTGGGCTCTTGATGGAGTTCCGCGAGCAACCATTTGGCAAAGGCCGACACCGCTGGCCGATCCTTGTTTCGCTCGGGGTAAACAAGGAAATGCTGAGTATCTGCAGGGGTCTTCGCGAGGCCCGCCAAGGGTTCGACCAGGCGCCCGCTCTTGAGCTCTCGCTCTGCAAGCCTGGTTGAATCGAGGCAGATGCCCAGGCCATCAGCAGCGGCGCTGATGGCCATGAAACTGCGATCAAACCGCATTCCGGCGGGAGGAGAAAGACCCACACCGTTGGCATGAAGCCACCGTTCCCAGGTGCTTGTCTTCAGCGCACTTCGGATCAAGGTAAAACCCAACACGTCCTTCGGAGTGGTGATCTTTTCGGCAATCTCCGGGCAGCAGAGGGGAACCACCCTTTCTTGCCCTAAAGGATGGACCATAAGACCTGACTGATCACGTGTCCCGTAGACGATATCAGCGTCGAAGTCATCGTTGACGAAGCGCGTATAGTCAGTGTCAGCTGCCACTTGCACTTCCATGTCAGGGTGCGCGTTCAAGAATTTCTGCAACCGCGGCGTCAGCCACTGTGCTGCGAAACTGGGAGCCGCGTGCAGGCGTAAAATCTGAGCATGCCGGTTTTGCACCGACTCCATGCCTGTTCGTATCAGAGCGAATGCCTGTTCGATGGGGCCATGCAGGACTTGCCCGTCATATGTCAGCACGAGTTGTCGCCGGTCCCGGTCGAAAAGGCGCGCATTGAGTTCACGTTCGAGCTTCGCGATCGCGTGACTCACCGCACTGGGCGACAGATTGAGTTCTGATGCAGCAAGCTTGAACGAGCCCAGGCGCGCAGCTGCTTCAAAGATTTTCAGAGGACCAAGGAGAATGTGTAGAGCCATGGTCTTACGTGAACTAGATTCATGTTCGTTGTAAACATACCATTTGATGAAATTGGGCTGATGCAATTTAAGCAGGCGAAGCAGTGACGCGCAACCGCACAAAGCTGCGTGAGAGGAGTTTGAAAGTGACTACTGCATCAGCGAACATGCCGCTGCGCGAGCTGGAAGAGCGCGCTTACCATATCCGCAAGCATGCGCTGCGCATGGGGGCTGTGCAAGGCCAAGGCTATATTGGCCAGGCACTGGGCGTCGCGGATGTGCTCGCGGTGTCCTATTTTCGCGCTCTTGATTACCGTCCGACTGAGCCCGAATGGGAAGGACGGGACCGCTTCCTGCTTTCAATCGGTCATTATGCCATCGCCCTCTACGCTGCCCTGATCGAAGCGGGTATCGTGCCGCTGGATGAGCGCGAGACTTATGGCTCCGATGACAGCCGTCTGCCGATGTCGGGAATGGCGTCTTATACGCCCGGAATGGAGATTTCTGGCGGATCGCTGGGCCAAGGTCTGGGTATCGCCGTGGGCATGGCGCTCGGCCTCAAGCGCAAGAAGTCCGATCGTTTCGTCTACAACCTGCTTTCGGATGGAGAGCTTGGCGAAGGTTCGACCTGGGAGGCTGCGATGTCCGCCGCGCATTGGAAACTCGACAACCTTATCGCCATCGTGGATTTCAACAACCAGCAAGCCGACGGCCCTTCGATGGATGTACTCGGCCATCCCGAACTAGTCGCGAAGTTCGAAGCCTTCGGCTGGTACGCCCAGCGCGTGGACGGCAATGACGTGAGCGCGTTGGTCGCCGCTTTCGACGCGGCGCGCGAGCTGCGCGAGCCGAAACCGAGGATCATTATCTGCGATACGCTGATGGGCAAGCGCGTGCCTTTCCTCGAAAAGCGTGAAAAGACCCACTTCATTCGCGTCGACGAGGATGAATGGGATCAGGCGATCGCTGCCGTCGATGCCGACTGGGTCGCACGCGGCGGCACCGTCAACACCGCCATCTGAACATCCGGGAGAGAGCAAGATTATGAACGCCCCCGTTCGCCTCAAGACCTCCGCCATGATCGCCTCGATCGCCGCCGAAGGACAGCGCACGATCGCAGCCCCCTTTGGCAATGCCCTTGCCAAGGCCGCCGAGACCCGCGAACGCATCGTTGGCATGACCGCCGACCTCGGCAAGTATACCGACCTGCACATTTTTCAGCAGGCGCATCCGGATCGCTTCTACCAGATGGGGATGGCGGAGCAGCTGCTCCTCATGTCGGCCGCCGGCATGGCGCGCGAAGGCTTCCAGCCGTGGGTGACGACCTATGCCGTGTTCGCGGCACGGCGCGCCTACGACTTCCTGTGCCTTGCGATCGCGGAAGAAGACCTCGATGTGAAGGTCTGCTGCGCCCTTCCGGGTCTTACGACCGGATACGGCCCGTCCCACCAGGCGACGGAAGACATCGCCATTTTCCGCGGTATGCCCAACCTTACGATCCTCGATCCCTGCGATGCGATCGAGATCGAGCAGGCTACGACGGCGCTGACGGACCATCGCGGGCCGGTCTATATGCGGCTGCTTCGCGGCAAGGTTCCGGCGTTGCTTGACGAGTACGGCTACAAGTTCGAGCTCGGCAAAGCGAAGATGGTGCGCGATGGTGCCGATGTTCTCGTCGTTTCCTCGGGTCTCATGTCTATGCGCGCGCTGGAAACGGCCGATGCGCTGAAGAACGACAAGATCGATGTGGCCGTCATGCACGTGCCAACCATAAAGCCTCTGGACGAAGCCAGCATCCTGGCCGCCATCGGCGCGAAACCGGGACGTTTGGTGGTTGTCGCCGAGAACCATTCGGTCGTCGGTGGCCTGGGCGAAGCTGTCGCCACTGCGATGATGCGTGCCGGGGTCCATGCGCCGTTCCGCCAGGTTGCTCTGCCGGACGCTTTCCTGGATGCCGGCGCGCTGCCGACGCTGCACGATCGCTATGGCATCTCGACGACGGCGATTTGCGACAAGATCAAGAGCTGGCTGGCTCAGTGAACACAACAAGAGCGGACCTGGAATTCCAGGCCGGATCATCCCGGAGAGGACTATGACTACGATGATCATTTCCGGCACCGACGTCGATATGCGAGGCGGGGCTTACGGCAAGATCGCATGGCGTATCCTGCCGTTCCTGCTGCTGTGCTACCTCGCGGCGTACATCGATCGTGTGAACATCGGCTTTGCCAAGCTGCAGATGGCTTCCGACCTCGGATTTTCGGAGGTCGCCTATGGGCTGGGCGCCGGTATCTTCTTCATCGGCTATTCGATCTTCGAAGTGCCGAGCAACCTGATGCTGCACAAGGTCGGCGCCCGCCGTTGGATTGCGCGCATTTTGATCAGTTGGAGCGTGGTCTCTGCATGTTTCGGTTTCGTCCAGACGGAGGCGCATTTCTATATGCTGCGCTTCCTGCTCGGCGTGGCGGAAGCGGGCTTTGCGCCGGGCGCCCTGCTCTACCTGACGTACTGGTTCCCGGCTGCCCGCCGCTCGCGCGCGAACAGCGCCATGTTTCTCGCCATTCCGCTCGCCGGGATAATCGGCGCCCCGCTCTCGGGCCTCATCATGGAGAACATGAGCGGCGTTGCGCGGTGGGAAGGATGGCGCTGGATGTTTGTTCTGGAAGCTCTTCCGGCACTGACCGCCGGTCTCCTAACCTGGCGCTTTCTACCCGATCGCCCCGCTGACGTCGATTGGCTCTCCAATGCCGAAAAGCAGGTGGTGCTGGCGGATTTGGCAGAAGACGCGGGGACCACGACCCAGCACATGTCGGTGAAGCAGTTCATCTCCGACAAGCGCCTGTGGCTGCTGACCGCCGTCTACTTCTGCGTCGTCATGGGCCAGTATGCCATGACCTTCTGGTTGCCCACTATCGTCAAGAACGCCGGCGCGACCACACCGCTGCTCAACGGTATGCTGACCAGCCTGCCGTTTCTGACCGCGATGGCGGCGATGCTGTTCTTCAGCTTCAGCGCGGATCGCACCCGCGAGCGCCGCTGGCACCTCATTATCCCGATGGTAGTCGGCGCTCTGGCCCTTACCCTGGCATCGTTCTTCCCGCACAACCTAGCAATCTCGATCGTGCTCCTGTCAATTGCAACTGCAGGGATGCTCACGTCGACAGTGATGTTCTGGAGCCTGCCGCCCGCGTTCCTGGGTGGGGTGTGGGCCGCTGCCGGGATCGGCGCCATCAACAGCATCGGCAACGTCGCAGGTTTCGTGTCGCCCTATGTAATTGGTTCCCTCGTCTCGGTTGCCGGCGACCTGCGCCTCGGCCTCTATGCCATTGCTGGCTCGGTTCTCCTGGGCGCTATCCTGGTGCTGCTCGTGCCCAAGAGCGTCAACCGCTGACAATCACAGACTGAAACCAGCGCATCGGGAGAGGTGCGCCTCCCACCGGGTAATAATAGAAAGGCGCCGGCAGCGTCCGGCGAAGCCTTGCCTATGCCTATCGATCTTCCCCCGCCGCCAGCCATCACCGCACCGGCACCGGATGGGCTTCATACGGCCGCTGCCACCCAACCGGCGGCCACCGCCCCGGTCTCCAGCCAGCAGCAGGCGAGCCCGGCTTCCGCTCGCGCCAAGGTCGTTGCGACCAGCTCCGCGATTCCCGCCGGGCAACCTCATCTGCTCGGAGACTGGGGCGGCATGCGTCCCGCGCTGGAAAGCGCCGGTATCACGCCCTCGATCCAATATATCGCCATGCCGGCCTGGAACGTGAATGGTGGCACCGGCTCGAAGACGGCCTATACGGCACAGCTGACCTTCGGAGCGAAGTTCGACCTTGGTAAAACCGCTGGAATCAAGGGCGGCTCCATCCAGGGCCTCATCACCAATCGCCATGGCTCCAACGTCAATCAAACGGCGAACATCGGCTTGCTGCAATTCCCCCAAGCGGTTTGGGGGGCAGGGCAGGTCTGGCGCCTTTCGCAACTCTTCTACCTTCAGAAATTAGGTAACTCCGAGCTGAAAATGGGCCGGATGAGCGTTGGCGAAGATTTCGGCACCGCGCCGTGCTTCTTTGAAAGTCTGACCTTCTGCGGCATCGTGCCAGGCCATGTCTCTCCGCAATATTGGTACAATCCGCCCGTCAGCGTCTGGGGCGCCCGCACTAGGATCACGGATAAGCTGGGCTACACGCAGGTCGGGATCTACGAGCTCAATCCCGACAATCTTGATCCCAAGAAGGGCTTCAATCTCGGCATCTCGGGCGCAAAGGGAGCGCTCATCCCCGTCGAGCGGGCTTTCACCGTTAATCTGGGCGGAGATCCCTCCCGGTCAGGCATCTACAAGATTGGTGTCTGGCATGACACGTCGATCAGCAACGATCTGGTGCGCGATGTGGACGGCAACTACGCGGCACTGACCGGGCGGCCGGCAGCGACAAAGCGCGGGCGCTGGGGCGGCTATGTAGTTCTTCGCCAGCAGCTGCATGGCCCCGATGCTGAAGGCGCCGGTGCCGTAAACGTCAATTTCAGCGGTGTCGTAACGGACCGCCGCACGAACCTCATCCGCTCGATCTTCGTCGCCGGGATAACCAAGACCGGCATGATCCCGGGGCGGCCAAAGGATGAGGCGGGCATCGCCTTTGCAAGAACGCACATCAATGGTCGTCTCGCTGAAATTCAGCAGATCGAATACGACCGCGGGCTTACCGGCCGAGTGCCGCAACGTTCCGAATATGTGGCCGAGCTGACCTACTCGATCGCCGTCCATCCGGCTCTCAGTGTGAGACCGAACGTCCAGCTCTACCTGCATCCTGGCGGCCGAGGCGACCGACCGACGGTCGTGGTGCTGGGGGCCAGTGCTTTCCTTACGCTGTGATCAGGCGGCTTGGGCAAAAAGCAGGGGCACGCCGGTGGCATCTTCCATACGCTTCATATAGGCGCGGGCTTCGCGACCGAACCCGGTGCCCTTAACGATGCTCAAGGATCGCAAAAGCGGATAAATCAAGAAGTCGTCGGTGTTGAGGGAGCGGTGCGCGGCAAGGAGCCGCTCGAGCTTTTCGAGCATGACGTTCATCTGGCGCAGCAGCGCAGGCGTCTGGCTGACAAGCTCCTCCAGATCGCCGAACGCTTCGACCTCACGCAGCCGGTACGCTTCGCGGGCGTCGGGCGTGGACAGCTCGACAAACTGCGCGCGTGTGAACCGCGGGATGAACAGCTTCAAGGCGAGCGGCCAAGTAGCCTCGTACCATTGTGCCAGATCGGAAGATCCTGCCTGCCCAATGATCGGCGAACCTGTCAGTCCATCCACGAAGTGGACGATATCCATGCTCTCGGCCATATGCGTGCCATCCGGCTTCTGGAGAATAGGCAAAACCTTACGGCCCACAAGCCGAAGGGGTGTTTCGGCGTCTCCTTCCATCACGACCTCAGTGTCGACTGAAAGACCCTTCAAGCCGAAGATCATGCGGGCTCGGCAGCAGAAGGGGCAGTGTTCGTAGATATAGAGCTTCATGACTTACCTATCCGTATCAACTCGCCTCATCATCAACGTGGGTCATGCAGAATCAAGAACATGAGCTAAATTCATTCAGCGTGATAGTTTCTCACGCAAGATCCCAATGCCTTGAGGTGCTTCTGCCAGCAACATAAGCGGTCATTTGGCATGCTGCGCCGGTTCCTCGCGCGCGGGTGCCTTCTCGGCCTGGCGGCGCATCCGCCGCCACTTACCGCGGAGTTAAAAATTGGGATCGCTCGACCGCGCGAAGATAGCGCAATGGATTTTTGGTGCCGTGCTGATTGCACTCGGCGCTTATTTCGCCGGTTTCGGCGGATGGCTGATGACGCTGGGCGGCACAGTCTATTACCTGATCACCGGTGTCGCTATGGCGCTCGCCGGCGTTCAGGTAGTTCGTGGCCGGTCTTCCGGTTTTTTCATCTACCTTGCCGTGTGGGTCTTCACCCTTGTGTGGGCGATATGGGAATCGGGAGCAGATCCGTGGAAGCTGGAAGTGCGCCTGTTTGCGCCCAGCGTTCTGCTGGCGCTCTTTCTGGTCCCGGCGCTTGGCGGCGCCGCACGCGAAAAGATACCGGCATTGTGGCGCTCGTTTCAAGTCGCGACAGTAGCAGGCGCGGTCGGCCTTCTGGGATTGATCCTCTATGCAAGCTTCGGTCCAACCCCGGGAGAAGCGACCTTTGTAACCCCGCGCGATGGCTCAGGTGCGACCGACTGGCAGTTCTACGGCAATGATGCGGGCGGTTCACGCTTTGCCGATGTCGCGCAGATCACGCCGCAGAATGTCGGCAAGCTGCAGGTTGCCTGGACCAACGAGAGTGGTGACGGTCCAGACGAGACCGAAATCAATCACAAGGGCCGCGAATATCACTCGGAAGCAACGCCGATCAAGGTCGGCAATACCCTCTTCACCTGCACGCCCCACTCGATGGCGATGGCGATCGACGCGCAGACGGGGAAGACCAAGTGGAAGTTCGACCCCAAGCTTCCGCGCACCAATCCCTACCTGGTGTGCCGCGGCGTGGGCTATTACGAGGCTCCGCAGTCCCAGAGCTGCAAGCGCCGCATCTTCCTGCCCACCATGGATGCCCGCATCATGGCGGTCGATGCTGACACTGGCGAACTGTGCCGCAGCTTCGGTAAGGATGGCGCGGTAGACCTGCGCGACCAGACCGGCAAGTGGCCGGCCGGGTGGCAGGTCTCGACCTCGACGCCGCTGGTCATGAACGATCGCCTTGTCATCGGCTCACGCGTGATCGACAACATGTCGACTGATGAACCCTCGGGCGTTGTGCGCGCATTCGATCCCGTCGATGGCCACCAGGTCTGGGCATGGGACGTTGGCCGCTCTGACGACGCGCTGCCGGGGCGCCTGCCGGAAGGACAGGAATATACCCGCGGCACGCCCAACGTCTGGGGCGCAATCACGGGCGATCCCAAGCTGGGCCTGGTCTATTTGGGCACAGGCAATCCGGCGCCAGACTACTACACAGGCTTCCGCCGACCTTTCGATCGCAAGTTCGGCACCTCCCTGGTCGCTCTCGACGTCACCACGGGCAAGCTGCGCTGGCATTATCAGCTCGTGCATGACGACATGTGGGACTTCGACGTTCCTGTCGGCCCTTCGCTCTTCAACTTGAAGGACGGCACTCCGGCACTGATCCAGACGACCAAGGAAGGGCAGATCTTCATGCTCAACCGAGCCACCGGCAAGCCGCTGGCGCGCATCGAAGAACGTCCCGTAGATCAGGTTGGGGCAACGCCGAACACTTTCATCTCTAAAACGCAGCCCTTCTCGGTGGGCATGCCGGATCTCACTCCTCCCAAGCTGACGCCGCAGGATATGTGGGGCGCCACTCCGATCGACCAGCTTAGCTGCCGCATCGATCTGGCCCGTGCCCGCAACAGCGGCATCTTCACGCCCATCGGGCCGACGAAATCTATCGGCAACCCCGCGTTCGACGGTGTGACCGACTGGGGCGGCGCCTCGGTCGATCCGCAAAGGCGGATGATGTTCGTCAACACCATGAACATGCCGTTCTATTTTCAGCTGGTGGATCGCACGACCGAACGGGGCAAGGAACTGCTAAAACGCAAGAGCAGCGGCGGAGAGAATGCCAAGAAGCTCGATGTGCGCGTTCAGGAGAAGACTCCCTACCTTGCCACGCTCCGCGCTTGGCTGAGCCCCTTCATGGTGCCTTGCGTGCCGCCGCCATGGGGTGAGATGGTCGGCATCGACCTCGATACGCGCAAGGTTGTCTGGAAGAAAACGCTTGGTACCGCGCGCGACAACAACCTGTTCGGCCTGCAGCACAACCTGCCACTGCCGACGGGGACTCCAAACCTGGGCGGCTCGATCGTGACCGCAGGCGGAGTTGTCTTCATCGGGGCAACGACAGACCAGTATATCCGGGCCTTTGACGCCAAGTCGGGCAAGGAGCTGTGGAAGCACCGCATGAAGGCGGGGGCAACCGCGACGCCAATGACCTACCGCGGCGCTGATGGCCGCCAGTACGTCGTCATCACCGCAGGTGGCCATGGTGCTCTTGGCACGCGCTACGGCGACGAGACAATCGCCTTCGCATTGCCTCGCAACTGACAATCGATCTGGGGGCGGCTTTGAATGAAGCCGCCCCCAGATCTTACAAGGAGTAGGAAACATGGATCTTGGTCTGAAAGGCAAGAAGGTCATCGTCAGCGGAGGGTCGCGCGGGATCGGGCGTGCGATTGTCGAGCTCTTTCTGGCTGAAGGCGCGCAGGTCGCCTTCTGCGCGCGCGGAGAAGCTGGGGTGCGTGATGCGGAAGAGGCGCTGGGCGGCTTAGCGTTTGGTTCGGTCGTCGATATCACCAATCCCACGCAGGTAGAGTCCTGGATCGCGGACGCCGGGGAGCGTATGGGCGGGATCGATATCGTTGTGCCGAACGTTAGCGCTCTGGCCAGCGGGAGCGACCTGGAAACGTGGCGCCGCGCTTTCGAAACGGATCTGCTTGGCACCGTCAGCATGGTCAGCGCCGCCTTACCCTTTCTGAAGGCGTCCAAGGCGGCGTCTGTGGTGCTAATCTCCAGCGTTTCAGGACGCGAGATCGACATGTTTGCTGAACCCTATGGCGTACTCAAGGCCGCACTGACGCATTTTGGCAAGACCTTGTCTGTGCGCCACGCGCCCGACGGTATCAGGGTCAACACGGTGTCTCCAGGCAACGTCTATTTCTCCGACGGCGTGTGGGGTCAGATTAAACGGGAAACACCCGAAGTTTTTGCACAGTGCATGAAGCGAAATCCTCTAGGTCGCATGGCCACGCCGCGAGAAGTAGCAAGCGCCGCGGTTTTCCTCGCCAGCCCCGCGGCTGCATTCACCACAGGCACCAACCTGCTGGTTGACGGCGGGCTAACGGGTGGTGTTCAATTTTAATCGCAAAAGGCCGCGAAGCATTGCGATGTGCCCTGCTGTTTATCGGTTCCGCTCTAAAAAGCGTGAATTCGTCGGCAGCCGACGACGAATTAGTGTCAGCTATCGCCGCAACCCGGCCACAGACCGGACATTCGCCTAACGGCCACGTGATGGCATACCTGAGCCAGAGATCCCGCGCCAGAAATGTCCGGTGTCGGCTGAAAAGCCGTCGTTCGCGAGAGGTGCAGCGAACGGTCGCTTTGTCCCAACCCAAGGCATTTGAGCTGCGAAGGGATATGCTGGTTTAAGAGATTGTGGGCGAAGGCCGCCCCCGCCCGACGGTCCAATTCACACCATCGGCGCGAACGAGGCCGGAGACCGTTTTACCTACCTGTCGCTCCAAAGCCGAGCGCCAGGGAACCAGCGTGAAATCACGGCTCCGTTCGATGAGAGCATGACGTCCGCTGACGAGGTCGACAGCGCGCCGGTAGACGCCTTCGATTTTGTCGCCCTGACGAGCCTCCCGAAAGGGCATTTCAAGCTCGCTGGAGAGCTGCGAGGCAACGCGCAGCAATTCCCGCCTCCGCAGCGCATCGAGCATGCCATTCGAAAAGACCACGCCGCCCGCCGTTTCGGCTGCGAATCCTTGCGCCAAAAGCCACTGGCGCCGCAGCACCCGCGCCTCAGCCAACTCTGCTCCGAATCCTGCCTCACGAGCCGGAGCCGCATTGCCGGAAACGAACTCCCGATCGATCCAGGTCGCGGCCTCCAATCCTGCCAGATCCTTGAGCGATCCGCGGGATAGAACCTCGACGCCCACTGGTCGGTCCTGCAACCGCTGCGATTGCCACGTGGCCACGCGCTTCAGATGGTCGTTGGAAATAACCCATCGCCCCGATGGTTCGCGCTCGACTAGCCCGCTCTCGCGGCGCATCGCCTCCAGGCGGCGGACATGGGCTTCGGCAAAGGTCTGCGTAGCGGCCGGATCACGGCGAAGATGTAGCGCGACATCGTAATGCCCGCCGCTTCCGGCAGCGACGGCGGCGATCGTCCTGTCAACCTCGCGCACCGATGCCCGCAGCGGCTCTATGCGGACGATCACGCCGTGCCCTAGTCCGCCACCCTCATCAAGGCCGCTCAGCGTGCCCTTCCCTACCGCGACGTAATGGCTGCGGCCATCGGCCGCATCGACGATCAGGTAGTGGCGATCATCGTGCTCGTCGGAGAGCCCGCGAGATATCACCTTCCCAACCAGCGGCCCGACGCCTTTGGTTGCCGGATCGTAGATCACCTGATCGACACCGGATCGCTCCAGTTTCAGACGCGAGAAGTCGCGCTGCATGGTCCGGATGATGTCCCCGCGTTCTCCCATTGTGCGCAGCGCTTCTTCCAGGCCAGCAGCCAGTTGGTAGCGATCGTTCCCGAGCGGCTCGGCAAGGCCCATACGCGCGAGCTTTGCCAGCCGGCCCGCGCGGAGCGATTGCTCGAACGGGTCACCGGTTCGCGCCGCGACCTGCCGATCTTCCCCGGCGTCCCGGAGCAGCGCGCGGTCGATCGAGGTGAGCCGCTCCTTATCGATTTCCACTCGGCGAGAGTCGGCGATTTCCCTGTCGCTTCTTGGCCCCAGGTCCAGATCAACAAGATCGCATACCCGCCCGCGGATACCGCCGGTCAAATAGTCGCGCGCAATAACCAGATCCTGGCCCCGCTCGTCTTTCCCGCGTACGACGATATGCGTGTGTGGATGGCCGGTGTTGAAATGGTCCACAGCCACCCAATCGAGCTTGGTGCCCAGGTCCTCTTCCATTTGCGCCATGAGCCGCCGGGTCAGCGGTTTCAGGTCCTCATATTGGTGCCCGTCCTCGGGCGAGACGATGAAGCGAAACTGGTGGCGATCCCCGTCCCCTCGCGCAAGAAACTCCTTGCCGCTCGCAACATCATGTTCCGCTCCATAAAGAGTGACGCGCTCCCCCTCCCTCGTCGTGCCATCCCGCTGGAGATAACGCAGGTGTGCCGCCGCCGCTTTGCCGCCTTTCCCGGCCAGCTTGACGATGCTCGTCTTGACCACCGCCCGCCGGCTGCGAAACCCGCCCGCGCTACGGCTCGAGAGCACGCGGCCCACGCCAGCGCCGCGCCCAACTCGGCTGCCGGAAAACCCGGATTGGCCTCGCCCCCTCCTCGCCATACCGCGTGCGAGATTTGCGGCGGCCAGAACCTTGCCTAGATAGCGCCTCTGTCCCTTGCCGCCCCGCGCCTTCTGGCGGCCAAGCCGGGGCGTAAACTCGTCGTCGTTGTTCATCGCCGGACCTTCCGATGCGGAAAATCGTGCCAGCCTGCGCGTTCTACTCCGATCTGGAAACCGGTGCCGACCAGGCCGATGGAAATGCTGGAGAAATCGCTGATCCGGCACCGTCCGAGGCGCCATAGTGCCGAAAAATCCTGACAAAAAAGATGTGCAGACAATAGGTTATGGCAGCAGGGGTGCCATAGCTTTCATCTTGCCTTACGCCGCATTGCCTCCCCGACCGCCCTATCGTGTGCAAACCCTTCCATGCGCCCTCCCCCTTGCGGAAACCCAAACAGGAGCAGTCCACCGAGCAGCGAGAGGCCGGAATGCTGGCCGCGAAAGGACCAACATCCCGGCCGCAATTCATCGCTGCCTTCACCGCAGCGCCGCAAACGCCTCGCGCGCTTCGCTCTCGTTCGCACACGCCCGCCGCGCGACGAGACCCTGCGCCTGCCCATCGCCGTCGACGATGCTCACGCCCGCGAACCACAGCCCATCTAGCCTGCCCAACACCGCAACCCGATCGAGCTCGCTCTCGCCATCATCGCCGCAATCCCACGCGCCCAGCCACCGTTCGCAGACGCGCGCGTCCCACACGAAGTCGCTCTCCTCCGCCTCCAGGAACCGCGCCGCAAGCGCCACGCCTGCACCACGCCCGAACTCCAGTTCCAATCCCGCCACCAGCCTTGCGACAACACCATCAGCAGCAACGCCAAAGTCCACATAAGCAGCCATAAAAGCCTCCAAAGCCAAAGCGTCCCCATCCTTGAGGACCCCTGTCATCGGACGGTCGGCGCGGTGGCTGTCAGGGCCGTGCCGGCTTCAGCCGGTGCGCCGCGAAGCGGCGGCGGAGGAACCGATTTTGTTGCAGGAGAACAAATAAACTCGCGCGCGAAGCGCGCTCATTTGCTGCGGCAAAATTGGAGGGGCCGCCGGCCTTTACAGCCGCCGCAGAGGCCGTCACGCTGGGAATTCCGAGGGGGTGGCTGACCTCTCGTCCTAGCGCACGTCCTGGGCCTGGGCTCCGACCTGAAAATGCCTGCGACACTACACAGTGTGTCCGTCAGGGCACCGGGCGGACGACGAATAGTGGATCCATTGATGGTCGCGGTGGCGGTCCATTGACCGCCGCCATCGCCGCAGTTTCACCTGGCGGCTTCGCGCGGGGCAACGATTGATCGTTTTCAATGTCGGTAGGTTCGCGGACCGCCCCAAGCGCAACGAAGATCGTTTGAGGCGGCGCCCGATACCCGAATGCAGTGGCTGATTCCGGTGCTCTTCCCGCCACTTCGACGAGATAGGCACGCGTTTCGGCGGGCAGAGCACGACCCGACGCCAACGATGCCGCATAGCGCTTAGGCCCCGCATTGTAGGCCGCAAACATGCCGGGATAGCCGAAGCGATCGTACATCTCGCGCAGGTATGCCGTGCCTGCCAAGATGTTGTCACGCGCTGCATGGGGATCGCTCCCAAGCCCAAGCCGGCGGCGCAGTTCGGCCCAAGTCTCCGGCATCAGTTGCATGAGACCCATCGCCCCTGCAGGCGAGGTTATCGGCTTTCCGTTCTGCATGGTACGACCCCTGCTTTCCGCGCGCATGACCCGCTCGATCCATCCAACGGGTACATCAAAACGGGCCGAAGCTTCTGCGATTTCGGCGCGCCACTTGCCGACGCTGTTTTGCTCTTTGGCTAGCAGGGGACTGGCGGCGAACACGATAGCGGATGACGCAAGGATCAGCAGAGATCGACCTGCTCGTCGCCCCGCAATGAGCCACATCACTTTGCCGGTAACCACAACGGCGTCGCTTTACCTAGGATATCGCGCTCATGTGTAGGCCCGAAGTATCGGCCGTCGAAGCTGTCGGCTCGCAGGTTCATCAACAGCAGATAGCTGCCTTGGCGAAGCCTGATGCAGCCCTCCCAGGCCGGTAACCGCCGGCCAGATGGATCGGCAAACAGGCGCTGTGCTATGGGCTTTCCATTCATTATCACGGAAGCACCGTGAGCGCAGATCGTGTCGCCGGCAGCGCCCCAAACCCGCTTGACGAGCGGTACCCCGGCCGGAAGATAATGCCGGTGCGCGGCCAGCGCGCGAGCTTGCTCGGGCGGCCATGCCACGACCATGTCGCCGGGAAAGAGACGCGCGCGCGGAGACACCAGATAGAGCCCGATGGGCGCGCTGGCGCTGTGATTCCACACGAAGCGCGGCACTGGGGGGAACACCAACGTAAGATTGAGAACGGCGATACCGGCGCCGATCATGGCCGCGCGGCGACGCAAGCGCCGGCGGTCGCTGCGGGCTGCGCGCAAAGCATCGCCCCACGCAAGCAACGGAAGATTGCGAGCGTCAGACATTGTCTTCGCCTCCGCTGCGGGCAAGCGACCAGGCCTCGATATCATCGATGTGATAACGCCAGTTGTGGCCGTGACGGCGCGCCTTCGGGCCCTTGCCGGCAAGGCGCATACCGCGCAGCGTCTCGGCGGAAATGCCGAGGTGAAAAGCGGTCTGTTTGGCAGTGAGAAAAGGGCAAACTTCGCGCGCCGCCTGGGCGCGGGTTTCGGCGTCATCGGTCATGATTTACGCTCCCTGTCGGCGGGCTGAAATCGCCTGCGCCGCGCAAGGCATGTCTCTTCTACAAAGCGTTGGGGAGGGTCGAAAATCGACATGCGCGTTTTCGCCCCCCTACCCGCGCTTAGGCCGCGCTTCCGCCGCGCCCCCTTCCCTGCTCCCCGCCATAAAGGTGTGCTCCGCGATCGGCACGAGCGCAAAAGCCCATCCGGCGAGGCGCTTCGCGAAGTGTCGAAAGGCCGCCAACGATAAACGAAATAGGTATAGCGAGGAGGCGCGCGCGAGCTGAAATCCAAGATCTTCGCCGCGCCTGATCGGTACCTTCCTGACCGTCAGCCATCCGAACCGAGCGAGTCCCGCTGCCTTATACCTCAGGGCTGGAAAGTGGCGGAAAAAGTCGCCGCTGAACCAGCGCCTCGACCTCCGCAACGAGGGCTTCGATCTTCTCGAACAGCCAGCCGAGTTCATCGTCCTGGATCGAGAACCTCGGCGCATAGCGGGTCCTCACATAGGCATCGTTCAGCAAGCGGAAGCAGCGGCGTGAAAACGCATCATTTGTCCCCCAAACACTACCGATGCTCGGCACCGCCGCCTCGGCGCGTTCGCGCATCCAGTCGATCCGGTGGGTGCTCGGACTGTAGAGCAGATGAGCGAGAAGCAGCGTATGGTAGGCGTGTTCGGCGGTCTGATGGAGATTGAAAACCGCCTGGTTCGACATGCCTTCGCCGTGTGCAAAGCGGGCCATCCTGAGGAAACTGGCGGCCCGGGGAAAAGTGCTATCAACGAGGTGCCGCGCCTGCTCGCGGAATTCGTTTGCCGCGAGACGTTTTGGCGCCGCAAACGGCTCGCCGGGCAGTTCGTAGAGCACCAGGCCCCGGCTGACGGCATCGACGAAATAAGGCTTCCCGCCCGACAGGCGGCTGTTGATGCCCGTCATCGTGTAAACGGCAAGCTCGACCGGCGCGGAAAGACGGCCCATGATTGCGTGCTCACGTATCAGATGATCGCGCGTGTGAGTCCAATATTGGGCTTCCGCCAGCCGCTTGTCGTTGACGACAAGCATGATCTCGTAGCTCTTCGGCGACGTGTCGGCTCCTTGCGACATCGGCCCTGACATCATTACAGAAGTCTCTTCGGGACATTCGGCGCCCCGCGCATGCTCGCCGTGCAGGAGCACTTTCATCACGCGGCCGGCGCGTTTCCAGCCTTGGGTGGCGCGGCCGATCGTATCCTCGAATTCGGCAAAGATGATGCGCAGAATAGCGGCAATGTCGGCACGCACTGTCTCGGGAAGATGGTCCAGATCCGATCTCATCGACGCCGGATACTATCCAATCTCCGGCCGGCCGCAACCGCGCCCCAGGACGGTCGGCCGGCCATCACTCCCTGCCGAAACGAACCCGGCCCCGCGCATCCTTGCGCGGGGCCGGGGGCATCGCGGCTAGCCTCAGTCGGCCGGGTTCCAGATGATCGCGAAGGTGTCTTCGTCGTCCTGACCGGCGGCGCGGCCGAGATTGGCGTAGAGCCGCCGAGGGCCGAACTCGGGAGCGGCGAGGCTGAGCGACACGTAGTCGTTGCCGGAGGTTTCGCTGCGGCGGATCCAGCCGGCCCCGACCTCGGCGCCGCCGCAAGTGACGCGGTAATCGGGCTGGGTATCGCCGGACTTGGCGGTGTTGGGCGCGATCTCGATCTCGGCCCGGATCGAGAGGGTGCGAAGCTGGCCCTTGAAGCTGCGGCCGGTGCGGGTGACATATCCGATTGCGGGCATCTTTCTTCTCCTTGAAGCATTCGTCCCGAAGCCATTTCCGGGCGATGGGCAGACCTTCGGGAACGGTCACAGCGAGACGGCGAACCGTCAGGCCGAAGCGTCAGCGAAGGACCGAAGACCGCTGCTTATTTGGAGCGAAGCGGCCGCGAGGAGCTCGCGCCAGCGGGCGGGGAAATAAGCGGCGGGCGATGGTTTTGCCGGATCGCGGCCGTTCCAGGTCAATGCCCCCTCCAGCCGGGAATGGTCTCGAGGCGAAGCTGCTTTCATTAGGGAGACGGGCTTGCCCGCCCGGAGATTTCACCTGCACCGGTCGCTGTTTCGATGCCGGAAAGAGAAGCACCTTCTGGCATCCCGGGAACGATCATCGAAATGCCCGGCCCTCCGAGGCCGGCGATAGCCGGCGATGTCAGCTTCACCGGTCGGAGCGCCGTGGTCCCGGCGGGCCGGAAATCGCCGCGGCAAAACCTTATCGGCGCCGCGCTCGTGCTCAGTTCCTGCTCGTACCGGCCCTCCCTCGGCCTGCGTCCAAGGCCCTGCCGCCGGTCAGGCAAACAAGCATTTTCCGCACATTCTGGAACCGACCAAGACTGCCTGATGCTGCGATCTTTCCTGGCGACCGCACAAGGATGTTCGGGGCCGGAGACGGTCAAGCGCCCGCGCCCGGCCTCAGCTGACGCCCTGACGTGAGCCAGGCGCGCGCACGAACCGGCGCGCCAGCAGGAAGATGTCGCTGGTCGCGCCCTCGGGCGCGCCATCGACGGTAATGGCGTATCGCCACAATTCGCGCACCGGCCGGGTCACGACTTCACGCACGAGATCGCCCAGCGCGCCGTGCTTGACGACACCGGTAACGAGCATCCCCGCCTTCCTCAGATCGCCATCGTAGCGGACGAGACGCGCGCGGGTATCGTAAACAAGCTGGGCCATGTTCCATCTCCACCGGTTCATGATTGTTCTTGAGGATCGTGCCGACATGCGTCCGGGCACGAAGAGGACAACCCTATGAGGAACTTGCGTATCCCGCGCGCGCAAAAAAGATCGGTGAATAGTGCCGCCGCTGAGATGTTCGCGCGCCGTTCGCACCTCGGTCCCGCCACGCTTTTCCGCCGGAAAAGTCGATCTTAATCGACCGGATTTTTCTACCGCGAGCAGAACAGCGCTCCGCCTCTCGCAGAGACGATCGCCAACGTTACCGGGACGGCGTGACGCCAGTATCTTGTTCCCCGGATGACGCGCGTGAGCGCGAGACCCGGGCCGGTTCCGCCCACAGCGCTGCCACGTGAAGGGTCACGCCGCATGAAGGGGTTCAACGTCGCATCGATGGGATGGCCGGGAATGACAGGCCGTCGTCATGGATGGGGCACATCAATCATTCAGGGTGCGCGCCCGGCGGTGCCGCGAGCCTTTTCGGATTCAGCGGCGCCGCGTCGTCATGCGGATCTCGCCGCAGAGCGAGCAAGCGCGCTTTCCGCGCTCGAAACCGCCCATTCCGGCCAGTTCATGCGCGGCATGCGCCGCGTCGGCCGGATTACCGAGGTCAAGCCGCTCGGCAATGCAATCGTCGCAAACCGGTTCGGGAGAGAGCCTGCCCACGAACTTCTCGATGTCCTGAAAAACCGCTGAAACTTCTCTCATGCCGAGGCCTGTGCCATCCGCCTGAGGGCCGCGCAACCGGTAGATGATCCACCGCGCGCCCGGCCACCGCAAGGTGCGCCGGGCGCGCGAAATTTTTATCCCGCAGCGCGGGTTTTGCGAAAACCCGCCGAAGGCGGGAGCGGGACATCCTGCCCGAAAAGGAAATTGCCCGGCAGGCGGCGACGCGGCCTGCCGGGCAACCGTCCTCAGGCCGCTTTCAGGTTTCCGTCATGCTCGCCGTCCAGTTCCACCGGATCGATATCATCGGGTTCGTCCGCGATGGCGCAATCGGGGGGATCGACCTCGTCCGCCGCGCTGCTTATGCTGACACCGCCGCGCTCCGTGTACGCGGAAGGCGGGAATGCCATCCAGCGTGGCACCCAGTGCTCACGCTTGGTGCGGCCTCCGGCCCCGGCAAGGTGATCGCGAATGATACCTTTGAGGACCTTACCGGGCTGCTTGGCATTGGCGGAGGCCACCATTTCACCCGCCACTTCCGCGACCATGGTCCGCAAGACCTCGCGGTCGCGCAGGGTTTCGAGGAATGCCTCGTCGGCCTCCCACCAGTCAGCCATGGAGAGATTCATCTCCTGCCCCAGAAGCTCGATAACCGGGCTACCCGCCGCCAGTGTCTCGCCCATGACGATGGCGAGCACGTCCATCACCGCCCCATCCGGCAGGACAATGAGCCGGGCAAGCAGGGCGTTCAGACCCGTGGCCCGGCTGCTGCCGGTCACGGTAGGCTCGTCCTCCTCAAACCCGAGGGCCGCGAGAACGGTTCGGCGCTTCTCGTCGAAGCGGGTTTCCGCCTTGCATTCGTCAATGCTCTCGCCAGTCGCCTCGTGGCGGGCTGTCTGCGGCTCGACGCGGACGCCCCACAGCGGCGATCCGGCGATTGCATGCGCGACCATGAGCCGCAGGGCGAGACCGGTATGGCCAAGCAAGGCGGCGCGAACGGCGGCATGGCGGTGGAGGTCGACATAAGTCCGGGTGACCGAGGTTATTTCCGGGCGGGCAGGCTTGCCTCCCTCGCCTGCTGCCGCCTCGCCGCGCGCAAGCCGCGCCGCTTCCTTGCAGCTGAGATAGCCTTCATGGATCACGATTTCCCCAGTGGGCCGGACATCGAGATAGACCCGACCGCCCTTGCGCTTGGGCATCTTTTCGTATTCCCACGAATGGAAATGGCTTTCAGGTCCAATGACGACCGCGTCCGTCCAACCCTGCTCGAGATATGCGCAGCGGCGGGCCTCGACGGCAGCGTTCTGGAGCGACCAGAAGCTCTTGCCGCAGGTGAAGTAGCTGTCCTGCCCGAACAGGTCGGACACTGTCGCCAGCCCGCTGCCCTCGAGCGGGAACAGCGCATGCGATACGGGAATCGTCTGGCCTCCCAGAATCCAGCTTTTCAATTGGTAGCCGCGCGGGGCGTAGGCGTCGGTATCGTCCAGCAAGGCCAGCCAGTCATGCTGCTGGCGCTTGGATGCCAAGGTCAGTTGCCGGACGGTAACGACATCAATTTCCTCGCGGCGATAGAGGTCCCGAATGCGCGGCAGCAGATTGCCAAGCGCGAGGACCCGTTTCACCGCGAGGTCGGGCAGACCGAAGTTGGCGGCGATCTCTTCGACCTTTCGTCCCTCGCGAATGAGGCGCGTAAAGCATTCCCACTGTGTCATTTCGTCGGGATCGAGACGAGCGATGTTTTCGATCAGCGAGGCCTCGACGGCATCGGCGTCATCGCCTTCGTCAAGGATTGCACAAGGTAGCAAGGCGGCTTCCGCTATGCTTCCTTGAGCCTCACCGGCCCCGGCGCCGTTTTCTTCCGCGACGATCCTGGCGGCGTGGAAGCGGCGCGAACCGGCAACGATTTCATAATGCCCCGGCTGACAGTTCGGCCGCACGAGGATCGGCTGGATCACGCCGCGCGCACGAATGGTCGGCAAGATGTCGGAAACGTCCGGAGCCTTGCGGCCATGGCGCATGTTGGTCTTGCTGACGCAGAGCATTTCGAGAGCGATGAATTCAAGTTTCATGATGAGGTTTCCATCGAGTTAGCATTTTGGGGGGTGTGGCCGGTCCGTCGCACTCGGGTGGGGGACGGCGGACCGGCAGCGAATGAGCGGAAAGAAACCAAGGCGTCCGCCCGCGCCTCTTCTGCTGCCGCTATCGCGGCAGAAGCTTGATCGCCGCCGGGTCCTCGCACGTGAGGCGGTCCAGCAGGAGGGCGGCATCGGGGATCGATCCGGCAAGACGCGAGGCCTCGGCCCAGATCGACAGGCGGTGCCGGGTGGTAAAGACGAGGTCCGACGCGATCCGCATGCCCAGCGGCAGGGTGATCGCCTCGATCTCTCTCAGCGAAAAGATGCCGAGTTCGGGATAACCAAAGCCAAGGTCGGCCAGCCCATAGAGAGTGTCGCCGTCCGCATAGAGTTCGCTCGCCAGCCAGACCGCGCGCCCGGTGGGGTTGAACAACCGCACCAGCGGCAAGGGGTCGAAGCGCGGATTGCGGATGCAGTGCTCGAAGTTGGCGGAAAGCAGCGAGCGGATGCCGGGGGAAATGAGGCTCATGATGCCGCCCTCCCCCTATCGGCTCTTGCCGTGCCCGCTATGGCCGTTTCAGATTTGGCCGTGTCCATGCTCATGGCGAGGGCCATGTCATAAGCCGTTTCGGCGTCCGCAGCAGCATGGCGTGCCAGCAACCAGTCGGCCGCCTTGCTGGCCATCGAAGCGGCCCGGAAGATCGCGCGACTGTCCTCGCGGAGCACTTCGAGCCACGCTCCGAGGTAATCGGCATGGCGCACGGTCGGCACGATCCCGAGTGCGGCGCAGAGGAACGCCGAACCCATTTCCGCCACGAGTTCCTCGCGGGCGTAGTCCTTGGAACCGAACGCTCCGGTCAGATTGCGGGCCAGACGGCCCTTGCTACCGGTTGCGTGACACATTTCGTGGAGGCAGGTCCGGTAGTAATTTACCTGATCGTAGAATGCAGGCTGCGGCGGCACCTGCACGAAGTCCGCGCCCGGCGAATAAAAAGCCTTCGCGCCGCCGATCCGGAAATCAATCCCGCTGGCGGCGATTACCGCCTCGGCAACGGGTACGATCTCGCGCTCGGGCAGCGGGACGGGTTCCGGCATGATCCCTTCCCGCAGGCCCTCGCACTGCGCCACATTGAACACCGTGAAGCGCTTGAGGAACGCGATAGTACGCGCTTCCCCGCCGCTTTCCTGTGCCCGTGCTTTCTCGGCCTCGGGGGTGAAGCGATCGGCATAGACGACGGTCGTGCCATGCTCGCCTTTTCGGACGTTGCCGCCTGCCTCCAGTGCCTGCCGGAAGGTGAGCCAGCCTTGGGAAGGCCAGCCATGCTCGATGACAGCGCTCCACAGGATCAGCACATTGACGCCTGAATAGCAGCGCGAGGTCAGGGCATTGCGGGGCAGGCCCACAACCGGCGCCCCACATGCCTCGCTGCTCCACGGCTGAACCCACGGCACACGGCCCTGTTCAAGCTCCGAAATGATCCGGCGGGTGATCTCGTCATATAGCGAGGCCCGGTCCTGCCCCCGACCCTCCCGGCTCTCCTTCACTTCCTGTCGCGGCCTCGCGCCCTGCGAAACCTTGCGATTGCTGCGCATGTCTCACCTCCATACGCCACCCCAAAAACCCAACATGGGCCTCCCCGGCGGAGGCGGGGGTGGGCGGCCCGGACGACCGACAAGGCCCGCTATGAGGCGGCGTCTGCACCGCTTGCTGCCGGAACGTGAGTGGAGGAGCCGCGCCTGCGCGGCTTGCAGGGGCCGGCGGCGGGCCTAGACGGGCGGCGAGCCCACCTCCGGCGACGCCCGGGAGAGGCTCACTGATGACGCCGCGCGTGGGCGCAGCCCGCGTGCGTCAACAATAGGCCGAGCCTGCTCGGCCGCCCCCCGCGCCAGCGATCGTCACCGCCAGGACGAGACCCACGAGCTTGTCTCGGGGGGCTCGGTGCCGGCGCGCGGCGTCAGAGGCGATCAGCCTCGCTGCGCGCGGCATAGAGCGCGGTCGAACCGGAGGGGCGAGGCGCCGTACTTCTGCCGGATGAATTCAGAGTTTCGAAGCAAAGCCTGCAACAAAAAAGTACGAATAGGCGATTCCGAGCTTTGCCATTCTTTCACTTCTTTGATCTCAATCGCAGGATATGGGCAGAACCTCGCAAATGTCCCCGCTTAGAACATCACTCAAAATTGATAGCTTCGACGCTCGACAGAATTGCACCCGAGGCAGCATGATGCTTGTGGCGACGTTCTCGCACAAACAACAATCGGGTTAGAACAGCATGGCGAACGAAATACTTCTTACTCTAGTCGCAGACATCATTGGTTGTGCCCCACGGGGTGGTGTAGGAACCGTCGATCCACGGCAGGATCAGGTTCGGGTCAGGCCGCCAGGGCTGGCAGACTGACGATCGGATTATGGCTCACCGAGCCGAGGGTTTCCAGTGTCATGTAACGACGCGATACCGCCCACTCATCGTTCTGCTCCAGCATAAGCGCTCCGACGAGACGAACGACGGCAGCGTCATTAGGGAAGATGCCGATCACGTCAGACCTTCGCTTGATCTCCTTGTTGACCCTTTCCAGCGGGTTGGTGGATGCGATCTGCGCCCAGTGATCCTTGGGGAAGGCCATGTAGGCGAGCACGTCTTCGCGTGATGCGTCCATCATGTCGGCCAGCTTTGGAAACTTCTCGCGCAGGGCATCGGCAACCTGGTCCCACTGCTGGTGCGCCGCCTCGGCCGTTTCCTGCGCGAAGATGGTCTTGATCATGGCGATGACGGCGGGCCGTTGTTTGGGCGCGGCATGGGCAAACGCGTTGCGCATCCAGTGCACCCGGCAGCGCTGCTGGGTCGCGGAAAATACCTTACTGGCGGCGGCGCGCAGCCCTTTGTGATCGTCGGCTATGACCAGCTTCACCCCGCGAAGGCCCCGATCTGCCAGCGAACGCAGGAAGGCTTTCCAGAAGGGCTCCGCCTCCGAGGGACCGGTGGCGACGCCGAGCACTTCGCGGCGGCCATCGGTATTGACGCCCACGGCGATTATCGCCGCCGTCGAGACGATCCGCCCGCCTTCCCGGACTTTGAGGTAGGTGGCGTCGATCCACAGGTAGGGCCACTCGCCCTCGATCGGCCGCGCCAGAAAGGCATTCACCCGCTCGTCGATCTCGGCAACCAGACGACTGACCTGGCTCTTCGATACGCCCCTGGCGCCCATCGCCTTGACCAGATCATCGACCGAACGAGTCGAGATCCCGTGCACATAGGCCTCCTGAATTACCGCCGCCAAGGCCTTCTCGGCGGTGCGGCGTGGCTCCAGGAAGCTCGGGAAGTAACTGCCCTTCCTGAGCTTGGGGATCGCCAGATCAATCCGTCCGGCGCGGGTGTCCCAACCACGCTCGCGATAGCCGTTACGGTGGTTTAGCCGGGCTGCACTACGAGCACCGGCAGGAACCCCGGTCTTCGCCTCGATCTCCATATCCATCATGCGCTCAGCGGCAAAAGCCAGCATCTCGCGCACCAAATCGCTGTCAGCCCCTTGCTCAATCAGCTCAACAAGGGCCATTCTGTCGTCGGTCATCGTCTTCTTCTCCAGGTTCGAGTTCGCATCCGAACCCTACCAGAAGATCGACGGTGGCCACCCTTCTCAGGAAAACCTTCCTACACCACCCCGTGGGACACAACCGACATCATTTCCGCGCATGTCGGCCACAATACGGTTGCGGCGGAAGAGCTTCCGCAGTTGATCACCGCCGTCTACGGATCGTTCGAAGGCCTGGGCCAACCGGCCGCGCCCGTGGAGGAAGAGCGCACGCCGGCGGTTTCCGTGCGCGCCTCGGTAAAGCGCGATGCCATTACTTGCCTGGAATGCGGGACGAAGCTGAAAATGCTCAAACGTCACCTTTCAACTCACCACCAGATAACCCCGAGCGAGTACCGCTCGCGCTGGAATCTCGCCGCAGACTATCCGCTGGTGGCGCCGAACTACGCGGATACCCGCAAGGAACTCGCCAAGCGGATTGGGCTTGGCCGCAAGCCGCACGGCAAGGCGATAGCAGCGAGCGGCAGTGCGCAGCCGATCATCGAGCCCGCCTCTGCCCCTGCTCCCCAGGCGGTTCCGAACGCAGCTCGGAATTCGGCTCCCAAGCCCGCTATCGAAAATAGCCCCAAGACGACAAGGCCGCGGTCGCGCAAGAAACTCGGAATTGCCGCGGGCGAGGCGTAGACTGGTCGCCAATACGCATTCCCGAGAACAGCGGCAGGTGCTGGTCAAGCGGCCACACCTGCCGCGCCAGCCATGTCTAAAAACCGAAAGTCGCTCCGAGCGCCTTCGCCCACCGCACAGATGTTGACCGACTCGACTTATGTTCTTTATATGTTCTCCCTTGGAGGCATATGATTATGGACAGGATCAAGGATATCCGGGGCGCAGTGGCGTCCGAACTCGAACGGCGTGGTCTCGATAACCGGAAGTTCCTGCGTCAGATACGGGCCGGTGAAAGGGATGAGGGTCCCTACATGATCGGCGCTCTCGCCTGCGCGAAGCTTATCGGCGAAACCGAGAAGTGAAACCACGCCGCCGCCGCGACCGATCTCGACACGTCAGCCGCCGCCCATCAGCCGCCTGAACTCACCGCCTGCCATCGAACGTGCCTGGCGGGTATACCGGCGGATGCGCGAGCGCAAGGAGTCGGACCTGTGGTCCCAGCCGCAATCAACATTGTCCTTTCCAAACAGAACATTGGCGATTTCGCGATGCGTAGCGCCCGCCGCAAGCGCGTCATGCACGCGCAGCAGCGTGATACCGCGACCAAGTGCCGGGTCTCTTGGATAAAGCATCCGCCCGAAGCGGCGGTGCTTGTAAAGCAGGAGCAGGCGCCGCATCGGCAGAACGCCCGCCTCGGCCGATATCAGACCGTCGAGCCGGAAACGCAGGCGCATCGAGCGTTCCGGCGCCAACCGCCCTGACGTGACGTCGATCCTGATTCGCCGCCGTCCGTCGGACAGGACCGCGTGTTGACGCCCGGCTTGTCCCTGCACCAGGGTCAACCACGGCGCCAGGCGCGTCATGTCCATGCACTGCGCGTCACCGGTTCGACCTAATTCGGCTTCGACCCGGAGCGTGCCCGGATCCAGATCGGCATGCCAAAGGATCCGGGCCGAGAGCGCATCCCGGGCCGGGTCTTCAGCGAAAGTGCAGCCCCCATTTCAAGAGTTCGCCATGCGTACTGCCAGTTGTCCGGCTCGCTTGGAAATGCCAATCCACATAACCGGGATCGCGGCGAAGCCATTCCCACATCAGGCCGGCGCGGTCGGTTTGAGCGAGACGCGCATAGGCCTCGCCATTTCGCCAGTGCGGCATCCAGCAGTTATGCGGCGTGCTCAACTCGGCCGCCGTAGGCCGGCTGCAATCCTTGCTATTACAACATTTTCATCGCTGTACGGGCCCAATACCCCTTTTGAGGTATACTCCGGAGCGCCCCAGCAATGATATGACACATTTGCGACAAAACCTGCCGGGTAGCGGCTTGAGAAACCGCCGGCCGGCTTCATAAAAACAGGAAGGGCGATCACCGGATTTCCGGTAGCAAGAGACGCCGCCGGTGCTCGTAATGTCGAACCTTGGGCAAACAAGTAATCGAGTTGATGGCGTACTTCTGGCGCCTCTTTGAAATGTCGGCAACGATGGACGACCTCGGCGCGGTGTTGACCGAAGCAACCACCACGCTCGGCTTTCAGCGCTATGCGCTGACGCATCACATGGACCTCATGCATGCCGGTGGACGCGTCATGCGTCTTCACAACTACCCGGCGCAATGGGCGGATTTCTACGACCGCCACGGCATCGGCCTCAGTGACCCGGTCCACCGCGCCAGCCATGTGACAGGAAGCGGATTTGCCTGGCGGGAAATTCCTGCGATGATCCCGCTTAACCTTCAGGATCACAAGATCCTGGAACTCGGACGACAACAGGGCATCGGGGACGGTTACACCGTCCCCATCAACGTTCCTGGCGAAGCGAACGGATCGGTGACCTTCGTCAACAGCACCGGAATCCCGCTTCATGAACCCTCGTTGCCGCTGGCGCAGCTGTTCGGCACCTGGGCCTTCGAAAAGGCGCGCCGGCTTTCGAGTGGACGAGGTACCGGCGGCGCCGGTGCGCCCATGTTGACCATGCGTCAACGCGAGTTCACTGCCCTTGCCGCCCTCGGCAAGACCGATGGCGAAATTGCCGACCTTACAGGCGTCACGAAGCAGACGGCTGGTCTCCATCTCAGGAATGCCTGCGAGTGTTACGGTGTTTCCAAACGCACATTGCTGGTGGTCCGGGCACTGTTCGACGGGACGATCACGTTGACCCAGATTTTCCGCCGATGACATATCGGTTTTCCGATATGGCGCTGATCCCCTGAACGGGCTGACCCTTGGCCAACCACGGTCAAGGAGTCAGACCCATGCTCAACGTTACGACCTTCGAAGGCAAAGAAGCCCCCGACGAGGCAATGCGGGCGATGTTCGCAGCCCGCAAGTCTGTGTTCGTCGACCTGCTCAAGTGGGACGTGCCGGTTCTCGCGGGTAAATACGAAATCGATCAGTTCGACAACGAACACGCCCGCTACCTGATACTGTCGGAACAGGACGGGACCCACTTGGCGTCGACGCGAATATTGCCGACGACCAGAGCGCATATCCTCGATAGCTTTTACGCCGCCTTCTGCGCCGACGGGCCTCCATGCGGACCGACGATCCGCGAGATCACGCGTTTCTGCCTCGACCGTCGGCTGCGGGCGGCAGAGCGCCGGGAAGCAAGGGACGCTCTCGTGTGCCGCCTGGTCGAATATGCCCTGATGAACGGGATTACCGGTTACACTGCGGTCGCATCGGAGGGATGGTTTCGCCAGGTGCTGGCGTTCGGCTGGAGCTGCCGCCCCCTGGGGCCGCCGCGGTACCACGAAGGCGAGGTCCTGGCCGCGCTTTACATCGAGATCGACCACGAAACTCCACAGCGCATCCTCGATGCCGGGATCGTATCGCCGTGGTTTTCCAACCATCTCGCGGCCAATTGAGGGAGACGGATCATGGACCTCTTCTGCGAAGTCGCGCGCTACGCTGCCGAGCTCAAGGAAAATGGATACTGCATCATTGCCGATGCGCTCTCCAGGCAAGCGGTCGAAGCTCTGGACGGCGAACTCGCCGAGCGTTTCGAGGCAACCCCGTTCTGCGAGGGCGGCTTCTACGGGGCGACAACGAAACGCTTCGGACGCCTGCTCATACGTTCGCCCCGCGCCGAAGCCCTTGTTCGCCACACGCTGATCGTCGCGATCATCGAGCAGATCCTGCTGCCGTGGTGCGAGTGCATTCAGCTCAACACCACACAGGCGATCGCCGTCCACGGCGGCGCGCCCGCGCAGCTGCCGCACCGCGACCAGGACATGTGGGCGGCGCCGAAGGGCAGCGCCGAGTACCTCGTCAATGTCATGTGGCCGCTTACTCCGTTCACCAATGACAACGGGGCAACGCTGATCTGGCCAAAAAGCCATGGCGCTGCCGCCACCGAGCCCGATCCTCCCCAACCGCCGATCGCGATCGAAATTCCACCGGGGGCTGCGCTCCTCTTCCTTGGTTCGACATTGCACTGCGCCGGTAACGATCGCACCGAGACAGTCCGCCGGGGGATCGCCGTTGGCTACTCGCTGGGCTGGCTAAAGCCCTACGAGAACCAGTTGCTGGCTTACCCGCCGGGGATCGCAAGGCAGTTCGATCGCGATCTCGCTAAGATCAGGACTCATTGATTGAGCCAGAAGATGACGGTCACTGCGATGCAGATGGCAGACATGAAGGTGTGGGCGCAGCGGTCGTAGCGAGTGTGTATGCGCCGCCAATCCTTGAGCCTGCCGAACATGTTCTCGATCCTGTGCCGCTGGCGATAGAGCACGGCATCGTGCGGGATCGGGACCTTCCTGTTTTTCTTTGACGGGATGCAGGCGGTGATGTTGCGTTCAGCGAGCGCCTTGCGGAACCAGTCGGCGTCATAGCCTCGATCACCGAGTAGAGCTTTGGCCCGAGGCAAGGCGTCGAGCATCAGGGCGGCTCCCTTATAGTCGCTCATCTGCCCCTCGCTCAGCAGCATGACCAATGGCCTGCCCTTGCCATCGCATACAGCGTGGAGCTTCGAGTTCAGGCCGCCCTTGGTGCGTCCGATACGTCTGGGAACAGCCCCTTTTTGAGCAGGCTGGCCGCTGTTCGGTGTGCCTTGAGGTGCGTCGCGTCGATCATCAACTGATCGGGCTTCCCGCCCTTCGCTGAGAGAGCAGAGAAGATCTTGTTGAACACCCCGAGACGGCTCCACCGAATGAAGCGATTGTAGATCGTCTTGGACGGACCATAGTCGGCAGGCGCATCGCGCCATCGCAAACCGTTCCTGATGACGAAGATGATGCCGCTGATGATACGACGATCATCCACCCGTGGCACGCCGTGGGATAGCGGAAAATATGGCTCGATCCGGCGCATCTGTGCTTCCGAAAGCCAGATCAGATCACTCATGACAACGCCTCCTTGCGCCGCCATTGAATCAATCGATCTTCATCCCTGCAAGCAATTTAATAGGTCCTGAGCCTAGGCTTGTCGGATACCGCCAGCAACGGCCCAATCTCGGCAACTTCGAAGGCCAGTGCCCGTCGGTTCTGCTGGGCGAGCGCTTCGACCCAGATCGCCCCCTGGCGGCAATCGATGCACTGCGCCCTGACCAGGCCGCGCTCGTCGGGCAGCTGGCTGAATGCGAAGCCCGCCAGATTGGACCGCAGACATGAACGCGGGCCCGACATCCGAGCGGATTTACCTGGATATGCACGATCTCGTCACCAGCCGGGAAACCACACCGGGAATGCGCCTCGACCCTACGATCCTGGCAAGACAGCTGAACTCGAGCACGACGCCGGTTCGCGAGGCGCTCAACCGTCTTGTCGGCGAAAGGCTGGTCGAGACGCGCACCAGTACCGGCTATCACCTGCCGCTCCTGGACGAGCCGGGGCTCAAGGACCTCATCGGCTGGTCGGCCGACATACTGGGTCTTGCATTGCGACGTGCGGCGGGTCCCATGCCGCTGATCGAGCTGCCGCAGCCTGGCACCATCGACCATCCGGGCCGCATCGCCGCCGCGTTCAGCGCGATCGTGCAGGCCTCTGGGCACGCCGAGTACATTCCCGCCATTTCCCAGGCAAATGCCAGGCTGCACGCTGTTCGCCTGGGAGAACCCGAAACCTTCGACGATCTTGATACTGAATTTGATAAACTGACGGAAGCAATGCGCGCAGACGGCACCGAAGAGCTCAAGAAATTCGTGATCGTCTATCATCGGCGGCGTTTGAAGTCAGCCGCCGAATTGCTTCGCCGGCGCTACCGGACAGAATGAATCGCGCCGTCTGAACCAGCGGATTTGATATTCGCCAGATCGAATCCGTATTAATTTTCGATACCCGCGGCCAAGACCTAGTCTTGCTCCGGCTGCCAATTCCGGCAGCGCGACAAGGAGAAAGACAATGGTACGCGAACTGAACGAAGAGGTGATCGAACTCGGCGCCGCCAGCAAGGAAACGCATGGCCAGGGCCAGGTCCCCGCCGATGAGATCCTCGGCCAGGTCACCGGTCTCTCCGACGACTGACTGAAGAGCGGGCCGCGATCGGCGCTGGTAGCCGATCGCGGCCCGACCTTTTTGCGGCCCAACCGGGCCCTGTGCGGGAGGTCGTCATGGGTTACAGGCTGCGAAGCGATCTGACGTATTGCAAGGTCAGCGATCGTCTGGTGTTCCTGGATCTGGTAGCGGATCGCTACTTCTGCCTCTCGCCGCGCCTTGAAGCAGGCTTCCGGTCGATACTTTCGGGCGCTGGCGATGCGCAGCGAACCGACGATGTGACGCCGCTGTTGCTGTCAGGCCTTCTGACGGAAGTACCGGGACCGACCAAAGTCGCGCCCTGCCTGCTTCCCAATCCCGCTCAGACCAGCCTCCTCGACGCTCCGCGTGACGCCGCGCGGCCACTCGCCATCGGAATGCTCGCAGGAGGGATTGCCCTGGCGCGGTTCGCGCTGCGGATCGGCCGGCTATACCGGACGATCACCGGGCTTTCCGAGCGCAAGGCCGCAATCAGGGACACCCGAAAAATCGACGCGGCGGCAATGCGCGACCTCGCCAGCCAGTTCGCAAGGACGGCGCGTTTGACGCAGGCGCACGATCGCTGCCTTCCGCGCTCGCTCGCCCTTACCCGATACGCGCTCGCCCGCGGCTGGCCGGTCGATCTGGTCATGGGCGTTCACCTGCGGCCGTTTGCCGCCCATTGCTGGGTTCAGGCCGGCACCGACCTGCTCAATGACCGCCTGGAGAACGTCCGGCCATTCACCCCCATCCTCGTCGTATGATGCGCGTCTCTCCGCATCTGGAAGCCCGGGACAACCCGATCGGTTCGCGCTTCGTCGGTCTTCTTCGCACTGCGCCGGACGCACATCCGATGCTTTGGGAGGGTTTCAACGCGCGTGCCGGAACCTCGGACGCATGGGGCGTCAAGCTGGACACTGGCTCCATCACGCTCTCGGCGGGGCGCGAAGTTTCGATTCCCATCGGCACCCACGGTCTCGCTATCGGGGAAGTCTTTCGCAAGCACGATGGATCGCGGGTCACGCGCTTCAGCGGCGAGGACGCAGTCCGCATCGCCGCCGGCGATTTTCGCGAGCTGATCGATCAATTCTGGGGGCCCTACGTCGCCATCGTGCACGACGCCGACACTCACGAAATCCGGGTGCTGCGCGCGCCGCTCGGCGAGCTGCCCTGCCTTCTCGTGCCTGTCGGCGAAGCTTTCGCGATCGCCAGCGACGTCGATATGCTGAGCGCATTCGGCCTTTACGATCCTCTGGTGGATTGGAGCGAGCTTGCGCGCGAACTAGCACGCAAGGACCGCGTTTCGACCACAACATGCCTGTGGAGCGTGCGGGAACTGCGCGGCGGCACGATGGAGGCTTTCGGGCCTCGGGGCCGGCGAGCAGCCACGGTCTGGTCCCCATCCCAAGCTTTCGCTGCCCCGCGAATCGAAAATGCCAAGGAGGCTATCGCACTCGTGGCTGACCAGACGCGCATGTGCATCTCTTCCAAAACTTCGCGCCTGAAACGCGCCGTGTTGATGCTGTCGGGCGGCGTGGATTCCTCGATCCTCGCCGCCGGGCTTGTGGGGGCCGGTGTCCAGGTCGAGGCCCTGACCCTGGTCACGCGCGACGCGCTGGGGGACGAGCGCGATTATGCACGCGCCGTCTGTGACCATCTCGGCATCGTCCTCCACGAAAGACAGCGAGAGGTTGAAGAGATCGATATCAGCTTGAGCAGCGCTGCCGGTTTGCCGCGCCCTTCCGGCAGGGTCATGTGGCAGGAAAGCCTGCGCCATTCGCTTGGTCTTGCCTGCGAAACGAATGGAGGGGCTATCTTCAACGGTGGCGGCGGCGATCAGGTCTTCTGCTCGCTGCACTCCTCGAACCCGGTCGCCGATGCGCTGCGAACCTTCGGCCCCGGCAATACGGCCTGGCGCATGGCCGGCATCCTGAGCGAGATCACCCAGGTCCCGGTTGCGACAATCATGGCAGATGGGATCCGGCGGGCATGGCTGGGCAAGCGCTCCACCGGCCGCGCCAGCGACAGGAGCATGCTCTTCGGCTCTCTCGGAGACGATGGAGACAATGGTTTACGGCCTCGTCCCGGCAAGTTCCTTCCCGGACAGGAGGCCCATGCACGCATGATCGGGGCGGGGCAGAGCTATGT